>Ga0256841_1003794_pt1 | contig 11155 bp, 9 predicted proteins | sample 356308metaG_FD_185971 | JGI IMG/M metagenome (GOLD analysis project Ga0256841, IMG submission 185971) | Hydrothermal vent microbial communities from Mid Atlantic Ridge, Atlantic Ocean - 356-308 | ecosystem: Environmental > Aquatic > Marine > Hydrothermal vents | place: Atlantic Ocean: Mid...
TTTGTGCGTGGCTTACAAAATCAACACGGCTTTTTACGAAGCTCGAGGCCTGGAGGGCTGGCGCGATTTGGAAGATACCCTGAAACTCATTCCCCCAAATATCCTGACCATAGCCGATGCTAAGCGAGCCGATATTGGCAACACCTCGGCTCAATACGCCAGGGCTTTTTTTGAAGTGCTGGGCGTCGATGCCCTGACTCTGGCTCCTTATATGGGCCAAGACAGCATAGCTCCTTTCCTGGCTTATCCCGACAAGTGGAGTATTCTGCTGGCGTTGACTTCCAATGCCGGCAGCCGCGATTTTCAGGGGCTGCAAGTCGGCGATGAGGCCTTGTATCTGCACGTGCTGGAAACGGCATCACAGTGGGCCGGGCCTGAGCAACTCATGTTTGTCGTGGGGGCTACGCATCCCGAAAAACTGGCTGAAATCAGGAAAAAGCTGCCGGCGTACTTTTTTCTGGTGCCGGGGGTAGGTGCCCAGGGGGGCAGCCTGCAAGCCGTGGCCGAGGCCGCTTTGACAGCTGATGTTGGCCTGCTGGTAAACTCTTCCAGGGGCATCATCTATGCTTCTTCCGGTGAAGACTTTGCCGAACGAGCCAGAGAACAAGCCTTTTTGTTGCAGCGTCAAATGAAAAACATCTTAACGACTTATGTTTAACTCTGTGAAAACAAGCTCAATAGGGCTGCTCTTGTTTTTGGCTTTAATGCTCTTTTTATCGGGTAGGCCATTTGCACCTGCTCGGCAACTGGAAAAACCGAGTTTGCAGTTGGCTTTGCTCAAATACAAAGGCGGAGGCGACTGGTATGCCAACCCTACTTCCTTGCCCAATCTAGCCAGGTTTTGCAACGAGGAATTGGGCACACAGTTTGCCGAAGATCAGGCTGAAGTTTATGTAGGCGATGCCGACTTGTTCAACTATCCCTTTGTGCATATGACGGGGCACGGCAACGTGGTGTTCTCAGAGTCGGAAGCCTTGAACTTGCGCACTTATCTCATTGCAGGAGGGTTTTTGCACATTGACGATAATTACGGCATGGATCCGTATGTGAGGCCGGCCATGAAAAAGGTTTTTCCGGAGTTGGATTTTGTGGAGTTGCCCTTTGAACATCCCATTTACCATCAACGCTTTGACTTTCCCAACGGTCTTCCGAAGATTCACAAACACGATGGCAAGCCACCTCAGGGATTTGGCCTGTTTTGGGAGGGGCGCCTGGTGTGCTTTTACACCTATGAATGCGATTTGGGCGATGGTTGGGAATCTCCTCAGGTACACAAAGACCCGCCGGAAAAGAGGCTGCAGGCCTTGCAAATGGGAGCCAATATTGTGCAATACGTCTTTAGTCAGGGTTTGAAGTAGAGGTGTTGAGAGGCTCGGTTTTGATGGCTTGCAAAGCGGCCTGAACGTCGGGGTCATCGGCATTGAGTACTTGGAAATAAGCTTTGTCGCCAAAGAGTTGTCTGGCTATGCCGGCTTTGAGCCATCTGAGGAGGTAGGGACGCAGTTTTTGCTCTTTGATGGCAGGTAAATTCACGCCCTGTTGTTTGGCGAAAGCCAGAAAATCATTCCACAAGCGGGAATCGAGTTGGGTATGTATGAATTCTTCCGGTTTCCGGGGCAAGGTGTAGTGATGGGTGCTGTTGGGTAACAAATAGCGAATAATAAAGGGCGTTATCTGGCTGCGCATTTTACTCAAATCCTCATCGAAAGTGATGCTGTCGAGAGGCACGAAGATATCGGGCACGATGCCTCCGCCACCGTGCACTTCACGTCCTTCACGGGTATAGTACTGCACGGTATCCTGAAATTTGATGCTGTCGGCGTAGAAGAGTTCTCCGTTTTCGTATCGGTGTACGAGGTCCAGGTCGTAGTCTTCCTGGCTGGTGTAGGGCTTTTGGATGCAGCGTCCGGAGGGGGTGTAGTAATGAGCCACGGTGAGCCGAAGGGCGGAGCCGTCGGAGAGTTCGTATTGTTCTTGTACCAGGCCCTTGCCAAAAGATCGCCTTCCGACGATGACGCCACGGTCTTGGTCTTGCAAAGCTCCGGCTACGATTTCACTGGCAGAGGCGGAGCCCTCATTGATGAGGACGGCAATTTTTTCCAGAGGGAAGAGTGCTCTGCCATGGGTTTTGTATTCCTTGCGTCTCGACTGGGCGCCTTCGGTATAGAGCAACAAGATGTCTTTTTCGGTGAAGAATTGGTTGAGCAGTTTAATGGCTTCTGGCAGATAGCCGCCCGGATTGTCGCGCAGATCGAGCAGCAGGTTTTTTACCTGGTGCTGTTCGACCAAGCTGTCGAGTGCTTCCATGAACTCGGTATAGGCATTGGCGCTGAAGCGGTTGAGCTTGATGTAGGCAGTTTGCGGTTCAATGACATAAGCAGCATCTACGCTGTGTATAGGTATCTGTGCACGGGTGAGGGTGAGTTGCAACAAGGAATCTAGGCCATAGCGAAGCAGGCCTACTCTAACTTCCGAGCCTTTGCTGCCTTTGAGTTGCCGAACGATTTCCGAGCTACTCAATCCTTTGCCGGCGATGAGGCTGTCGTCGATAGTGATGATTTTGTCGCCGGAGAGGATGCCGACTTCTTCGGCCGGGCTGCCCGATAGGGGCGTGATGACGACTACGGTATCGTCTAAGAGTTGAAATTCTATGCCGATGCCTTCAAATTCACCGGACATTTGCTCTTCTATGTTTTGGATGTCTTCGGCAGTGATGTAAATGCTGTGGGGATCGAGTTTGTCCAGCATGGCCTGAATGGCGGCCTCTTCCAATTCCTGCCGGTTGACTTTATCCATGTATCTGGCGTCGATATAGCCGATGATTTCATCCAGTTTCCCCGGCCTGCTGATGAGCTTTCGGGAAGCAGGGGAGTGTTGTATAAATTGATGTTCTTCAATGAGCATGCCAAGATACAGACCCAGAGCTAGTATGGAGAAGAGCGCCAGAGGCAGCCAGACTTTGTTGGGGGATTGCTCGTTCATGCTTTTTGGTTTAGGGCTTACTCCAACAGCCACCGCCCGTTTGAGAGTTTGCCGCGTTGTTTGAGTTTATAGCGGCCTCGTTCGTCTTTAGCGATGGTACAGAGTTCCGTGTGGGGGTCGTGTTCAAAGTACAGCACCCAGTTTTTCTCGGCAGCTTGGTCGAGCAACTTTTTCTTTTCTTCAATGGTGATTAGCGGACGGATGTCGTAGCTCATGACATAGGGCAGGCCAAAGTGGAAAGAAGAAGGCAGCAAATCGGCGCAATAGACCATGTGGCCCTGCTCGGTTTGCAGGTGCAGAATCATCATAGCTTCGGTATGCCCGTAGCAGCATTCCACCTGTAGCCCCGGTAGCCAATCCGTAGGTTCTTTGTCGGCAATTTCAATGAATTGCAATACGCCTGCTTCTTTAAGCGGGACAAAATTTTCTTTGAGGAAGGATGCCTTTTCTCGGGGGTTAGGGCTGTAAGCCCAGTCGTAGTGGCGGCTGTTGCTCCAATAGGTGGCTTGGGGAAAAGTGGGAACGAGTTGGCCTTCCGCATTGCGCTTTACAGCTCCACCCACGTGGTCGAAGTGGAAGTGGGTGATGAAGACATCAGTGATTTCTTCGGGCTGGAAGCCTTTTTGCTTTAGAGCCCATTCCAGGTCGGTGTTTTCCGGGTGGAAGAAAGAGCGAAATTTGGCATCTTGCTTGTTCCCTATGCTGGTATCTACCAGGATTTTTCGGTTTTCGGTTTCGATGAGCAAGCAGCGCAGTGCCCAGGGGCAGAGGTTGTTTTCATCGGCCGGATTTAAGCGGTTCCACAGCGTTTTGGGAACGACCCCAAACATGGCTCCACCGTCGAGTTTGAAACTGCCGCCTTCTATGGTTGTAAGTTTCATGAAGTTTGGGTTTACAGCGCCTGAAGAGCCGGCTCAATAGGGTTTGATTCTCTTTTCAAAGAGGTAAATCATCCGCAGGGCTGCATGGGCAGCTTCTATGCCCTTGTTTCCATATTTCCCATTGGCCCGCTCTTTGGCTTGTTCGAGATTGTCGGTAGTGAGCACGCCATAGATAAAAGGGAGGTCGTGTTGCAGGCTGAGGTTCATCAAGCCCTGGCTGACAGCTCTGTTGATGTATTCGTGGTGCGGCGTCTCTCCTTTGATTACACAGCCCAGGCAGATGACGGCATGAGAGGCGTAACCCTCAACCATCCATTGAGCTACCAGGGGGATTTCGAAAGCTCCGGGCACCCACACGATTTGCGTGTTTTCCTTTTTGACGCCCTGCCTTTCCAGCGTTTTTACACAGCCATCGAGCATCAATTGGTTGATTTCTTTATGCCATTCGGAGACTACAATGCCCAAAGTGTATGGAGAAGCATCGAACCCTTCGGGAGAAAATTTGGCGGGTATTTTGTCAGGTAAAGCCATGATTGATACCTATTGGCTTTCGCCAAATGGTATTCCGATTTGAAGAGCATTTGGCGAAAGTTTGTAACAGATTATTTTTCCGTAGCCATTTTTTCGGCACGTAAGATGTACTTATCAATTTCGCGAGCGGGTAGGGTTTCGGGGTATTTTTCTTTCAACGCTTTGTACATTTCGAGAGCTTTAGCGTAATTGCCCCGGCTTTCGTACAGCATACCCAGGCGTTGCATGTAAATGGGAGTTACCGCCTCATTGTCGCCGGCCTTAATGGCTTTTTTGTAGTATTTGGCTGCCTGGTCCATGTCGTTTTTCTCGGAATAGGCATCACCCATGAGGCCGTATTTGATGATGGGCATGATTTCGCCCTTGGCTTTGAAATCCTTTAAGTAGGAGAGAGCTGCGTCGAACTGCCCCAATTTCATGTGGCTGATAGCCGCGTAGAGGTCGGCGGCATTTTCCGCTGAAGTACCCTTGTACTGCTTAGCTATGTCGTAAAAGCCCGGATAACCTCCACCCGGATTGGTGATGGCCAGGTCGAAAGAATCCTTGAGAAATTGGGCTTCGGCCTTCCACATTTGCTGGATGGCTTCCTGTTCTTTGGGCTTGACAATGAAGTTTTTCCAAGCCAGGTAGCCACCTATGAGCAAAACCAGTGCTGTTACACCGCCGAGAATCCACTTTTGGTATTTCTCCAGTACTTCGCCGGTTTCTTCTACCACTTCGACCAGGTCAACCAGCACTTCTTCGTTTTTCTTCTTGCTTTTGATTTTTCTCTTTGCCATGCTAAGGGTTTCTGTTCGTTTTTATGAAAGGGGGAAACAAGAGGATGTTAGCTTGCTTCCGCCAAAAGCAGGGCAAAGGTAGAAAAAAAAATACAGAGAGAACACTTGCGCAGCTTTCTTCTTTTTTACTGCAAAAAGGGGTAATCGTCTTCGGCGTATTCGTCTTTGAAGAGCTCTTCAGGTGGAGGTAGCGGGGAAGATTTGGCGAAAGCCACAGCATCTTCAATTTCTTCTTTAACCTGGTTTTTGATCGCTTTGATTTGCCCTTCATCTGCAAAGCCGTATTGCAGCAATTTGGCTTCGGTGGTTTTGATGGGATCTATGGCGCGGTATTTTTGGACTTCCTCTTTGCTGCGGTATTTGGCCGGGTCGGAGATGGAGTGCCCTTTGTACCGGTAGGTTTCGATTTCGAGGAAGTAGGGGCCTTTCCCTGCCCGAATGTATTCGGCTGCTTCGCTGACGGCTTCGTGTACGGGCTCCGGCTCCATGCCATTGACTTTTTTGGCGGGCATGCCGTAAGCCTGACCAAAGTGATGCAGGTCGGTGAGTTTGCTGCTGCGTTCTACAGAGGTGCCCATGGCGTAGTGGTTGTTTTCAGCGATGTAGAGTACGGGCAACTCCCACTTGGAAGCCATGTTGAAGGATTCGTGCAGGATACCCTGCCGGGCGGCGCCGTCGCCGAAAAGTGTTACGCAAAGCTTGTCCGTACCCTTGTACTTTTCTGCCAGGGCGATGCCCGTACCCAGGCCGATTTGTGCTCCCACAATGCCATGTCCGCCGAAATAGCGGTGTTCCCTGGAGAAGAAGTGCATGGAACCTCCCTTGCCCTTGACAATGCCCGTAATTCGTCCGAAAAGCTCGGCCATGGCTTCTCGCAGGCTGACGCCGCGTGCAATGGCATTGCCGTGCTGTCGGTAAGCCGTGATGAGGGCATCCTCGGGCTGAATGGCGGATTCTATACCGGCCGCTACGGCCTCTTGCCCGATGTACAGGTGTAGAAAGCCTCGTATGTTCTTGCCGTACTCCAGTTGGGCGCGCTCTTCAAAACGGCGTATGCGCAACATCAACAGATACCATTGCAAGTACTGCTCTTTGCTGTAGGGGGCTTTTTTTTTGCTCATAAGGTTTTAAGTCTTTATTTGGGTACAAGGACTTGGCAGCGGCAAAGGTAGAGAGTTTTCTCTTATGCTCCATGCGTTTAGGCCTCTAATGTGTTGTGCTCTACTTGCTCATAAGAGGCCGGTTTGTGCGTTTGCCTATGTACGGATGAAGTGAAGGCAGGTTTGCTGTCTGTGGTTGGCAAAATGAAAAAAAGTTGCTAAAAATTGGAAGATAAACATTTTTGAAGTAATTTTGTAGTTATCTGCTGTTTAGAAGAGATCGAAATGCGCTTAAACAAAGCCTTAACCGTAACTTTTTAAAACACGTTCAACTATGGCTAAAAAACCAAATCATCAGGCAGACATTAAAAACCCCAATAAGGGTACGCCAGGTACCAACAAGACCTATGACAAAAATCAGGGTAATCGCGGAAAACAGCTTAATCCGAATCAAAAAGGAAAAAGATAACTGTGAATTTTCAAGCGCGAGAACGTGTCTTGTCTATGTATGCTCATGACGAAATGGTTTGGGTATATATCGAAGCTAAAGAGAATAATTGAGCCCGTGGATCTTGTTTAATCAAGGCGCCGGAATTAATATCATTTTTTTTATACCCGGGAAAATTATTTGGAAGCCTCTGCATACTATAGCCGTAGGTGTTCTAATTTTTTTGTCCTTTTCCCTGTTTTGTAAGCAATGCCCAATGCCATGCACTTAAAAAAAGAAAGCAATTCTATTTTAGGCAACTTGCCGCGATGGGTTGGCAGAATAGCCATGTTTCTCTATGCTATCATCGTGGCGTCTTTTGCATTTTTTTTGTTTTTAGTGTGGGGTAATTGGCCGCCGAAAACTGATTTCTGGGGAAATATGGGTGACTTTCTGGGTGGTACAGCCGGTATGGCAGCCACGGTGCTGGCCCTCATTTACTTGGTCGCTTCTTTGCGCAAGCAGCAGGAAGCTTTGGAGGAGCAACAAAGAGAAATTTCACTGACCAAGAAAATGCAGGAGCGGCAGCAGTTTTTGGAAATGTTTTCTCGCCATTTGACCTTTCTTCGAGAAGTGGTGAACCAAATTTCGGACCGAGATAAACGGGGAGATTTCAAAACGGGCATCGATTGTTTGGAGATGTATTGCGATAGAATCAATCGGAACGGAGTTCAAGAAGAAATTCTCATGCAGTTTTTCGATGACAAGCCCAAGGTGAGCTATTACTTTCGAAACTTGTACAAGCTCCTCAAATGGTTTTACCTGCTTCGTCAGCAGCATGACCATGAGGGAGAAACGAGCGGTGCACCGGAAGATGAAAAGCGGATGCCTGGCTTTTTGCATGGAGATTTCGGGGATATTTCTCTGGGTATTTTAGAAGCTCAATTGTCCGATCCTGAAAAGATGTTGCTGTACTTTTACGCCAGAGCCAAACACGGAGGAAATTCTATGATGCGCTATCTCTCTCCCGCGTTTTGCGACAAAGCTGAAAAAATCTGTGAACAGAAAGAAAAACATCTCCCGCTCAAAGTGTTTAAAAGAAATTTGAATAAATCGGGCGGCAAAATAGCAGCAATCAAATAAAGGATAAAAGAGAAAAGTTTTTGTGAGCTTTTTCTTTCGCCTTTATTTGTGGTACACTCATGGTAAAGTGGTTTGGGAGGCGTCAGCCTCCCAAACTCCCTGTTTCTTGCTCGTTTGCGAGTCGAAAATATCCCAAACCATTTTGATTTGGGCATGGTAGCAGGATTTTTCAGAATTAAATGGTAAAAGCAATACAAAATGGATTTTTTGCAAAAGGAAGAAGACCGACAGAAGGCTTATGCATGTGTGGTCTCGTTCAAAAAGGTTTTAATGATTGACCCCTATACCGTGAGCCACACGGCAGGTGGGTACCCGGAGGATGTTACCATAGAGGAGTATTTTGAAAAACTTTATGTGGACAGGAGTATTCGGAAAAGACTGTTGGAGGCTTTGGCCAAAGATCCGCATGACTTCTTTTGTGTGGTGGGGCCTCGGGGTAGTGGTAAAAGCACGATGTTGAGAAAAATTCATCGCGACCTGAGGGAAAAGGGGCAATTCTTTTCCGCATTTTTCGATTTGCGACATCAAAATGTTCGAACAGCTTTAAAAAGCGAAGATGAGGCCATTGACTTTTTTCGCCACTGGATGAAAAATGAGTATTTAGAGGCGTTTTCCAAGGCGGATAAGTGGTATGAGCTTTTTGCTTTTTTGTTAGACAAAGAGCTTCCCGAGAAATATCGACCGGGGAAGGTATCCGGGACTTTTATCGAAGATGCCTTGTTGGTGTCTCGGAGTTGGAAGAAGAAGCGGAAAAAGATGAAAAAGAAGCTGGAAAAGTATAAAGAAAGCAATGCCCATGATCAAGAAGAGATAAGGAATAAAGAAAAAAAACTCGACAAGTTTGACCTTTTGCGATATTTGAAAAAGGGGGGTAAACGCGTAGATGCCGTAATTGAGCAACTCTTGAAGAAGCTTGACCCGGCTCATCTGGCCTACGCATATCGCTATGTTTTTGGGGAAGCGGAAGAGAAGCAGATCAGGCAGTACTTTTGGTTTGACAACATGGACAATCTGACCGGAGATTATCAGGTGCTTTTGGTGAATGCGCTGCACAACTTACAACAGGAAATACACGAAAATGTGCAAGTCGTGGTAGCTGCACGGGAAGAGAGCGTTTTCAGGCAGGAGCATCATTTCGATGCAGGTGCACCCACCCATCGCCGACTTGTTTTTCTCGACGATCCGCACAATTTGGGTGCTGAGCCTCGGGCCATTGAAACGGATACAGAGCGCGTCCAGAGCGATGTTAGTAAGATCATCACACAACGCCTGCAGTTTTTTCAAACTTTTCTGGAAAGGCGAGGTGAGGGCTGTGTTCCGGAAGTGGTAGAACTGATTCAAAAGTTGTTGGAAAAGGTGGTTTGCCCCGTTTTCAAAGCTGAAAAAGTACTCTATGTGGCCAACAACTCTCTGAGGGAACTGTTGCCGATGTATGCTGATTTTTTGTTGTTCTTGCTGAAGAAATACGATGATTACCCCCGAGAACAGGACGAGCAGCCTTTCCGGAGTTTTCCTCCGGCACTTACCGATGAAACTTATTTTCACATAACGGAGCTTTTGTATTGGCTGTCTTACGAAAAAGACTATTTTGAATTTTACAACATAGCGGAGTTCTGCGACAATCCCGCTGCGGTAGGCGGCGTGCCTTGTACTTGCTTTTTGCCGCATGTGGTCTTGACCTGTATCTGGAACTTACAGGACAACAAGAGAATCGGAGCGCATCCGGGTAGCATTCACAGCCCAAAGATTGGAGAAGTCCTGGATAAGCTGAAGGAAATTGATTTTTCGGAAAAAGATTGTCTGCGCGTGTTGTACAAGTTGTATCGACCGCAGGAAGGACGCAGTCATTTTATCGTCATTGAAACGAGAAAAAATCTGCAGGGTGCCGAAGACATCGATCCGAACTATCGCGTTCGCATCACTTCCAGGGGCAAGGTGGCTTTGAGCAGGATTTTTAACACCTTTGGTTACTTCTATGGCAACATCAAGGCCCTGCGCGGTGAATGTCCTTATACCCGTCCAAGCCTTAAAGTTAACGACGGAAAGATTGTAACAGATTATCTGAAAAAGATGTACCATCTGCACCTGGATGCTCTCTTGAGCATCCGTTCTACCTTGAAAGACTGTGGTGAAAACTGGTTGGATTACTACTTGCGCCACTTTGGCATACCGATAGAACGCAATCTGGCTCGCAAAAAGGAGCTAACTTCAAAGCACAAAATCGGAGGAAGAACTTACATTTTGTCTTATCCCTACTTGATTGAGTCCATGCTGCCGTATTTTCAAAGCACAAGTATTGATGCAAATTTGGTCAAGCTGTTGACGAGTTTCAACGCCTATGTCGAAAAATTGAGAAAGGGAGAAGAACAAATCTTCTCTTTCGATCTTCCTGTAGGGCTTGAAGAAATAGGGGCTTAAAGCTGTTTGTTCTTAAAGACTTTGGCGACAAAAACTTCTCCACTGCTCAGCTTGACCTGCAGGAAGAGAAGCCCTTCTGGTAGTTTTTCGGTGGCAACGGACAGCTCGCTTTGTCCTTCTTCCAGGGAGAGGCGCTGGCTGTAAAGCCATGCTCCGGTAGGAGCATACCAGTTGAGTTCGACTCGCTCTTGTTGAGCTGTATGAGAGAGGTGCAGCAGCAATTGCTGGTCGAAGGGGTTGGGAAAAACTTGCATGGAGGGCTGTTCCTCACACTCGCCTTGCAGGTAGAAAGTTCGTTGTTCTGAACTTGTACTTTCGTTTTGGCAGAGGGTTTCTATGCTGAAGGTATAGGTCTGGCAAGGTGTCAGCCCTTCGAGCATCCATTGGTCGTTGTTGGAGAGGGGGATAAGGACGGTATCTGCCGGGAGGTTTTCGCCCTCTTTCCAATAGAGCAGGCGATAGCTTTGAGCTGCTGTTGTTGTGTTGCTTTCCCAGCTGATGAGTACGCTTTGTTCGTCTTGGGCGGTGATGTCGATGTTTTCTGCCGGCAGGCAGTAATCTCTGCTGATGAATACGCAATAGTCTTCGATCTCTCCATAGACAAATTGGGTCGGACAGCTCTGTTCGGTTGGAGCCGGAGGATTACCTGCCCACCACATGCAAAGGCGCATGCGGTAGTAGCCTTTCGGCAAATTATCCGGCAGTTCAAAGCTCCCGTCTTGCCAGATGCCACTCTGTGCCGGGTTTGGGGGAGCCCAGAGGAGTTCTCCCTGATCTTGAAAGTCGCCGTCCTGGTTGAGATCTATCCAGAGGCGGAAGATTTCTTCCACTTCTGAGAAGTAGCTGCCGGCCAGGACGGATATGTTGTGGCTTTCTCCGGCTCGAAGCAGCAGC
>Ga0256841_1003795_pt1 | contig 11155 bp, 8 predicted proteins | sample 356308metaG_FD_185971 | JGI IMG/M metagenome (GOLD analysis project Ga0256841, IMG submission 185971) | Hydrothermal vent microbial communities from Mid Atlantic Ridge, Atlantic Ocean - 356-308 | ecosystem: Environmental > Aquatic > Marine > Hydrothermal vents | place: Atlantic Ocean: Mid...
GCGGCCTGCGGCGGTACCTCCGGGCGGGACCTCTGGGACGGGGGGACATGCGGCTCCATACCCGCCGGTTCGGCGCCCACCGCCACGGCCATGGGCGGCTCCTCCTCCACTTCGACGATCCGCACCTCGGGTTTCTCGCGGACGGGTTGCGGGGCCTGGGTGGCCGCACCCAGCCCCGTGGCCACCAACGTCACGCGCAGCTCGTCGCTGAGCTCCATGTCGATGGCGGTTCCCACCACCACCGTGGCGTCCTCCGCCGCAAGTTCGCGGATCGCGCCTCCGACCTGATCGAACTCGCCGATGGACAGATTGGGCCCGGCGGTAATGTTGACCAGGATCCCCTTGGCCCCCGCGATGTTGACGTCCTCCAGCAGTGGGCTGGAAATGGCCGCCTCGGCCGCCTCCTTGGCGCGGTCTTTGCCTTTGGCCGAGCCGCTGCCCATCATGGCCATGCCCATCTCCGACATCACCGTGCGCACGTCGGCGAAGTCCACGTTGATCAGCCCCGGCCGGGTGATGAGTTCGGCGATCCCCTGCACCGCGCCCAGGAGCACGTCGTTGGCCGCCCCGAAGGCGTCCAACAGATTGGCGTCCTTGCCCATCACCTTCACCAGCTTTTCGTTGGGAATGGTGATCAGCGAGTCCACGTGCTTGGACAGCTCCTCGATCCCCGCCTTGGCGATCTGCATTCGCTTGGTGCCCTCGAAGGGAAAGGGCTTGGTGACCACCGCCACGGTGAGAATACCCATCTCCTTGGCCACCTCGGCCACCACCGGAGCCGCTCCGGTTCCCGTGCCGCCGCCCATGCCGGCGGTGATGAACAGCATGTCCGAACCGGTGATGACCTCCGCGATGCGGTCGCGGTCCTCCAACGCCGCCTCGCGACCCAGCACCGGATCGGCCCCGGCCCCAAGCCCCTTGGTGATGTTGGCACCGAGCTGCAGCACGGTCTTGGCGCTGCAACGCTTCAAGGCCTGCGCGTCGGTATTGGCGCAGATGAAATCCACCCCGTCGATGTGGGTCTCGAGCATGTGCTCCACGGCGTTGCCGCCACCTCCGCCCACGCCCATCACCTTGATCACGGCACTTTGATTGAACGAGTCGATCAACTCAAACATCGTCTTTCCTCCTGCACCCTCGTGCATCGATTCCGCCCGTCACCACAGTCCCTGCTCAGAACTGCCGCTGAAACCACCGCCGCATGCGCTCCCAGACATTGACCAGTCCCTGCTCGGAAACCGGCTCCAGGCGCAGGGCCCGGTTGCGCGTTCCGTACAACAACAGCCCCACCCCGGTGGCGTGGATGGGGTTGCGAACCACGTCCGCCAGACCCGTCACGTGCTGGGGCACCCCCAGCCGCACGGGCATGTCGAAGATCTCCTCGGCCAGTTCGACCACACCTTCCATCTTGGAGGCCCCGCCGGTGAGCACCACACCGGCGGCGGCCATCTCCTCGAAGCCACTGCCCCGCAGCTCGCCCTGCACCAGCTCCAGCAGCTCCCGGTAACGGGGCTCGACCACGCTGGCCAGCACTTCGCGCGAAAGCCTGCGGGGCGGCCGGTCGCCAATGCTCGGCACCTCGATGGTCTCCTCGGGTCGCGTGAGCTGGCGCAGGGCGCAGGCATAGCGCACCTTGATGTCCTCGGCGTGCTGGGTGGGGGTGCGCAGGGCCACGGCGATGTCGTTGGTCACCTGGTCGCCGGCGATGGCGATGACCTTGGTATGGCGGATCGCCCCGTCGGCGAACACCGCGATGTCCGTGGTCCCGCCGCCCATGTCCACCAGGCACACCCCAAGCTCGCGCTCGTCGTCGGTGAGCACCGCATGGCTGGAGGCGAGCGGCTCCAGCACCACATCGTCCACCTCCAGTCCACAGCGCCGGATGCACTTGGTGAGGTTCTGCACGGCGCTCACCGCACCCGTGATCAGATGCACCCGCGCCTCCAGGCGCACGCCGGCCATCCCCACGGGCTCGCGGATGCCCTCCTCGCCGTCGATGATGAATTCCTGATTGAGCACGTGGAGGATCTTCTGGTCGGCGGGTATGGCCACCGCCTGGGCGGCGTCCATGACGCGTTCCACATCGCCCGTGCTCACCTCGCGGTCCTTGATGGCCACGATACCGTGCGAGTTCATGCTGCGGATGTGGTTGCCGGCGATGCCCGCGTAGACAGCGTGGATCTGGCAGTCGGCCATCATCTCGGCCTCCTCCACCGCACGCTGGATGGACGCCACGGTGGACTCGATGTCGATGACCACACCCCGCTTCAGCCCGCGGGAGGGGTGGCTGCCGATGCCGACCACTTCCACGCCGCCGTCGTCGCCCACCTCGCCCACCAGGGCCACGATCTTGGAGGTCCCGATGTCCAGCCCGACGATCAGCCCCTTGTCCGATTTGCGGGTCATGCGTCCCTCGTCCTCCGTTGGTGTGGGCCGGGAACCCCGCCTGCCGGCGCCTCTCCGCCCGTGGGTGCGGGCTTCCAGCGCACCGCCAAGCCGTTGGTGTAACGCAGGTCCAGCCGCTCGATGCGCGCGGCCTGCGCGGCCAGCGCCCGGGGCCAGGCCCGCAGCAACCGCTCCAGGCGCGGCTCGAAGTCGTCTCTGCCGAACACGATCTCGGTCCGCCCCGCCAGCCAGGCCCTCCAGGAGCGCCGCTCGTCCAGGTACAAGGCCACGGGCCGCAGATCCACCGTGGCCAGGCGGGCGACCAACCGGTGCCAAGCGGCCAGCACGCGCATCGAATGCCCCTCGGGGCCGTAGAGCACGGGCAACCCGCGGGTCACCTCGTCCCCGATGCGTTCGGGCCGGAACACTTGCCCGCGCCGGTTGAGCAGGGCGTCCGCGCCCCAGCGCGCCACGGCCACCTCTTCCTCGACGCGCACGCGCAGGGCCAGCGGCCACTCCCGCCGGACCCGGGCGCGCGCCACCCAGGGCAATGCCGTCACCGCATCCTCCATCCGTTCCAGATCCACGGTGAAGAAGTTCCCCCGCAACCCCTCGAGCACGGCCGCGCGCAGACGCTCCGGATCCACGTGGCGCAGCTCGCCCTCCACCTGCACCGTGCGCACGGGCAGCACGGCCGGATTCCGCAGGGCGTGGACACCCACTACCACGGCCGCCACGAAGGCGAGCGCCACCCCCAGTTCCAGGGCGTCGCGCAGTCCGATGCGCACCCCCCCGCCCCGGGGTTTGTCGGGTGGGCGGCGAGTGGCCGACGGCTGCGGTTTCCTGCGGCGCCCGATCACCATTTCTCCAGCCCCGCGGTATCCAGGATGCGCAACACCAGGTCCCCGATGTCGATGCCGGCGGCCCGCGCGGCCTTGGGCACCAAGCTGTGGTCGGTCATGCCCGGCACCGTATTCACCTCGATGAGCCAGGGCCGACCCGCCGCATCCATCATCAGATCCACGCGCCCCCAGCCGCTGGCACCGGTCAGCGTGAAGGCGCGCAGGGCGAGCGCCTGGACGTCCCGTTCCACCCCACCCTCCAGACCGCAAGGAATGCGGTAGCGGGTGTCCTCGGCGTGATACTTGGCCTCGTAGTCGTAGAACGCGCGGTCGGTCTCCACCGCGATGAGGGGCAGCACGCGGTCGGCGAGCACGGCCGCCGTGTACTCGGTGCCGGCGATCCATTGCTCGGCGAACACGGGCCCGCCGCTGGCCGAGGCAGCGGCCACGGCGGTACGGAACGAATCGGCATCCTCGGCGCGGCTCATTCCGATACTGGAACCCTCCAGGGCGGGTTTGACCATCACGGGCCAGCCGAGGCGCGCGGCCACCTCCGCCGGATCCGTCCGCGGCCCCACCTCCAGAAACGCGGGCGTGGGCAGGTCCGCCGCCTGCCACAGGCGCTTGGTGGTGAGTTTGTTCATACAGATGGCCGAGGCCGCCACGCCGCTACCCGTATAGGGGATCTGCAGGATCTCCAGCAGTCCCTGCACACAGCCGTCCTCGCCGCCCCGCCCGTGGAGCACGACGAAGGCCCGGTCGAACCCGCCCCCCGCCAGCACGCCCGGCAGATCGCGGCCGGCGTCCACGGCCGCCGCATCGACCCCCGCGTCGCGCAGCGCGGCGAGCACCGTGCGTCCGCTGGCCAGGGACACCTCCCGCTCGGCGGACCAGCCGCCCATGAGCACCGCCACCCGGCCGTAGTCCCCCGCGTTCATGCCGTCTCCCCCAGAATCCTCACCTCGGGCTCCAGGCGCACGCCGAGGCGGTCTTCCACCGTGTGCTGTACGTGGCGGATCAGTGCCTCGATCTCGGCGGCCCGCGCCCCCCCCGTGTTGAGAATGAAATTGGCGTGCTTTTCCGACACGCAGGCCGCCCCGAGGCAGAAACCCTTGAGGCCGGCGGCCTCGATGAGCCGTCCGGCGTGATCGCCCGGCGGATTGCGGAACACCGATCCACAACTCGCCCCCGTGGGTTGGGTGGCCCCACGTCGGGCCAGAAGCTCGCGGATGCGGGCATGCTCCGCTGCGGCCTCCCCCGGGCGCAGCCGTAGCACCGCACCCGTGAAGGCCTCCCCGGGGCGCAGTCCCCGCACCCGGCGGTAGCCCACTTCGAAGGCCGCGGGTGCCCGCCATGCCAGACGCCCCTGGCCGTCCAGCACCTGGACGGACTCCACCAAATCCCAGACCTCGGCGCCGAAACAACCCGCGTTCATGGCCAAGGCCCCGCCCAGGGTCCCCGGGATGCCCGCCAGGAAGGACGCCCCGGAAAGCCCCGCGCGCGCGCAGGTCCGGGCCACCCGGGCGCAGGGGGCCCCCGCCCCCACGCGCACCCGCCCCCCCCCGATCGTCTGGATCCCGCCCAGCGTCCCGTGCAGGAGGATCACCGTGCCCCGCACCCCACCGTCACGCACCAACACGTTGCTGCCCAGTCCCAGCCAGGTATAGGGCCGGGGCCCCATGCCGGCGGCCACGAAGCGGCACAGATCCTCCAGATCGGCCGGTCGGAACAGGCATTCGGCCGGCCCGCCGACGCGCCAGCTGGTCAGGCCCGCCAGCGGGGCCCCGAAGCGCAGCTCGCCGCGCACCGGGACGTGCCGCTCGACGGCCATCATCGCGCACCCCCCGGCCCCGCCAAGCCGTGGGCGAGCTCCGCCGCCACGCGTCCGATGCTGCCCGCGCCCAGCGTGAGCAGCACGTCGCCGTCGGCCAACAGATCGCCCAGCGCCCCCGGCAGGGCCTCCACGTCCTCCACGAACACCGGCTCCAGCTTGCCGCGCGCCCGCAGCGCCCGGGCCAGAGACCGGCCATCGGCGCCGGGAATCGGCGGCTCACCGGCCGGATAGACCTCCGTGAGCACCACCGTATCGGCCGCGTTCAGCACCTGGGCAAAGTCGTCCAGCAGATCCCGGGTACGGGTGTAGCGGTGCGGCTGGAAGGCCACCAGCAACCGCCGCCCGGGCCAGGCCGCGCGGGCCGCCTGTAGCGTGGCGGCGATCTCCGTGGGATGGTGCGCGTAGTCGTCGACGAAGCGCGCCGTTCCGCCAGGCACCGCGATCTCGCCATAGTCCTGGAAGCGGCGCCCGATCCCCTGAAACCCCGCCAAGGCCCGGGCGGCCGCCTCGTGCGTGACCCCCAGCTCGTGGGCCACCGCCAGGGCGCCCAGCGCGTTGAGCACGTTGTGGCGCCCGGGAAGGCTGAGTTCCAGCGGCCAGGGCTCCGCCTCGCCGGGCAGATGCACGCGGAACCGGGTGCGCGTGCCCGCCTGCGCGAGCGCTTCCCCGCGCACGTCCGCCTCCGGATGAAACCCATAGGTGAGGACCGGCCGGCCCACCCGCTCCAGCATCCCCCGCGTGCGCGCGTCGTCCAGGCACAACACCGCCAGCCCATAGAACGGGAGATGGTGCAGAAACTCCAGGAAAGTGGCTTCCAAGCGCCGGGGATCGCCCGCGTAGGTCTCCATGTGGTCGGCGTCCACATTGGTGACCACGGCGATCATCGGCTGCAGATAGAGAAAGGAGGCATCGCTCTCGTCGGCTTCGGCCACCAGATAACGGCCGGCGCCCAGGCGTGCGTGGCTGGCCGCGCTGTTGAGCCGCCCCCCCACCACGAACGTGGGATCCAGCCCCCCTTCCCCCAGCAGACTGGCGATCAGACTGGTGGTCGTGGTCTTGCCATGGGTTCCCGCCACCGCGATCCCGAAGCGGAAACGCATCAGCTCGGCCAGCATCTCGGCGCGGGGCACCACCGGCAGACGGCGTTGGCGCGCCGCGCGCAGTTCCGGATTGTCCTCGCCCACCGCGGAGCTGACCACGACCACGTCGGCATCCCGCACGTGTTCCGGCGCGTGGCCCAGCCACACGGCCACCCCCAGTTCGCGCAGGCGCCTTGTGACGGCATTTTCCACCAGGTCCGATCCCGAGACCCGGTAGCCCAGGTTCGCCATCACCTCGGCGATCCCCCCCATGCCCACACCACCGATACCGACGAAGTGGATGCGTTCGATACGTCGCATGGGCAGATGGGCGAGTTTCACGCTCATGCCACCACCTCCAGCAGCGCCCGACCCACGTGGGCGGTGGCCTTCGGACGCGCGCAGCGCCGGGCCGCCTCGGCCCGTGCCAGGCGCATGGCGGGATCCCGGGCATACGCCCGCAGCCGTTGCGCCAGGGCGTCGGCCGTCAGTTCCCGCTGCGGGAGGACCTCAGCGGCGCCCGCCTCGGCGAGATAGCGGGCGTTGGCCGTCTGATGATCGTCCACCGCATGCGGATACGGCACGAGGATGGCCCCCACACCCGCGGCGGCGAGTTCGGCCACCGTCAACGCCCCGGCCCGGCACACCACCAGGTCCGCCCACGCATAGGCCGCGGCCATGTCATCGATGAAGGCCCGCACGTCGGCTTGCACGCCAGCCTCGGCATAGGTACGGCGCGCCACCTCCAGGGTCTTCGCGCCCGCCTGGTGGATCACCCGAGGGCGCTCCCCAGCGGCCAGCTCCGCCAAGGCCCGGGGCACGGTCTCGTTCAAGGCCAGGGCCCCGAGGCTCCCGCCCACCACCAACAGGCGCCAGGGAGCGTCGTGCGCAGGCAGACGCTCGGTGGGCGGCGGCAGCTCGGCGATGTCCGCCCGCACCGGATTGCCCACCGGCTCGGCACGCGGATCGCCGAACACGCCCGGAAAGCCCTCCAGCAGCCGCCGCGCCAAGGGACGCAGCAGGCGGTTGGTCAGTCCGGCCACGGCGTTCTGTTCGTGCACCACCAGGGGAATCCGCCGCCCCCAGGCGGCCACCCCCCCGGGTCCCGCCACGAATCCCCCCATGCCCAGCACCGAACGGGGCCGACGCCGACCCAGAATGCGCCAGGCCTGAACGAGGGCACGCGCCAGGCGCAAGGGTGCCGCCACCCACGCCGCGGCGCCCTTGCCACGCAGCCCGGTCACCTCGAGCCACTCGATGTCGAAACCGGCCTCGGGCACTACGCGCGCCTCCAGCCCCGCCCGAGTGCCCATCCAGACCACCGGCACTCCGGCTTCGCGCAGCCAGCGCGCCACGGCCAGGGCTGGGTACACATGCCCTCCGGTCCCGCCGGCCAGGATCATGACGGGCCGCCCACTCACACCTCCACCTCCGCGCCCGACGGACCAGGCAGGGGGGCGTGCTCGCGCGCCTCCCGCCAGACGCCCTGGACCAACCCGAGGGCCACCAGGTTCACCACCAGGCTGCTGCCCCCGGCGCTCATCAACGGCAACGTGATCCCTTTGGTGGGCAGCACCCCCAGGTTGACGCCCATGTTGATGAAGGCCTGCAGGCCCAACCACAGACCCACACCGTAGGCGACCCACACCCCGAACCCCAGGCCGGCGCTCGCGGCGCGCTGCGCCACCAGGAAACAACGCCAGACCAGCACGCCGTACAGACCGATCATCCCCACCACCCCCAGCAGCCCGAGCTCCTCGGCCAGCACGGAGAACAGGAAATCGGTATGGGCCTCCGGCAGATACAAGAGCTTCTGCACACTCTCGCCCAGTCCCACCCCGGTCCAACCCCCGCTGCCGATGGCGATCAACGCCTGGGCCAGCTGGAAACCGGACCCGAAGGGGTCCTGCCAGGGATCCAGAAACGCCTGCAACCGTTGCAGTCGGTAGGGTTCGAGGATCACCGCCAAGGCGGCCAGACCCAGCCCGGCGGCCAGAAACAGCGCGAAGGGCAGCAACCGCGCCCCGGCCAGGAACAACACCCCCAGCGCCACCGCCATCAGTACGGCGGCCGAACCCAGGTCAGGCTCCATCAGGATCAGCCCCGCCAATACGGCACAGATCAGCAGCGGCTTGCTGAATCCCCACCACGCGCGCTGGACCTCGAGCCGGCGCCGCGCCAGATAGGCCGCCACGAACAGGATCGCGGCCAACCGCGCCAACTCCGAAGGCTGCACGGTGAACCCCAGTCGCAGCCAACGGCGGCTGCCGTTGACCTCGTGCCCGATCCCGGGCACCAGGACGAGGATCAGGAGCAGCGCCGCAAGGCCGGTCAGGAGGTAGGCCGAGCGCTCCCAGGCCCGCAGCGGCACGGCATAGGTCGCCGCCGCCAGCGCCGCCCCGATCAGCGCGAAGGCAAGCTGGCGCTTGAAAAAATACAAGGCGTCGCCGAGCTCCATCGCCTTGGGCACCGAGGCCGAGGCCACCATCACCAGCCCCAGACCGACCAACACCAACACGGCGAGCAGCAGGCCGGGCTCCACCCACCGCCCGAGGCCGATCCACAGCGTGGGCCGGGCACCCCGCGTGGCCTGGGCCGCCACGCCGCTCACGACAACACCCTCCGGACCGCCCGCGCGAAGGCCTCGCCCCGCTGAGCGAAGCCCTCGAACTGATCGAAGCTCGCGCAGGCGGGCGCCAGCACCACCGCATCCCCCGCACGCGCCAGGCGCCCCGCCTCGGCCACCGCGGCGGAAAGGTCCGCCACCCGCAACACGGGCACTACCCCCGCCAGCCCCGCCTCGATGGCGTCCGCATCCTCCCCGAACAGGACCGCGTGGCGCACGTGCCGCGCCGCCACGGGTGCCAACGCCTCGAAGCGCTGGCCCTTGCCCTGCCCACCGGCCAGCCAGATCACCGGGCGGCCAGCGGCCTCGAGGGCGGCGATCGCCGCGCCCACGTTGGTGGCCTTGGAGTCGTCGTACCAGACCACCCCATCCTGCTCGGCCACCCACTGCATCCGGTGCGCCAGGCCAGGGAACGCCGCCAGGGCCTCCACCACGTCTTCCGGCGCCACATCCACCCCCGCCAGCAGCGCGAGCGCGGCCAGGGCATTGGCATGGTTGTGTGCGCCGCGCAGGCGCAACCGGTCCACGGGCCACAGCCGCGCCTCGCCCCGGGCCAGCCAGAGACGCCCTGCGGACCGCGACAGACCGAAGTCCCCGCCACGGGGGGTGCCCAGCGTGAACCCCACTTCCGCCTCCGGGCCGGCCAAGGCCGCGGCCCTGGGATCGTCGCGGTTGACCACGCGCCAGCGCGCCCCTCGATAGATCCGCGCCTTGGCCGCGGCATACGCCTCGAGCCCGGCATAACGGTCCAGGTGATCCGGACTGACATTGAGCACCACGGCCGCGGCTGGACGCAGGCTCTCCACCGTCTCGAGCTGGAAGCTCGACAGCTCCAGCACATAGAGCGCGGGCTCCGCATCGCCGAGCAGATCCAGGGCCGGCGTGCCCAGGTTGCCCCCCGCCCGGACTTCCAACCCCGCCGCCTCGGCCAGGCGCGCGACGAGGGTGGTCACGGTGCTCTTGCCGTTGGATCCGGTCACGGCGAGCACCGGGGCCCGTGCGGTCCGGGCGAACAGTTCCACGTCCCCGATCACCTCGCGCCCGGCCTCGGCCGCGGCCCGGATGGCCGGTGTGGCGAGCGGCACGCCGGGGCTGACCACGAGCCGGCGCGCGCGCCGCAACAGCCCCGCATCCAGTGCCCCCGTGAACACGGGAACCTGCGGGTGTGCCGCGCGCAGTGCGGGCAAGCCCGGCGGCGCCTGGCGGGTGTCGAACACCACCACGGGGCGGCCACGCCCGCGCAGGTGGCGCACCACGGAAAGCCCGGTCGCGCCCAGCCCGATCACGGCGTCGAACCGCTCCGGCAGGGCTCGGCTGGGGAGATCGCTCGCCATGACCGCGTTCATCGCACCTTCAGGGTCGCCAGACCCACCAGGACCAGGATCACGGTGATGATCCAGAACCGGACGATGACCCGGGGTTCCGGCCAACCACGCAGTTCGAAATGGTGATGGATGGGCGCCATGCGGAAGATGCGGCGGCCGGTGAGCTTGTAGGAGGCCACCTGGAGAATCACCGACACGGTCTCGAGCACGAACACCCCCCCCATGACGAGCAGGACGATCTCCTGGCGCACGAGCACGGCGAGCAGCCCCAGGGCGGCACCCAGGGCCAGGGCCCCCACGTCACCCATGAACACCTGCGCGGGATAGGCATTGAACCAGAGAAACCCCAGCCCCGCGCCCACCAGCGCTCCGCAGAACACGGCCAGCTCCCCCACGCCGGCGATGTAGGGGATCTGCAGGTAGTCGGCGAACACGGCATGGCCGCTGGCGTAGGCGAAGATCCCCAAGGCCCCGGCCACCATCACGGTGGGCAGAATGGCGAGCCCGTCCAGCCCGTCGGTGAGATTGACCGCGTTGCTGAAGCCCACCACCCAGAACGCCGCCCAGGGAATGAACCACGGACCCAGCCCGACTGCCACCTCTTTGAACACCGGAACGATGAGCTGCGTCTCCACGGGCGAGCGGGCCGTAGCGTAGATGAACGCCGCCGCGGCCACGCCCGCCACCACCTGCCAGAAGAACTTGGCCCGCGCCGACAGCCCTTTGCTGTTGCCGTAGCGCAGTTTCTGGTAGTCGTCCACGGCGCCGATCAGGCCGAAGATCAAGGTCACGCCGAGCACCAGCCAGACCTGCCGGTTGGAGAGATCCGCCCACAACAGGGTGGCCACGGACACGGCCACCAGGATCAGCGCGCCGCCCATGGTGGGAGTGCCCGCCTTGGACAGGTGGGACTGCGGCCCATCGTCACGCACCTGTTGACCCACCTTGTACTGGGCGAGGCGCCGGATCATCCAGGGTCCGACCAGGAAGGCGATCACCAGCGCGGTGAGCACGCCCAGGATGGCCCGCAGGGTGATGTACTGGAAAACCTGGAAGGCGCTCTC
>Ga0256841_1003796_pt1 | contig 11154 bp, 7 predicted proteins | sample 356308metaG_FD_185971 | JGI IMG/M metagenome (GOLD analysis project Ga0256841, IMG submission 185971) | Hydrothermal vent microbial communities from Mid Atlantic Ridge, Atlantic Ocean - 356-308 | ecosystem: Environmental > Aquatic > Marine > Hydrothermal vents | place: Atlantic Ocean: Mid...
ATAAATAAAATAATATCGTCGTTTTTTTGGAGTTCATTCATTAAAGCCTTCATTCGCTCTTCAAACTGTCCTCTATATTTTGTTCCGGCAACTAAACTTGCCAAATCCAAAGCAACAATTCGTTTGTCAAACAAAATACGTGATACTTTTCGTTGGATGATTCTAAGTGCTAAACCTTCGGCAATAGCGGATTTACCAACTCCCGGTTCACCAATTAAAATTGGATTATTCTTCTTTCTGCGGCTTAGGATTTGAGAGATACGCTCAATTTCATTTTTTCTACCAACCACAGGATCTAATTTACCTGTTTCGGCTAAAAAAGTTAAATCTCTACCAAAATTATCTAAAACAGGTGTTTTAGATTTTTTAGCTTTTCCGCTTGGATTGTTGGGTTGTTTTTCAAACGGATTTTTACGTTCACCAAAACCTTCTTCGGCAGAACCGGTAAAAGGTAAATCGACATCATCTTCTTCAATATTTGGTGTTTGATCTAAAAACAATTCACCAAAAACAGCTTTTACTTCATCGTAATTTATATGAAATTTTTCTAACAACTTGGTTGTAGGATCATTTTCATTTCGTAAAATACATAAAAGCAAATGTGCAGTATTAACCGAATTACTTTTATATAGCTTAGCTTCTAGAAAAGTTGTTTTTAGAGCTTTGTCTGCTTGTTTTGTAAGATGCGGATTTTTTATAGCACCTTTTATTGTGGTATTTGCAGGACTTAAAGTCTCAATACGTTTGCGTAAAAAGTTTAAGTCAACATCTAGTGTCTCAAGGATTTCTATGGCTTTACCATCACGTCGTCTAAGCATACCAAGTAGTAGATGCTCCGTTCCGATAAAATCATGACCAAGTCTTATTGCTTCTTCTCTGCTGTAAGCAATTACATCTTTTACTTTAGGTGAAAAATTTTCGTCCATTTCAATTTCATTTTAATGTGTAAATATATACAATTAATTTTAAAGCAAAATCTATTCCATTAGTAAATATGTGTTAAAATTTATGATTTTATTAATATGTAACTGACATAATTGTTAATAAAAATTGTTAATAAATTTTTAAAATATATTGGTCAAATTTAAGATATATTGTAAATTGCGTTCTTGTAAAATGACTAAAAATTTAATTTAAAATTTATGGCAGAAGGAGAAAAAATTATTCCTATTAATATTGAAGATGAAATGAAAAGTGCTTACATCGATTATTCGATGTCAGTTATTGTTTCAAGAGCATTACCGGATGTTAGAGATGGATTAAAACCCGTTCATAGACGTGTTTTATTTGGTATGCATGAATTAGGAATTAAAGCTACAGGAGCACATAAAAAATCAGCTAGAGTTGTTGGGGAAGTTTTAGGGAAATACCATCCACATGGTGATACTTCCGTTTACGATGCAATGGTTAGAATGGCTCAAGATTGGAGTATGCGTTATGAAATGGTGGACGGTCAAGGTAACTTTGGTTCACCTGACGGAGATAGTCCGGCAGCAATGCGTTATACCGAGGTAAGAATGCAAAAAATATCGGAAGATATGCTTGCAGATATCGAAAAAGATACCGTAGATCATCGTTTAAATTTTGATGATACTTTGCAAGAACCAACTGTTCTACCAACCAGAATCCCAAGTTTATTAGTAAACGGAGCTTCCGGTATTGCTGTTGGTATGGCTACCAATATGGCACCGCATAATTTAACTGAAGTTGTTGATGGTACAATTGCTTATATTGACAATCGTGATATTTCGATTGATGAATTAATGGAGCATGTAAAAGCACCTGATTTTCCTACCGGAGGAACAATTTATGGCTATGATGGTGTAAAAGATGCCTTTCATACCGGTCGTGGTCGTGTGGTTATTCGTGCCAAAACCGAATTTGAAGAAATTAATGGTAGAGAATGTATCGTAGTAACTGAACTTCCTTACCAAGTTAATGGTGCCGATTTGCAACAAAAAATTGCTTCTTTGGTTAGTGATAAAAAAATTGAAGGAATTGCTCAAATTAAAGATGAAACCAACCGTTTAGGAAGGCGTATTGTATTTGTTTTAAAAAGAGATGCAATTCCAAATATTGTCCTTAACAAATTATATAAATACACAGCATTACAAACTTCATTTAGTATTAATAATATTTGTTTGGTAAACGGCAGACCGCGATTATTAAATTTAAAGGAGTTAATTCATTATTTTGTAGAACATCGTCATGATGTAGTGGTAAGACGTACAAAATTTGAATTAAAAAAAGCCGAAGCAAGAGCTCATATTTTAGAAGGTTTAATTATTGCATCTGATAATATTGATGAAGTAATTAAAATTATTCGTGCTTCTAAAAATGCAGATGAAGCAAGAGAAAACCTTGAAAAAAGATTTGATTTATCTGAAATTCAAGCTAAAGCTATTGTTGAAATGCGACTTCGTCAACTAACAGGTTTAGAGCAAGATAAGCTAAGAACCGAATATGACGAATTAATGAAAACCATCGAAGATTTAAAAGATATTCTTGCTAATGAAGATAGACGAATGAATATCATTAAAGATGAGCTTTTAGAAGTAAAAGCCAAATATGGTGATGACAGAAGATCGGTAATCGAATACGCAGGAGGTGATCTTAATATAGAAGATATGATACCAAACACAAAAGTTGTAGTTACCATATCAAATGCAGGTTATATTAAAAGAACCAACCTATCGGAATATAAAACGCAAAATCGTGGTGGTCGTGGACAAAAAGGTGTTTCTACCAGAAATGAAGATTTCTTAGAGCATTTATTTGTAGCAACAAATCACCAATATATGTTATTCTTTACTAAAAAAGGAAAAGTATTCTGGATGCGTGTTTACGAAATTCCGGAAGGAGGAAAAACATCAAAAGGTAGAGCAATTCAGAATTTAATAAATATCGAAAATGATGATGTGGTTAAAGCCTTTTTAGTAACGCAAGACCTTAAAGATGAAGAGTATATCAATAATCATTATGTGGTAATGGTAACCAAAAGAGGTCAGGTTAAAAAAACAGTATTAGAACAATATTCCAGACCAAGAACCAATGGTATTGCTGCAATTACGATTAAAGAAGGAGATGAATTGTTAGAAGCTAAATTAACCAATGGTAATAGTCATATTATGCTAGCTTGTAAATATGGTAAAGCTATTCGTTTTGAAGAATCTAAGACAAGACCTTTAGGTCGAACTGCTTCCGGTGTTAGAGGAATTACTCTTTCAAGTGATAAAGATGAAGTTATCGGAATGATTTCGGTTAACGATGAAAATAGTGATGTGTTAGTCGTATCCGAAAAAGGTTATGGTAAAAGATCTAAACTATCCGATTATCGAGTTACCAATCGTGGAGGAAAAGGTGTAAAGACCATTAAAATAACCGATAAAACAGGTTTATTGGTTGCTATTAAAAACGTGACTGATGATGATGATTTGATGATTATCAATAAATCAGGTATTACCATTAGATTAGCGGTAAAAGATTTACGAGTAATGGGTAGAGCAACACAAGGTGTTCGATTAATAAAATTAAAACCAGGTGATTCTATCGCTGCTGTAGCAAAAGTAGTACATGAAGAAGAAATTATTGATGATGAAAATGAAAATGGCACGAATATTGAAAATAACGATTCCGAAGAATAAAATTAAATTAAATAAAATGAAAACAACAAAGCAAAGATTAGTACTAATCCTATTATTAATTGTAAGTATAAATGGATTTTCACAGAAAGTAGAAATGAAAGCCGCAAGCAAAGCCCTTGCTAAAAGTAATTTCCCGGAAGCAGCAGCTCAACTAACTAAAGTTAGAGGAATGTTGGATAATTTAGACGATAAAACCAAAGCGAAGTTCTATTTTATGGAAGCTAAAGTATATAACGCTACCGGAAAAGTAGATGATGCGGTTAAAGCTTTAAAAACATTGATGGATTTTGAGAAAAAAATCGGGAAGCCTAAATACACTAAAGAAGCAAAACCAATGTTAGATAATTTGGTGAAGACGATTCGTGAAAAAGGAATTGATCAATATCAAAATCAAAAATGGGATTTGGCTAAAATGACGCTTAAAAAAGTGTTTGTTTTAAGTCCTAAAGACACCATATTCTTACAATACGCCGGAGCGGCTGCCTTAAAAGCAAAAGATTATGATTCTGCTATTGAGGATTTTAAAAAGTTAATAGATTTAGGTTTTAAAGGAATAACAACAAATTATACAGCTGTTAATACCAAAACCGGTGAAAGAGAAAATTTAGGTTCTAAAAAATATATGGATTTAATGTTAAAATCCGGACAATACAAAGATCCAAAAGTAGAACATGTTGGTCCTGTAACTGCAAATTTGTACAATAATTTAGCTTCTAGTTATTTAGGTAAAAAGGAATTAAACAAGGCTAAAGAAGCTATCGAAAAAGGAAGAAAAGCAGATCCAAACAACATTAATGTTATTTTAACAGAAGCTTCTATAGCATACGAATTAGGTGACAAAGCTAAATTTACAGATTTAATGAAAGAAGCTGTTAAATTGCAACCTGACAATCCAAGTTTGTTTTTTAATATTGGTGTAGTAAGTATGGATCAAGGTAAAGTTGATGAAGCAATTGCTGCTTATAAAAAAGCAATTGAATTAAAACCGGATTATTCAGATGCTTGGTTAAATTTAGCTTATGCTAAAATTGCTGATGATAAAAAATTAGTTGCTGAGATGGAAAAAAATATCAATAACTTTGATAAATTTGATGAAATTAAAGCGAAACAATTGGAAATGTACAAAAAAGCATTACCTACATTTGAAAAAGCTTTAGAATTTAACCAAAACAGAACAGATTTTATGCGTACAGTAATGGCATTATATGAAAACCTTGAAATGTACGATAAAATGAAGGCAATAAAAGCCAAAATTGATAGTATCGAAAATAAATAATTAGCTATCTAATTTTAAAACTAAACCGCCTTTTGGCGGTTTTTTTTATTTCAAAAGTTCAATTCATAATTTATTTTTTTTGTAAATTGGTGCTTTTATTAAACGGATTTCATGAATAAACTAAAAGAAGAAAATTTATACTATCCCAACGCAATACCTATTAAAGGGTTTCTTGTAGAAAGATATAATAAATGCTTGAATTTATTTGGTATAAAACCAACAAAATTAGCATATTTTACAATCGATGCAAAAGGATGGAGTCCTGAAATTGCCAAAGAAAAAAACAATCCTTTTTACTTAAATAATGGTGAAGCAAATCCATATGCCATAATAATTTCTCCTTTACAAAAAGAGAAAGAAGTATTTAATGCGTATTACAGCTATGAAAAGGAAATGATGAAAGCTATTTTTAATACGTATTTTCAAGAAATTAAAGATATTACCAAAGAATCGGCTTTATGTATAGAATTTAACCAAAAAATAGATGTTTTTTATGATTGTTTTGATTTGTTAAAGTATGATACTATTTTTATAGAATTTCATTTAATTAATGATATTAAAAATATTAAAAATGAACAACTTAAGCTTGAAAAAAACTTTCTGGAAGGCAACAATTTTGTTAACGAAAAATTACATCAAAAAATACTTACTAGTGTTCTAAAATATGGTGATTTACGCAAGCGAAACTTAGATTTAAAGCCAATTGAATTTAAAGTCAATTCCTTTTATACCAAAGCATTTGGTGGTGTTTATATCTTTAAAGATTTCATTCAAGAAATGTTGGTGTTCGAAAATAAAGAAACGTATCATCAGGCAATTAAAAATGAAACATACCAAGGACTTATTTTTTATAAGGATGATTTGCAGTTATTTGATAAATTAACTGATTACGTTGTGGTAGAAATAAATTTAGATAAATTGTTTCAATCTGAACGTTATCAACGAATTAAAAAACATATTTTTGCTCAATTATTTAGTAAAACAGAACATTCGATGGAGCAAATTTTGGATAGTGATTTATTGTTTAAGCGTTACTTAAATAAATTGGATTTAGAAGGAAAAAAAAGAATAATGACTGTTGAGCGTTTTTCAGAAATTTTAAAAGAAAATCCAAATGCCAATATCAAAGATTACATTCCAAATGATATTTTAAAAGCATTGTATGCACCGCATTCATCTCTGTTAAAAGAGGAAAGAGAATTAGTTTGGAAACTGTTACAAAAAACCACGCAAAAGGATCCTTATTTTATGTATTTATATACACCAAATACATTTTATAAAGCTTTTGATAATTATGATGAATCATATCAAAATTGGATTGTTAAATACATAAAATCAAAACTCAAAAAATTATAGCTATGATAACTTTTGAAATTATATTATTTATTCTCGCATTATTATTTGGTATTTTGTTGTATTGGAGAGAATCTAAAAACAACAAAATTTATCGCTTAATCAATAAATTAACGCATTCTAAAGAACAGCAAATGCAAATTACAAATTCAAAAGGTTTTATTTATAAACAACCTTTTGTAATGCGATTGATTTACATTGTTTTATTAGTTTTAATAACGTATTTGATAGTGGAATTTTTAACGCCTGTTAGAATTTTAGATATAAAATATTTAACCACAATAATTGTGGGTACTATTATCGGTACTTATTTTGGAACTTTTGTTGTTTCCGCAAATAAAAAAATATCGAGTAACCAACATATTATCGAAGACACTTTACAAAAAGGAAAAGATTTTATTGAAGATTTAACAGTAGAAGAAAAGCTTACATCAAAAAAAATAGAAAAAGAAGAAAAACAAAAGGAAACAAAAAAATCTGCAAGAGAACGTTTAAAAGACAAAGGTTTTTTAGAATAAGATAGTTATAACAAAAAAATGAATTAATAAAAATGAAAAAACAACTAATTGAGTGTGTACCAAATATAAGTGAAGGTCGCGATTTGAGTAAAATTAATGAAATAGCAAAAACAGTAGAAACTGTTGATGGAGTAAAACTTTTAGATGTAGATCCCGGAGCTGCTACAAATCGTACGGTTATTACTTTTGTGGGTGAACCCGAAAAAGTAATTGAAGCTGCTTTTCGTTTGATTAAAAAAGCAAATGAATTGATTGATATGCGAAAGCATTCAGGAGAACATCCTCGTTTTGGTGCAACTGATGTTTGTCCGTTAGTGCCAATTTCAGGAATCAGTTTGGAAGAAACAGCCGAATATGCTAAAAAACTAGGTAAACGAGTAGGAAAGGAGTTGGAAATTCCGGTTTACCTATACGAAAAAGCAGCAACCGAAGAAAAACGTAAAAATTTAGCCAATTGCAGAGCTGGTGAGTACGAAGGATTAAAAGAAAAATTGGCTGATCCTAATTGGAAACCGGATTACGGGCCTGTAATTTTTAATGAAAAAGTACAAAAATCAGGTGCTACGGCAATATCGGCTAGAGATTTTTTAGTGGCGTATAACGTAAACTTAAATTCAACTTCTACACGCAGAGCAAATGCTGTTGCTTTTGATATTCGTGAAGCCGGACGAGTAAAACGCGAAGGTAATCCGATTACCGGTAAAAAAGTACTGGATAAAGACGGAAATGTCGTGCGTATTCCCGGAAAATTAAAAGCAGTAAAAGGTATTGGTTGGTATATCGATGAATACGGAATCGCTCAAATTTCATACAATTTAACAAATATTAGTATTACACCGGTTCATATTGCTTTTGATGAAACGGTTAAAGCTGCCGATAAACGCGGTTTGCGTGTTACAGGTTCTGAATTAATAGGTTTAATTCCGCTTAAAGCGATGTTAGATGCAGCTGATTATTTTTTACAAAAACAAGAGCGTTCTTTAGGAATTTCAGAAAAAGAAAAAATTAAAATAGCTATTAAATCACTTGGTTTAGATGATTTAAAACCGTTTAATCCAAAAGAAAAAATAATTGAATATGTTCTTGAAGAACATTCTTCTAAAAAACTGATTGACTTAACTTTAAAGGAGTTTGCAGATGAAACTGCAGGTGAATCTCCGGCTCCCGGAGGTGGAAGTATTTCGGCTTATGTAGGAACTTTGGGTGTAGCTCTTGGTACGATGGTTGCCAATCTTTCGGCAAACAAAAGAGGTTGGGATGATAAATGGAAATATTATTCCGACTGGGCAGTAAAAGGACAAAAATATAAGGAGACTTTATTGGCTTTGGTAGATGAAGATACCAATGCTTTTAATAAAATCATAGAAGCTTTTAGGTTGCCAAAATCCAATTTACAAGAGAAAGAGATGCGAGCCAAAGCAATAGAAGATGCCACAAAATATGCAACGGAAGTGCCTTTTAAAGTGATGGAAACCGCTCAGCAATCAATGGAAGTAATGTTGGAAATGGCAAAAAATGGTCTGCAAAACTCTTTATCAGATGCCGGAGTTGGTGCTTTATGTGCCAAAACAGCTGTTCACGGTGCATATTTTAATGTGCGTATCAATGCAAAAGATATAAAAGATAAGGCTTTCGCCGAAGAAATTTTATCAAAGGCAAAACAAATTTTTAATGAAGCAGAGCAATTAGAAAAACAAGTATTAGAAATTTTAAATAGGGCAATATAAATTTATTATGAACTCGTTTAAACTTTATAAATGAGTTCTATTTTAAAAAAATAATACCAATAAAATCCAAGATTTTATTGGTATTATTCTAATAAGCGTTGTCGTTTTCTGGTTTTTATATAATTTAAAACAGCTTGTTTACTGGTAAGCCAGTTTCTACCTTCTTTGTAAGCATCTATTTTACCTTGTCTTGCCAGCAAACTTAAATATTCTTGCCCATATGGAATATTTGGTTCTTTTACAATATTGCGTATTTCTTGGTAATCGTCCTTACTGTTTGGTAAAGCGTTAATATAGATGTTTAATGAACGTTCTAAAGATTGACTCATTAATAACATTAATTTATTGTAATTGCCTTTGTTGGCTTGGTTTAAAGCTTCGTAATATTTTTTACGGTCATTACGTAGAATGATAGCAGGAGGAAAGCCATTATTTAACAAAATTAAATTCATGGCCAAGCGTACAGTTCTACCATTACCATCAAAAAATGGATGTATCCAAACAAATTTATGATGAAAAACGGTTGCAAGTTCAATACAGTTTAATTGTAGTGGATTTTCTGTTACAAAATGTATTAATTCATCTAATAAACCGGAAACTTTTAATGCATTTGGTGGTACAAAGTTTGCTCCTTGTATACGAACGCCTGCATTACGGAGTCTTCCGGCATGTAAATCTTCAATATTATTAAGTATATAACGATGAATATCTAAAATAATAGATGCATCTAGTCGTTTTTTTTGTGAAACAATATCATACAAATAGTTTAAAGCTTTATGATGATTGTTGATTTCAAAATGTTCTTTAAGCGGTTTTCCTTTAACGGTCATACCATCATTTAAAACAACATAAGTTTCCTGTAAAGTCATTGAATTTCCTTCGATGCTATTGGAGTTGTATGTCCATTCAATAGATAGAGCTTCTTTGATTTTTTGCAAAGCAATGTTAGGAAGCGGTCTGTGTTGGTTTAGCAAATCCCTTTTTTCAAGAAGTCTTTTAAAAGTGTCTGTTTGTTTTATTCTATATGTAAGGTCTATGTTCCACATTATTATTTTATTTGTACACATCACAAATTTACGCTTTTTTTATTAATATCGGATAATATTAAAATATTTTTATCCGATATTAATTTTTGTATTATTTTTATAAGCCATTGATTATTTTTTACCTAAATTTGAAATCCTAATTTAATTTATTTATGTCTTACCAAAATAGCTTAAAGTACGCACAAGAACAGGATAAAAAAGATAGTTTACAAAAGTATCGTTCTAAGTTTTACATTCCTACGAATGACAAAGGGGAAGAATTAATTTATTTATGTGGTAATTCACTTGGTTTACAGCCTAAAACTACAAAACACTACATTCAAGAAGTGTTAGATGATTGGGCAAAATTAGGTGTTGAAGGACATACCGAAGCTAAGCATCCATGGTTGCCATATCACGAATTTTTAACCGATGCAATGGCAGAAATTGTAGGAGCAAAACCTATTGAAGTAGTGGTTATGAATACACTTACAACAAATTTACATTTGCTAATGGTTTCTTTTTATCGACCAACAGCAAAAAAATATAAAGTTGTAGTTGAAAGCGATGCTTTTCCTAGTGACAAATACGCAGTAGAATCACAAGTGAAATTTCATGGCTATAATCCTAAGGATGCTATTATTTATTGGAAACCTAGAAAAGGAGAGGAGTTGCTACAAATAGAAGATCTTCAAAAAATAGTAGATAAACAAGGTGATGAAATAGCAATGTTCCTTATCGGAGGAGTGAACTATTATACAGGACAGGTATTAAATTTAAAGAAAATAGCTGAAATAGGACATCAAAAAAACATAAAAGTCGGAATTGATTTGGCTCATGGAGCCGGTAATATACAACCTAATTTACATGATTCAGATGTTGATTTTGCAGCTTGGTGTACTTATAAGTACTTAAATTCCGGTCCCGGAAGCCTTGGTGCTTTGTTTGTACACGAAAAATATGCTCGCGATAAAGCTTTAAATCGTTTTGCTGGTTGGTGGAGTCATAATAAACAAACACGTTTTAATATGCGTAAAGAATACGACGTTTTGCCTGGAGCCGAAGGATGGCAACTTAGTAATCCGCCAATTTTATCCATGGCAGCAATACGTGCTTCTCTTGATATTTTTAAAGAAGTAGGTATGAAAAAAATACGTGAAAAATCCGATAAATTAACTGGTTATTTAGAATTTTTAATTAATGAAATCAATTCCGATAAGGTAAAAATCATAACACCAAAAGATAAAAATCAACGTGGAGCTCAGCTTTCCATTCAGGTAAAAGATGCTGATAAATCGTTACATAAAAAAATTACTGACGCAGGTGTTATCAGTGATTGGCGTGAACCTGATGTGATTCGTGTAGCTCCTGTTCCGTTGTACAATTCGTTTGAAGATGTGTATCGTTTTGTTTCAATTTTAAAAGAATCTATTTAAGATGAAAAAAGAAAAAATTATAATTATTGGTGCCGGACTTTCGGGTTCTTTATTAGCTTTGCGTTTGGCTCAAAAAGGATATCAAGTAGAAGTTTATGAGGCTCGTAAAGATTTGCGTAAACACGATATTAGTGCCGGAAAGTCTATTAATTTAGCGTTTTCAGACAGAGGTATA
>Ga0256841_1003797_pt1 | contig 11154 bp, 11 predicted proteins | sample 356308metaG_FD_185971 | JGI IMG/M metagenome (GOLD analysis project Ga0256841, IMG submission 185971) | Hydrothermal vent microbial communities from Mid Atlantic Ridge, Atlantic Ocean - 356-308 | ecosystem: Environmental > Aquatic > Marine > Hydrothermal vents | place: Atlantic Ocean: Mid...
AAAAAGGATATTTATTCAATTTTATTCACAAAAAAAAGAGAACCAAAAATTGGTTCTCTTAATTTAGTAGCGGGGACTGGACTCGAACCAGCGACCTTCGGGTTATGAGCCCGACGAGCTACCTACTGCTCTACCCCGCGATTTAGGACTGCAAATATACATACAATATTGAATATAGCAAGTGTTTTTTTTGATTTTTTTATTGTGTTCTATTATTTTATTGATTCATCGACATTAAAAATTCTTCGTTACTATTTGTATATTTTACTTTTTCTTGAATAAATTTCATTGCTTCAACAGGATTCATATCTGCTAAATACTTTCGTAAAATCCAAATTCGTTGTATGTCGTTTTTATCTAACAACAAATCATCTCTACGAGTACTTGATTTAATCAGATCGATTGCAGGGAATATTCTTCTGTTAGCAATATTACGGTCTAATTGAAGTTCCATATTACCTGTACCTTTAAATTCTTCAAAAATTACCTCGTCCATTTTAGAGCCCGTATCTGTTAAAGCGGTTGCAATAATCGTTAAAGAACCACCGCCTTCTATATTACGAGCAGCTCCAAAGAAACGTTTTGGTTTGTGCAAAGCATTTGCATCGATACCACCTGATAAAATCTTTCCGGAAGCAGGCGCAACCGTGTTGTATGCTCTTGCCAAACGCGTGATTGAATCTAATAAAATTACCACATCGTGACCGGATTCTACCAAACGTTTTGCTTTTTCTAATACAATATTAGCAACTTTTACATGTTTATCGGCAGGTTCATCAAAGGTAGATGCAATTACTTCTCCTTTGGTACTTCTTCGCATATCGGTAACCTCTTCCGGTCTTTCATCAATTAATAAAATGATTTGATACACCTCGGGGTGATTTGATGCTATTGCATTAGCAATATCTTTTAAGAGCATTGTTTTACCGGTTTTAGGCTGTGAAACAATCATACCACGTTGCCCTTTACCTATTGGTGAAAACATGTCCATTATTCTTGTAGAAAGTGATGTGTTTTTACCGGCAATATTAAACTTTTCTTCAGGAAACAATGGTGTTAGATTTTCAAAGGAAACACGATCACGAACAATACTCGGTGGCAAACCGTTGATTAAAATTACTTTGATTAACGGAAAATATTTTTCACCTTCTTTTGGAGGTCTAACATCTCCTTTTACGGTATCTCCGGTTTTTAAACCAAATCTTTTAATTTGTGATTGTGAAACGTAAATATCATCAGGAGACGAAAGGTAATTATAGTCTGATGAACGAAGAAAACCATAGCCTTCATTAACAATATCCAGAACACCTTCGCTTTGAATAATACCATCAAATTCGTAATCAGGATCTCTAAATTTACCAATATCTTTATTGAAATTTCCTCTTTCTATTTTAGGTTTATTATTATTTTGAACAGTAGAGTTTACAGATTGCTTTGTGGGCTGTTTTTTTGTTTCTTGTTGATGATCTTGATTATCTAACAATGCTTGTTTTTCTCTCAGTTCTCTTTCTAATTTCTTTTGGTAATTTGGATTTAACCTATTTGCGCGTTCATTTAAACGTTTTTGCTCTTCCGTTAATTCCTTTTTTTGTTTTTTCTTTGTTTTGCTTTTTTTTGTTTCGGTAGTGTTATTAATTAAATTAACTTCAACTTTATCTGCATCATTTTCAGTCTTTTTAACAACGGCTTGATTATTTTCTGTTGCCGTTGTTTCATCTTTTTCTTCTTTTTTATTTTTTTTCGCAGTACGTTTACGAGGTTTTCGTGTTTTTGGCTTTTCTTCTTTGACACTTTCTTCCTTAAACGGCAACTCTTCACCTGTTACAGCGGCTTGTTCATCAAGGATCATATATATTAGATCCATTTTTTTTACTTGACTTATTTTTTTAAGACCGATTTTTTTTGCAATATCTTGCAATTCAACTAATTTTAGTTGTTTTAATTTTTCAATATCAAACATGTTTATATGTATAATTTATTATAATAATTTTTATTTTGAAATCTGATAAAAATTTATAGGAAGTTAAAAAATTGCAACAAAGATAAATGCAATTCGTTTTATTTAACACTGCAATAATACAACATTTATTTTAATTATTAAATTTTATTTGTAAAAAAGTTTCATGTATTTTTGCTTTTAAAAATACAAAACCTTGTTTTTATGTTACAGAGAATTCAAACGATATTTTTAATATTGGCAACGTTGGTTTCGGCAGGATTAATATTTGTTTTCCCACTGTGGTTTTCAGGTAAAGTTATAATGACTGCAATTGATACTTTATTAAATTCCGATTTACTTATTAAACCAATCGGTATTTTGTTTATCTTATCTGCCATATTATCATTTACAGCTGTTTTTCAATACAAAAATAGAAAATTTCAAATGACTTTGGTTCGTTTAAATATTCTAATAAACTTTTTATTATTGGGTCTTATTGTATATCATGTACAAAACTTGTCCGGAGAAACTTTGGTTTCTGAGAAGGGCATTGGGTCTTTTCTTCCTATTATCGTTATTTTTCTATTGGTTTTTGCTAATAGATTTATTAAAAAGGATGAAGATCTCGTAAAATCTGTAGATCGATTACGATAAGGTTAAATTTAGTTATTATGTGTTTAAAAGTCGCCTTATTGGCGACTTTTTTATCTTTTGCCTAATTCTATTACTTCTAAATTTGTAATTTTACCTTTATTTATTTTAAAACGCAACATTGTTCTTATCTTATGAAAACCGTGTTTTCCCGCAGCTCCCGGATTCATATGTAATAGATTTAATTTTTTATCATGCATTACTTTTAAGATATGCGAATGTCCTGAAATAAATAAATTAGGTGTATGCTTTTTAATCTTTTCTCTAATTCGTATGTTATAGTTATTAGGATAACCTCCAATATGCGTAATCCACACCTTAATACCATCAATAGAAAAACAATTATCCAAAGGAAAAATTGAGCGAATTTCTTGATTGTCTATATTACCGTAAACACCTCTTACAAGTGTTGTTTTTTGCATTTGTTTTATCACCTTAATATTACCGACATCACCTGCATGCCAGACCTCATCAGCCTGTTTTACAAATTTAAGAATTTGTTCATCTATAAAACTATGGGTATCGGATAATAAAAGTATTTTTTTCAATGAAGTTGCGTTTAAATAAAAAACATCGTAAAGTTACGAGGTTTTTTAATAGTTTAAACTATTTATTTATTTTTTGCTTTACTTCTTTGGCGTATTCTATTAATTTTTTTCCGTATTTGGATTTTTTAATGGAATCCGGCATTTTATTAATGATTGTATCCATATATTTTGGAGACAAATCGTATAAATTTGTTAGTGTAAGATACGGTGCAATTTCATAATTTGCATGATTAAAACAATAATTTAATGTGTATCTGTATTGTCTTTTGTCAACTCTTTCAATATTTTTTTCGGCAGCTTTCATTAAAAAAGTATCTTTAGATTTATAAGCATCAAATTTTGCTTTAATATAATCTAATCTTAAATTATTAAATTCGGCTATATATTCTTGAAATTTTTCCAGCAATTCTTGATTTTTAGAACCTTTTATTTTTGTCTTTTTGGCAAGATTATCAATATCTGCTTGGATAGTAATATCTCCTTTTTCGGCAAAAAAAGGAATGATTTTTTTTGTTCCGGAAAGAGATATAAAATACATTTCAGGGCTTTTAAGATTATCTTGCAATAAAAAGGTTTCCTTATTAAACAAAGTAACCGAATCTACTTTAATCAAAACGGTATCTTTAATTTTTTCAAGATAAACGGTTCCTTTTTGCAATCCTTTGATACGACCACTTACACGCATGTTTTTTTTCTCTTTACCACAAGAGATAAACATTAAAAAAACGGTTAAAATCAGGCTGATTTTTTTCATATATATTAAAAAAATCCCTTTGTAAATTAGATAATTTACAAAAGGATTATTAAAAATTCAAATTTTTATCTATGCCTCTATAGGTTCGATAGAAACATACGATTTATTACCTTTCTTTTTTGTAAATTTTACAATACCATCAACGGCTGCGTGAATTGTATGGTCTTTACCCATATAAACATTTTGCCCCGGATGGTGTTTTGTTCCTCTTTGACGGATAATAATATTACCTGCCAATGCGGCTTGACCGCCAAAAATTTTTACTCCAAGTCGTTTTGATTCTGACTCTCTACCATTTTTAGAACTACCTACACCTTTCTTATGTGCCATAATATATAGTTTTAAATTGTTTTAATTATTTTTCTATACCGTGATCGTGAGCATCTTGCCAAGCTTTTAGCTCGTCCCACTTACCTTCGGCCGCCATTTTAGCTTGTTTTGGCCATGAACCCGGTTTTTTAGAAGCATATCTAGGACCTGCCGCTACTAAAATTTCTTGTAATTTTTCTACACTTGTCGCTGCTAATTCGGCAAAAGTGGAAATTCCGGCATTATTAAAAATTTCGGCAATTTTAGGACCTATACCTTCTATTTTCTTTAAATCATCTCCTTTTGCCGTTGCTTTTTTGGATGTCGCCTTTTTAGCTACTGCTTTTTTTGGAGCTTCTTTTTTAGTCTCTTTTTTTACCGGTTTTGCACCGTTAGTTACAATACTTTCAATAACGATTTCCGATAAAGATTGACGGTGACCGTTTTTTACTTTATAACCTTTTCTACGTTTTTTCTTAAAAACGATTACTTTATCACCTTTTAAGTGATTTAGGATTTTGGCGTTTACTGCCGCACCTTCGATAACCGGGGCGCCTAAAGTAACATTACCGTCATCTATTAAAAGTACTTTATCAAAACTAACGCTTGACCCTACCTCTTCTTGTAAACGATGAACAAATACTTTTTGGTCTTTTTTAACTTTAAATTGTTGCCCTGCTATTTCTACAATTGCATACATAAGTTACTATTTTACTCTGTTTAATTAAATTATTTTCCTTATTTAGAAAACGAGTGCAAATATACAGATATTTTTTATATTAAAAACTTTTTATTTGTCTTTTTTAAATGTTTCTTAAAAAAACCAAAAATCATGTAACATTGTATAACAAAAATCGTCAAAATATATATCTTTGAAAACAATTAATAACAAAAATTTTAATCAGATGAAAAAAAGTATCTTATTGCTTTTTGTTTTTTTAATCGGTAATTCGCTTATGGCACAAAAAGTTAAATTTGAAGAGTATGACTTAAGTAATGGACTACATGTTATTTTACACCAAGACAAAACTGCTCCTGTTGTTACAACTTCGGTAATGTATCACGTTGGAGCTAAAGATGAGAATCCGGATAGAACGGGTTTTGCCCATTTTTTTGAACACCTTTTATTTGAAGGGACCAAAAATATTAAACGTGGTGAATGGTTTAAAATCGTAACATCAAACGGTGGAACCAACAATGCCAACACAACCGATGACAGAACCTATTATTACGAGGTTTTCCCTTCTAACAACCTGGAATTAGGTCTTTGGATGGAATCTGAAAGAATGCTACATCCTGTTATTAATCAAATTGGTGTAGATACACAAAATGAGGTTGTAAAAGAAGAAAAACGACTTCGGTTTGACAATCAACCTTACGGGAATTTTTTAGCGGCAATAAAAAAGAATTTATTTAAAAAACACCCTTACCGATGGACAACTATCGGCTCAATGGAACATTTAGATGCCGCTACATTAGAAGAATTTAGAGCCTTTAACAAAAAGTTTTACATACCAAACAACGCTGTTTTAGTTGTTGCAGGTGATATAGAAATCAACAAAACTAAAGAATTGGTAAAAAAATACTTCGGTTCGATACCAAAAGGAAAAGAAATTAAACGAACCAAATTTAAAGAAGAACCCATTACCAAAGAATTTACAGCCGAATATCATGACCCTAACATTCAAATTCCGGCAGTAATGATGGCGTATAGAACTCCTTCAATGAAAACAAGAGATGCTTATGTTTTAGATTTAATTTCTACAATTTTAAGTGACGGAAAAAGCTCTAGACTTTACAAAAAAATGGTAGATACTAAAAAAGAAGCTTTACAAGTTGGTGCTTTTAATATCAGCCAAGAAGATTACGGTATGTACGTTATTTATGCTTTACCTTTAGGCAAAACAAAATTAACGGACTTAACCAAAGATATCGACGAAGAAATCACCAAAATAAGAACCGAATTAATCTCTGAAAAAGAATTTCAGAAATTAAAAAACAAAATGGAAAACCAATTTGTAAATTCAAATTCGAGTGTAGAAGGCATTGCCAATTCACTTGCAAGATATTATTTGCTTTTTGGAGACACCAATTTAATTAATAATGAAATCGATATATACAACAGTATTACAAGAGAAGAAATTAAAGACGTAGCAAACAAGTATTTAAAACCAAACCAACGTTTAATCTTAAATTACCTTCCTAAAAAAGAAGCTAATAAAACAAAATAATTATTATCATGAAACGCATTATATTATTATTAATCATACCAATACTTTCCATTTCGATGAAAGCTCAAGTAGATAGAAGTGTACAACCGAAACCGGGACCTGCTCCTGAAATAAATTTAAAAAAACCGATAACTTTTAAATTAAAAAACGGATTGGAAGTACTAATTGTAGAAAACCATAAATTACCACGAGTAACCGCTACACTTACCATAGATAATCCTCCTGTTATCGAAGGCGAAAAGGCAGGATTAGCCGATTTAACAGGAAGCCTTCTAGGAAACGGTTCTAAAAAACTATCAAAAGAAAAATTTGATGAACAAGTTGATTATCTTGGTGCAAGAGTAAATTTTTGGAGCACAGGCGCAAGAGCAAGTTCTTTAAGTAAATATTTTCCCGAAGTATTTGGATTAATGGCAGATGCCGCTTTAAATCCGGTTTTTACTCAAGAAGAATTTGATAAAAAAGTAAAACAAACATTAGACGGATTAAAAGTGGCCGAAAAAAACGTGAAAGCAGTATCAAATCGCGTACGAAAAGCCATTGGTTACGGAAAAAATCATCCTTACGGCGAATTTACTTCAAAACAAAGCATACAAAAAATTACTTTAGACGATGTAAAAAAACATTACAACACCTATTTTAAACCAAACAATGCGTATTTGGTAATCGTAGGAGATGTTAACCCTAAAGCAATAAAAAAATTGGTTAAAAAACGTTTTAAAAAATGGAAAAAAAGCGAAATTGAAACGCCTAAATTCCCGCAACCAAAAAACGTTGCTAAAACCGAAATTGATTTTATCAATATGCCAAATGCCGTACAATCTGAAGTTGGTGTAATTTACAACACTAAATTACAAATGAAAGATCCCGATTATCACGCTGTTTTGGTTGCAAACCAAATTTTAGGTGGCGATTTTAACTCGTACCTAAATATGAATCTCCGTGAAAAACACGGTTATACTTACGGTGCCAGATCCGGTATTAATCCTGATAAATATGCCTCTATGTTTAGAACATCGGCAAGCGTTCGTAATGAAGTAACCGACAGTACTGTAATGCAAACATTAAAAGAAATAAATCGCATTAGAACTGAAAATGTAACAGAAGAAAATCTTAAAAATGTAAAAGCAGGATATTCCGGAAAATTTGTTAGAGCATTAGAAAAACCCGCAACTATTGCAGATTATGCTCTAAATATCAAAAAAAATGATTTACCCGAAGATTTTTATAAAAATTATCTTAAAAACATCAATGCAGTAAGTATTTCTGATGTAAAACGAGTAGCAAATAAATATTTTGATGCCGATCACGCTCGTGTTATTGTTGTAGGTAAAGCAGTAGATGTACTGCCTAATTTAGAAAAATTAGGTTATAAAATCAATTACTTCGATAAATACGGTAATCCTACTTCAAAACCTAAAATGAATAAACCAATTCCTAAAGGAGTTACCGTAAAAACCGTAATCGATAAATTTATACAAGCCATTGGCGGAAAAGATAAAATTAATTCCGTTAAGTCTATTAAACAAAAATTTAATGCCGAAATCCAAGGAAAAAAAATTGATTTAACCAATATTGCAATGGCTCCAAATAAATATGCTTCTATTATAGGAGTTGGAGGAATGGTTATGCAAAAAAGCGTTTTTAACGGCAAAGATGGTTATACAATGGCTCGTGGTATGAAAAAATCATTAGAAGGCGACAAACTAGAAAAAGCCAAAGACAAAGCACAACCAATATCAGAATTAAGTTTGCTTAAAACAGGAAAATTAATGACAATTGAACCTGTTGATGGTAGAGATTATTACGTTATTGACAATAAAGATGAAAAAGTGTATTTTGATGTAAAAAGTGGTTTAAAAACCTTAATTATTAAAACACAAAAAGCACCAAACGGTAAGGAAGTTACACAAACTATTCGGTTTTTAGATTATAAAGATGTAGATGGTGTTAAATTGCCTCATAAAATAGTAATTCCTATGGGACCAATGAATTTAGAATTTAAGGCTGTAGAAACAAAAATAAACCAAGATGTTTCCGATACAGACTTTGAATAAATAGAAATTTTATTTTTATATATAAAGACCTTCTTAATAAGAGGGTCTTTTTTATTTATTCCGATTTACCAAATACACACCAAATAGAATAACAAATGCCGAGAATAATTGTAAAAATCCTAATTTTTCACCATCTAAAACACCAAAAATAACAGCAATAATCGGGATTAAATAAGTAACCGAAGCCGAAAATACAGGAGAAGATATTTGTACCAATTTATTAAAAACGGTTTTAGCAACTGCTGTACCGAATAAAGCCAATATTGCCACATAAGCAACTGATGTTTTTGTTTGTGGCGTTAGTTTAAAATTATTAAAAAAACCGGAATAATACAATACAATTAGCGTAGGTATTATTAAAACTACAAAATTACCGGTTGTAATTGCCAATGCATTAACATTTTGCAAGTATTTCTTTATAATATTTACATTAAAAGCATAACCGATCGAAGCAATTAAAATGAAAGAAACATACAAGTAATCTGCTGTAAAATTGATAGATTTAGAATTATAAATAAGCATAACAGTACCCAATAAACCTATTAAAATTCCTATAATTTGTTTTTTCTGAAAAGTGTATCCAAAAAACAAAGCCCCTAACAACAACGCATTAAAAGGTGTAAACGAATTTAAAATCGCTGCAAAAGAGCTATCAACTTTAGTTATTGCGAAACTAAACAAAAAAGCAGGAAAAAAAGTACCTAAAAAAGCAGTTATGATAAAATATTTCCATTCCTTTTTACTTATTTTTTTTAACGAATTAAAACCAATTAACAGCAAAAAAAGAGCGGTTATTAATATACGCAAAGCACCTACTTGTATTGGCGTTAAACCTATTAAAGCGTATTTTATTAAAATAAAAGAGCTTCCCCAAATAACAGATAGAAATATTAAATATATCCACTTTAACGATTTTGTTTTCATTTTTAAAATTTCATGCAAAAGTGCGTTTTATATTTTATAAATCATTCAATTATGACAACAAAATGCACCTTATCCTAAAAAAATCCGTTTTTTTATTGCAGAACAATTAAAAATTACACAGTTTTTAAAAACCTAATCGTGTCTACGTCATCTGCATAATCATCTAATTTTGGCTCTTGTGTTTGTCCAAATGGAATGGCATTTTTTATTGGTAATTTACTTACAATTACTTGTATTTTATCTTTTTCTTGCAATAATTTTTGTTGCAAATTTTCCAAATCATCGTAATACGCATAAAACAGAGTTGCAATTGGCGATGCGTAGCTCGTATCTTCCTTTAACATTAAAAAACCGTTTTCTTGCAATTTAAAATTACTCATTAGAAAAACCGCTTTGTTATACGTATAATTATTTTCGTATTTTTTGTAATTGATAATATCCTTATACTTATAAATTGCTCTAAAAAAGTTATCAAAATCGTATCCTTTTGGAACGAATAATTTAGATACCGAACGACAACCTAATCCGTAATATCTAAAAATATCTTTACCTAAATTCTCTAAATCTTCTTTTGACTCTGTATTAGATAAAACCGCTACTCCATTTCGGTTTTTACGAATAATATGCGGATATTTTCCAAAATAGTAATCAAAATACCTTGCTGTATTATCACTTCCTGTAGCGATAACAGCATCGTAATCTTGTAACTTTTCAACAAAATTAATCTTGTTTTTAAATTTTGGTTCTACCTTTTCTAAATACTTGGCAAACAAAGGCAACAAAAACTTATCATTAGAAGATAATTTTGCTTGAATTTTATGATTGGAAATAAGCACACTTAAAAAATCATGAAAACCTACCAACGGAATATTTCCTGCCATTATTACTGCTATTATTTTAGGTTTAATTGCAGAAACATCATATTTTTCTATCCATTTTTTAAGATTTTTTTCGTTTAGTAATTTCGCCCAACTTTCAATTGCAAACAACACGTTATCTCGGGTAAACCAAGGATTGCTTTCTTCTGCCCTTTTTACCAACATTTTTAAAGCATCAAAAAATATTTCATTTTCTTTTACATTAGCTTTCTTAACAATATTTTTTCTTTTAAATTGCTTTAAAAATTTCCCTAATTCACTAAAAGCATTAATTCGTTTTTCCAATAACATTTGTTACAAAGATTTAAAATTGTATTCGTATATTTGCAACAAAATTAAATTTAAAAAATAAAATGGCAATAATAATAACAGACGAATGTATAAATTGTGGTGCATGCGAACCCGAATGCCCTAATAACGCAATATACGAAGGTGCTGATGATTGGAAATTTTCAGATGGCACCAATTTAACAGGAAAAGTAGTTCTACCAAATGGTAAAGAGATAGATGCTAATACCGAAAATGAAGCTTTAAACGATGAAATATATTTTATTGTACCTGATAAATGTACCGAATGTGTTGGTTTTCACGAAGAGCCGCAATGTGCCGCTGTTTGTCCGGTAGATTGTTGCATACCTGACGAGAACCATGTAGAAAGTCAAGATGAACTCCTTAAAAAACAAAAATTTCTTCACAATAAAGATTAGGTTTTGTTAAAAAAATTAAAAATAAAGGTCGATAAAAATCGACCTTTTATTATTTAATAAACAAATATAAAAGCTCATAAGACGGCTACTTGTATGGTTAGTGGCGTGTTAAAAGTACTAACTTTTCGGTTAAGCACCAAACTTTGTTTCAACCAT
>Ga0256841_1003798_pt1 | contig 11151 bp, 12 predicted proteins | sample 356308metaG_FD_185971 | JGI IMG/M metagenome (GOLD analysis project Ga0256841, IMG submission 185971) | Hydrothermal vent microbial communities from Mid Atlantic Ridge, Atlantic Ocean - 356-308 | ecosystem: Environmental > Aquatic > Marine > Hydrothermal vents | place: Atlantic Ocean: Mid...
AATTATCTTAAATGTTATTCCTCTAGCTACCCTTTTAGCCGGTATCATGACTTATGGAAGTCTATCGGAAAAATCCGAATTTACCGCAATGAAATCCATGGGTATTTCTTTGATAAAATCTATGAGATATACCTTGATTTTTATTGTCTTAATAGCCATTGGCTCCTTTATTTTTGCCAATACCGTTGTTCCGTATGGCAATTATAAGTTTAGTAACCTGCGTAGAAAAATTGGATTAAAAAAACCCAGCGTGGCAATAAAACAAGGAGTATTTAACGATATGCAAAATTTTAATATCTATGTAAGAGAAAAATATGGAAAAGAAAAAAATAAATTAAAAGAAATTGTTATTCATCAGAAAGTCAATGGAATACCCGAAAAGACAATTGTTGCCAAAGAAGGAATTTTCAGAAGTGATTCTATAAATCAACTGGTTCAGTTGGAATTGCAAAACGGATATTTTTATGAAGAGATGAGCCGTCAAGAAAAAAATTCTAAACGGAGAAAAGAAAGTCCCGCAATGAAAACCCATTTCAAGAAACATATTATCAATATTGATGTTTCATCATTAAATAATGTAGATTTTAACAAAACATCCGGTTCTGGAAATCCAAAACTAAATTTTATTGAAATCAAACGAAAGATTGATACCCTTGATAGAAAACTTCAAACAACAAAAAAATCTATAACAAAAGAAATTCTTTTGCGTAATTCCATAAAAAATTATCCCAAAATAGTCAAAAACTTCAAAAATTTTACAACATTAAAAGAATTATTACAAGATACCTCGGTTGTTTCAAAAGCAGATCTTAATGAAATATATAGCAGAGCGTCAAATAAAGCTGAAACCATGAAAATGTTTGCCGAACGAAAAATATCACAATTGGAACGTCAGCATCATAAAAAAAATCGATATGTTTTAGCATTTTTTGATAAATTTTCATTTCCTGTTTCCATTCTTATCATGTTTTTTGTTGGAATTCCTTTAGGAGCTATTATTAAAAAAGGGGGATATTCATATTCCATAGTCGTAGGTATTGTTATCTTTTTAATTTATTATATGCTCAATATGTTTGGAAAAAATTCCGGCGAAGAAGGAAAAATTCCTGCCGCATTGGCTCCTTGGCTTTCCACGCTTGTATTGCTTCCTTTGGGAATATATCTCACGGTTAAAGCCAATAAAGATGGAGAATTCAAAGCAATCAACAATTTAATATTATGGATAAAAGAAAATTTAGTCAATAAATATATCAATCCAAAGAAAAATGCAAATTTCAAAACAAATTAAGCGTTAATTTTTCTATAAAGAATTTTTTTAAATGATTTTAAATCCTGAAATTTGTCAAAAATTTTGAAATTTGAGTATGTTTTTCCGAAAAATTTTATTTCCGATATATCTTTTGCTTCTTATCTCCTGCAGTTCGAATGAGAAAAAGGAAATAGCCAAGTCAAATCCGTCAAAAACCCAACCGGAAATTATAAAAAAAATATTTGGCTATCCCGAAAAAGAATATATTATTCATCAAGATACCATCCGACAAAATCAAACCTTTGGAGATATACTATTTAGCCATCACCTCACCTATCCTAAAATTTATCAATTGGCTACAAAAATTAAGAACAGATTTAACATCAAACAACTAAAAACGGGGAAAACTTATACTATTTTAAGCAAAAAGGATAGTTTGGATAGTTTACCTCGCCCTAGAGTTTTTATTTATCAACCCGATAATTTACATTATACAATTATAGATTTTCAAAGCAATGATACCATTCGGGTTCAAAATAAAACAAAACCCATAAAAACTGTTCGAAAAAGTGCTTATGTAACAATCAATCATTCGCTTTATCAAGATATGACCGAACAAAATTTGAGTCCCAAATTAGCTATGGAATTGAGTAATATTTATGCATGGACTGTAGATTTTTTTCACTTGAATAAAGGAGATGAGTTTAAAGTAATCTATGATGATATTTATGTTGATGATAGTGTCTATAACGGAATTGGAAACATATACGCAGCACTTTTCAAATATGGAGGAAAAGATTTTTATGCCTTTCGTTATCCTTCAGATTCTATTGAAGATAACTACGATTATTTCGATGAAAAAGGCAGGACTTTACGCAAACAATTTCTAAAAGCACCTTTAAAATTCGGACATATCAGCTCCCGATACAATCTTCATAGATTTATCAAATATTATGGTAGGGTAAAGCCCCATTTGGGAACCGATTTTGCCGCGCCTATTGGTACCCCAATTATGGCTACTGCAAATGGAGTGGTGATAAAAAAAGGGTATACTTCCGGCAATGGAAATTATATCAAAATCAAACATAATGCAACCTATTCCACTCAATACTTACATATGAGCAAATTTGCCAAAGGTATTCATGTCGGAAGCGTTGTGAAACAAGGAGAAATTATTGGTTATGTTGGAATGACCGGGCATGCATCCGGACCTCATGTGTGTTATAGATTTTGGAAAAATGGCAAACAAGTGGATGCCTTAAAAGAAAAAATGCCTCCTGCCAAACCCATTGACAGCATGAAGATAAAAAAATATTTATCAGATATACAAAATCTTAAAAATGAACTGGATAGCATTCAATAAAAAGGCAAATAATATTAGTTTTTCTGCAATATTCTTTATATTTCTTTTGGGAATTTCATGTTCATCTGCTCCCTCAGGAAAGGATAAAAATATCAATAAGGAAATACATTTTAGAAAAGATGGAACCTTATTTATCCAAGATAAAAATAAAGAAATAGCCAAGTTTGATATTGAAATTGCAGATGATGAATATGAACGTGAAACCGGTTTAATGTATAGAAAAAACATGAAAGATCACCAAGCGATGTTATTCATTTTTAATGATGAAAATCCTAGATATTTTTATATGAAAAATACATATATTCCTTTAGATATCATTTTTATAGATAGAAATAATAAAATTGTTCATATTGCAAAAAATGCAAAGCCCTTGGATGAAACCACTTTAGCTTCTAGATCTCCTGCTCAATATGTATTAGAAATAAAAGCCGGCTTGTCCGATGATTGGGGAATTACTCCCGGAATGAAAGTTCAATGGAATTCTATGATTAAACCTCAGGATTGATACCAAATCCAATACCTTTTTTGGTAATAACCAAATTCTTTCCGATTTTTTTTCTTAAATTGTTCATATGAACATCCAAGGTTCTGTCTCCTACAATAATATGATCGCCCCAAATAGTTTTATAGATTTCCTTTCTGGTAAAAATTTTGGATTTATCGCTGACCAATAGATTTAGCAACTCATATTCTATTCGGGTAAGTTCCAAATCTTTTCCTTTTTTAGAAACTTTGTTTTTTTTGGGATTAATTACAATTGAACCCAATTTTATTTTTTTGGATTTTTTTTCTATCTGCGATTTATTTTTCTTTAGAAAAGTCTCAAGTTTGGACAAAATAATATCTTTTTCCCAATCAATTCCCAAAAAATCATCCAAACCGACTTTAAAAGCCGGAACTATATATGAAGATTTGATTTCAGAATATATCCAAACATTCATTTTAGAACCATATGAACTGTGTTTAATAAAATCAATCCAATTGAGCATTTTTTCATCTTTATAATATATGATAATCAAACTGATTTTGTCTCTTTTAAGTAAATTTTTGGTAACTTTTTTTGTTTTCTCAAAAATGATAAAATAATTTTCCAATTTTTCCTGAAATAATTTTTGTGATTTTTTATTAAATCCTAAAGCCAAAATTGTTTGTTTCATAGTATTATTGCATTATTATACAAAAGTAAATTAAATTTTTTAAATCCATAAAATCATGATAAGTTTTTTAATTAAATCCAAAAAAAACACCGTCATTGAAACGGCGTTTTTAAATTTAGATTTAGGATTAACAAGACAAATTTATAAAAAGATTTATAATTTTTGTAATTTAATAGTTGCTGCTCTTTTGTTTTTTCTATCCACAACCGAAAGCAAATAATAACCTGTTGGAAATTGACTCAGATAATATCGTGCATGATCACTACCTTCAATGATTTTGAACATCATCAATTTTCCTGTCAAATCATAAAGCGATATTTCATAGTCTCCAACATCAGGAGTTTGAACTTTCAATAGATCTTTTACAGGATTGGGATAAACTTTTAAATTTTCTAAGCGAGTATAATCCTCAATTCCCAAAAGCGCTGCAAAATCCGGACCTATAAATCCTTCCGATAGATGCATGTTTCCTTGGTCAGCTTCCTTAATGCCGATCTCTCCCATGGCATAAACCATATAGAGATTCCCCGATGTTGCCGAACCGCCTCCTGCCGACAAACTACTTTTCCTTAGCGTAGTTTGTCCGTAACCGGTTACAAACAACAATATAGTTAGTATGATTAAATATTTTTTCATAGTTTTTTTATTTTTTGAATACTACAAATCGAACACTTGTATCCGCATAATCGTTTGCAGAAACATCTCTAACAAATATTGTAAAATTGTTATTACCTTGGTCAATACCTATATTATTATAACTACCTTGAGCTGTTGCCACAACAATGTATTTATCATAACTTCCCGGGGAATTGGTAAAAGTTACTACATAGTGCCCGGTTGAAGTTCTTGATACTGTAAAACCAGCTGAACTAGCATTAGTTTTAATATTTCCGTTGGAATCAAAATATCCATAAATATAAGCTTTCATATCTGCAGAACCGCTATCAATACCGTGCAATTCGCCTTTGGTAGTAATATCTCCATTATGATCTACTCTAAAAACACCAAAATTTGATCCTAGATTACATTCAATAAACTGGGCTGTTCCACTAGATGGTGCTGCATTCATTTCCAAGTCCAAAACATCATCTCCACTACTGGGATTTGATTGTTTAAATCTAACTGTTTCAGAAGAATTAGGACTATCACCAACTCCTAATTGCTTTAATTGTCCCACATTTTCTGCTAATTTGGCATAAGGCACACGTTTAAAGTATTCATTGTTAACCAAAGTAGTATAACCACTGCCGGAATCTACTTCCACTTTGTATTTCATGGTGGTATTATTCCAATCTACCAAATCAAAAGAAGCAACACCCCCGTTACGTGTTCCTTCACCTATTACAATAGAAAAAATTCCATTGGCATCCGTGTGAACATTGGAATGTATTTCTCTCCATTTTAAAGATGAACCTTTAAAGATACTAACTTTTACAGATATCAATTGATTGGCAACCGGAGTGCCATTGTTTGCTAATAAAGCTTTAAAATTAAAGCCTGCTGCTGTTTGCGCTTGCATCAATAAGCCTGTTATCAATGCAATGAATAATAAAATTGTTTTTTTCATAATGATTTGTTTTTAAATGATTTACAAAACAAATATACATTACAAAATATTTTTTTTGTAGAAGAATAAATTATCTTAATAGCTCAGTTTATAAAGTGTAAATTTGAATTTATAAATGGAGCGTTATAAAATCATCTTTTCCATTCTATAACTTTTAAATTCCGTATTTCAGCATTATCAATATCAAACAAAAGAAGTGTTCTCAATTTATGAAATCCCGATTTACCGACAGCTCCCGGGTTCATATGAAGTAAATTGTATTTTTTATCAAACATTACTTTCAGAATATGAGAATGCCCGCTGATAAAAAGCCCGGGGTGATATTTTTTTAATAAAGCGGGGATATTTTTGGCATATCTGCCCGGATATCCGCCAATATGAGTCATCAAGACTTTTAGACCTTCTATTTCAAAAAAATTATTTTCCGGAAATTCAGCCCTGGCTTTACCACCGTCAATATTACCGTAAACCGCTCGTAGAGGTTTCAGTTTTTTAATGGTATCGGTTACGGAAATATCGCCAATATCTCCGGCATGCCAAACCTCATCCACTTGATTGATATATTTGAGGATATCATCATCTAAATAACCATGGGTATCGGACAATAAAAGAATTTTTTTCATTAGCTTTGTATTTTACTACAAAAATACAATGAATTGCGTTACTTTTTAGAATTGGCATATAAAGGAACTGATTTTCACGGCTGGCAAGAGCAACCCAATGCCGTAAGTGTGCAAAATACAATTGAAAATGCACTGAGTTTATTGCTCAAAAAACCTACTAAAATCACCGGTGCCGGAAGAACGGATGCCGGTGTTCATGCCAAACAAATGTTCGCCCATTTTGATTCCGAGCCAATCGTGGATTTAATGGAACTGAAAAGACGATTAAATTCTTTTTTGAATGCGGATATCGTTATACATAATATATATAATGTAACCCACCAAGCTCATGCACGTTTTGATGCCATTTCCAGAAGTTATGAATATCATATCCATAAAGAGAAAAATCCTTTTCTACAAGACTTATCTTGGTATTTCTCACTTCCTGTGGATGTGGACACTATGAACAAAGCCGCTCAAAGCTTGTTGTTTTTTAAGGATTTTAAAAGTTTTTCAAAATCAAAAACCGATGTTAAAACATATAACTGTAAAATTGAAAAAGCTTATTGGAAAAAAACAGATAAGCAATTAATTTTTCATATAACTGCCGACCGTTTTCTAAGAAATATGGTGCGTGCAATTGTCGGGACTTTAATCGATGTAGGATTGGGAAAAATAAGCCATGATAAATTTATAGAAATCATAGAATCAAAAGACAGAACAAAAGCAGGATTCTCAGTCCCAGCCAAAGGATTGTATTTAACTCGAATAATTTATCCACAAAAAATATTTATCAATGGAAATACTTAGACAAGCATTATCCGGTTTTTTAACCGGAATTATTTTATTGGGATTAATAGTTTTGATTTTCAGAAAGAAAAAAGATGAAAGTAATAATAATTACAAAAACTGACTTTTTATATAAAATTATCGATAAAAAAACTTAGTTTTGTAGTCATTGAAAAAAATTATTAATAACTATGGAAAATATCATTATATTATTATTTATTCTCGGATATATAGCCATTGCCACCGAACATTCATTAAAGTTGGACAAAACGGTACCGGCATTACTTACTGCTGCTATTCTATGGGCATTATTGGCTATTGGTTTTCATGAGGGTTGGTTTTCAATCATTGATCCCGAAGGGCATGTTTATAATTTTTTGCAACAAGGGGAAACAGCCCAAGAAGGTTTTCATAATACCTTGATGCATCATCTGGCAAAAACGGCTGAAATTCTGGTTTTCTTGACAGGCGCTATGACTATTGTGGAAATTATTGACCTCCACAGAGGCTTTGAAGTTCTTAAAGAATATGTAAAAACCAATAGTAAAAGAAAACTTTTATGGATTATCGGTTTTATTGCCTTCTTTTTATCCGCCGTCATCGATAACTTAACTGCTACAATCGTATTAATTACGCTATTGCGAAAATTGGTCAAAAACAAAAATACCAGACTTTGGTATGCCGGTCTGATTGTTATAGCCGCTAATGCCGGTGGCGCTTGGTCTCCTATCGGTGATGTTACGACAACCATGCTTTGGATAGCAAAAAAAGTTTCAGCTGCCGGGCTTATGGACCATGTTTTTATACCTTCTATACTTAATTTTGTTTTACCTTTTGGTATCGCATCATTTTTACCTGTTTTTAACGGGTCGATTAAAGAACCCGGAGAAGATAAAGAGTTTGAAAAAGTCGAAAAATTACTCAGCAGCAAAACCATGCTATATTTAGGATTGGGTATGATTCTTTTTGTTCCGGTTTTTAAAACTCTTACCCATTTACCACCCTATTTGGGTATGATGTTATCCTTGGGAATCGTTTGGTTGGTTTCCGAATATATTCACCCCGAAGAAGATTTTACCGAAGAACGAAAACATCTTTATTCGGCTCATAAAGCTTTATCAAGAATTGAAATTTCCAGTATTCTATTTTTCTTGGGTATTTTATTGGCTGTTGGAGCTTTGGAAGCTTTGGTTTACGGTTCCATTAACGGCGAACAAATGGGAAGTTTACGATATCTTGCCGAAGTTTTACAACAAACCTTACCCAATACCGAAATTGTGGTAGTATTATTAGGAATTCTTTCCTCTATCGTTGATAATGTGCCTTTGGTAGCTGCATCTATGGGAATGTTTGATTTGCCCACCGATCATATCATTTGGCATATGATTGCTTATTCTGCCGGAACAGGTGGTAGTATTTTGATTATCGGTTCGGCCGCCGGAGTTGCCGCTATGGGTATGGAAAAAATCAACTTTTTCTGGTATATGAAAAAAATATCCTGGTTGGCATTTTTAGGGTTTCTCTTTGGATTTGTAGCTTTTTGGGTTGAATCTTTGTTTGCTTATTAATTGGTAATTAAAATTATTACATAGAGAATTTTTCTAGTAAACAAAAAATTCCAAGGATATCTAAAGCATTGAGACCCAAGTTTTATTTATTATTCTTGATATTGTTATTTTGTTTATTACTGAAAATTCGACTTTAATATTATTAAATGAGGGCACCATTTCATTGGAACCCTCATTTACTATTTTATTGCAAGCTACTACATATTATTTTTTAATAAAAGATTTGGAAAAGCTTCCGGAATGGGTTTGAATTTGATAAAGATAATTTCCTTTGGCAGTAAAATTTAATTTGAATGTTAATTTATTTTCACCTTGTGTTAAATTATATTTTTTTGTCTGTATTAATTTTCCTTTCAAATCAAAAATGTTAATATTTATTTCTTCAGGATATTGAGCTATAATTTTAAAATTCAACTGATTAGAAGTAGGATTTGGAAATGCGACAAGTTGTTCTATGGATAAGTTTTCAGTTTTCCCTGTATTATAGTGTAGCACGATATTATCCAGTTGCAAAGTATCTCCAATTTCTTCACCATTTGTTGCAACGAATACCAATTTATCAATAGTTTGTGATATTTGAACGGGAATATCCACATGTTGGAACCCATTTGTTGAATGGTCTAAAAAATGACTATACCCTGCAATGAGGTTTTCATTGTTTTTAAAAATAAAATAAATTTCCGCACTATCATTCGGGTCATTAGAAACCTGAATATAATTAACATCAAAGGAAATTTGGTCGGGAGCAGTAGTTAAAGATAGTCCTCCTTGTGGCGGCCAAACATCTAAATTATCCTCACCATTTGTTACAAAAGAAATCATATCCAAACCATATAGCATAGGAGTATGATTTAATTGAATAGCATAATTACCCGAAGTTGAGCTGGTAATTTTTTGAATTGGTGGAGGGTTTTCGCCTACATCAAATATTAAGCTGGAAACATAGCCAATTGGTTTATCTATAACCATTTCATCCCAGTATTCAAAATCATTATTTTGGATGGCTTGAATTTCATTGCCATTATAATAAAATTTAATATTATCAAATTGTATCCAAGAATTCGGGATTATTTGACCATCATAATGACTACTTGCCGCCCATACTCCAATTTTATCTGGAAAAATACCCGACGGAAATTGTGTGTTTATAGTAAATTTTGTCCAAGTATTTGTATTATCTATATTTGTAAAATCTTTATTTCCTTCCAAAATAGTTTGTCCGGAATTTTCAAAAATGATATGAAATTTAGCTACATTGCCAGGCATTAAATTTGCTTTATAATAACCAACGATAGAATCTATTTGTGAAGTAAAAGGAACTTCAAGCGCACCGGTTTCGGGATTAATGTTTGCAAAATATCCAAAAACATTTTCTCCGTCAAAAACTAAATCTTGGGTGATTAGTTTGATTGAATATGAACCCGAGTAAGCATCAGTTGAACGTTCAACACTTTCACTTCCAAATCCTTGTAAAGAAGTATAAAAGTCTAATGGTGAATAGTAAGTTTCACTATCCCATTGCTCAAAATCGTGATTAACAAATTGTTGTCCGTTTAAATTTATTGCTTGAAGCAATAATGCCATAATAAATAAATATTGTTGTTTCATAATAATAATTTTGATATTCTCAAAAATATAAAATATATTTTATAAAAAATGTTAAATAATATTTAATATTGGTATAAGTCTCTATTAAAATTCAATATTCTTTTGATATCAATTCCTTCTGCCAAACCAAATTTCCATTGTAAGCCAATGCTTGCATTTCATCTTCTCCCGGATAAATAAAAACCGGTGAAAGAAAATCAACATAAGATTTTATCTGATCGGTTATTTTTTGTGAATGTGCAAGTCCACCCGTTAAAATAATGGCATCTATTTTTCCTTGTAAAACGACCGCCATTTCTCCAATATATTTACTAATTTGGTAAGTCATGGCTTGAATAACTTCTTGCACATAAGCTTCTTTTGATTGTTCCAATGCTTTCATATCGTTTGTTCCCAAATATGAAACTATTCCGCCTTGTCCTACCAACATTTTTTCCATTTCTTGTAAGGTATATTTTCCTGAAAAAGCTTCTTTAAGCAAATCACCGGCAGGAAGTGTTCCGCTACGCTCAGGGGAAAAAGGTCCTTCACCATCCAATGCTTGATTGACATCCACTACTTTACCTTTTTTATGAGCTCCTACTGAAATTCCTCCACCCAAATGAACTACAATTAAATTCAAATCCTCATAGTTTTTGTTTTGTTCGGCGGCAAAACTTCTGGCAACCGCTTTGTGATTCAATGCGTGAAAAATACTTTTTCGTTCAAAATTTTTGTGACCGGAATAACGTGCAATTTTTTGCATTTCATCTGCCACAACGGGGTCTGCAATATAAACATTGGTTTTGACGGGAGATAAATTATATCCCAAAACAGCTGCCAAATTACTGGCGTGTTTTTTGGGTGCAATTTTTAAATCGTGTATCATTTTTTCATTCACTTGATACACTCCCGAAGCAACTGGTTTGAGCAGTCCACCCCTACACATAAACAAATCGATTTTTTCCAAATCAATTTTATAATTCGTAAGGAATTTTTGAATTTTTGATAAACGAAATTCAATTGCTTCATCAAAGTTCTTCAATTTTTGCAGTTCTTCTGCTGAATGAGACAATGAAATCTTGTATTTTTCTTTTTCAGCTTCATACAAAGCCAGTTTTGTGCTGGTAGAACCTGTATTAATCACCAAAATTTGCGGATGCATCATTGTCATAATTATTTATTATTTACCGATGCTGCTGCTAATAAAATACTGTTGAGTTTTGTTTCTTCGGAATCGGCTCTTGAAGTCAAAACGATAGGAAAATG
>Ga0256841_1003799_pt1 | contig 11149 bp, 10 predicted proteins | sample 356308metaG_FD_185971 | JGI IMG/M metagenome (GOLD analysis project Ga0256841, IMG submission 185971) | Hydrothermal vent microbial communities from Mid Atlantic Ridge, Atlantic Ocean - 356-308 | ecosystem: Environmental > Aquatic > Marine > Hydrothermal vents | place: Atlantic Ocean: Mid...
AACCGGCGTCCTCGGACTCTGTACCAGGTACATGCTGAGAGCCACGCTACCGCAATCAGTTCTTGCTCTTATCGACGATCTTGTCTGCCTGGATCCAGGACATCATGCCACGCAACCGTGCCCCGACCTGCTCGATAGGATGTTCCCTTCCCAAACGGCGCTTCGCCTTCAGGGTGGCGGCCCCTGCCTGATTTTCGAGGATAAATTCACGGGCAAACTCGCCGTTCTGGATCTCCTTCAGGATACGCCTCATCTCTGCCTTGGTCTCCTCGGTTATGATGCGCGGCCCCCGGGTCAGGTCACCATACTCGGCTGTGTTGGAGATGGAGTAACGCATGTTGGCGATCCCCCCTTCGTACATCAGGTCCACAATCAGTTTCAGCTCGTGTAGACACTCGAAATAGGCCATTTCCGGCGCATAACCGGCTTCCACCAGTGTCTCGAAACCCGCCTGAACCAGCGCCGTTGCACCGCCGCACAAAACCGCCTGTTCACCGAACAGATCGGTCTCGGTCTCCTCGCGAAAGGTGGTTTCGATGATTCCGGCACGCCCCCCCCCGTTTGCGGAGGCATAGGAGAGCGCAATCTCCTTGGCATTGCCGCTGGCATCCTGGAAGACTGCGATCAGGGTAGGAACGCCGGCACCCTTGGTGTAGGTGGAGCGCACCAGATGACCCGGACCCTTGGGAGCAATCATGATTACGTCCAGATCGACGCGCGGCTCGATCTGTTCATAATGAATGTTGAAACCGTGGGCAAACGCAAGGGCGGCACCCTGTTTGATATTCGGTAGGATATGGTTGCGGTAGAGCCGCGCTTGGTATTCATCGGGTGCCAGCACCATCACCACATCGGCGCCGGTTACCGCAGCATCGATATCCTTGACGGTCAGACCGGCATTCTCTGCCTTGACTGCAGAAGCGGAACCCGGCCGCAACCCCACAGTAACATCCACGCCAGACTCTTTCAGGTTGTTGGCATGGGCATGCCCCTGGGAGCCATATCCGATAATCGTGACCTTCTTATCCTGAATAATCGACAGGTCACACTCTTTGTCATAATAGATATTCATTACACTTTTTCCTTCTCTACAATTGGGTTGGCCGGTTGCCCGAAAACCTCGTGTTCACCCCGACGGGGATGATGGGCAGCGGGAGTGTTACAGATGGAGGGATCTCTCTCCCCGCGGAATACCCATCGAACCACAACGCACCGTCTCAAGGATGGGGATGTCACCCAGCGCCCGGATGAATGAATCCAGTTTGCGTGTATCTCCGGTCAGTTCGACAGTATAGGTGACACGGCTGACATCCAGGATATGACCCCTGAAGATATCCGCCAGGCGCTTCACCTCTTCCCGCTCCCCGTTACTGGCGGCCCGTACCTTAATCAACATGATCTCCCGCTCGATGTGCTCCCCCTCGGTCAGATCCAGCAGCTTGACCACATCCACCAGCTTGTTCAGCTGCTTGGTGATCTGCTCTATGATCTGCTCCGAGCCACGGGTCACCAGCGTCATGCGTGACAGGCTGGCATCTTCGGTGGGCGCCACACTGAGGGATTCGATGTTATAGCCACGGGCCGAAAAGAGGCCAGCCACCCGGGACAATGCCCCGGCTTCGTTTTCGATAAGTATGGAGATAATATGGCGCATCGCTATATCAATACACTCTTGGGTGACATTTCCATCTCGTGATGGGCCTTGCCCGCCGCTATCATCGGATAGACGTTCTCGGTCTGGTCGGTGATGAAATCCAGGAACACCAGCCTATCCTTCATGCTGAACGCCTCCCGCAATGCTCCTTCCACATCCGCCGGACTCTGGATACAGATCCCGACGTGGCCATAGGATTCGGCCAGCTTGACGAAATCCGGCAACGCATCCATGTAGGAGTGGGAGTAGCGGCTACCGTAGAAGAACTCTTGCCACTGGCGTACCATGCCCAGATAGCGATTGTTGAGATTGATGATCTTCAGCGGCAGCATGTATTGGAAGCAGGTGGAGAGCTCCTGGATACACATCTGGATACTCCCCTCGCCGGTGATACAGGCGACACTGGAACCCGGATTGGCTATCTGTACCCCCATGGCAGCGGGCAGACCGAAGCCCATGGTGCCCAAGCCTCCCGAAGTGACGAAACGGTTCGGCTTGTCGAAGCGATAGAACTGCGCCGCCCACATCTGGTGTTGCCCCACATCGGTTGTAATGAACGCATCACCCCCGGTTATCTCCCACAGCTTCTCAATCACGAACTGTGGCTTGATCAGTTCGCTGTCGTGATCGTAGGCCAGACAGTTGGTGGCGCGCCACCGCTCGATCAGTTCCCACCACAGTTTCAGCTCCTCCTGGTCCAGCGCCGAGTCGGAGTTGCGCAGCAGCTGCAGCATCTCGGTGAGTACGCTGTCCACATCCCCGACGATGGGAATATCCACCTTGACGGTCTTGGAGATGGAGGCGGGATCGATATCGATGTGAACGATCTTCGCATCGGGACAAAACTGTTCGATCTTGCCCGTCACCCGATCGTCGAAACGCGCACCGATGGCGATCAGTACGTCACACTCGTGCATCGCCATATTGGCTTCATAGGTACCATGCATTCCCAGCATCCCCAGAAACTGACGATCCGTTGCGGGATATCCGCCCAACCCCATCAGGGTACTGGTAACAGGAACCCCCAACATCCGTGCCAGCTCGGTGAGGGAGTCGGCTGCACCGCTGAGAATCACCCCGCCACCAGAGTAGATAATGGGACGCTTGGCCGACAGAATGAGACTGACCGCCCGACGGATCTGGCGCGCATTACCTTTCACTCTCGGGTTATAGGAGCGCATCGAGATGGTCTCAGGATAGGAATATGGAACTTTGACCCCCGGATCGGTCACATCTTTGGGAACATCCACCACCACCGGACCAGGACGCCCCGTTGTCGCCAGATGGAATGCTTTCTTCAAAGTGGAGGCGATATCTCGCGCATCCTTGACCAGAAAATTGTGCTTGGAGCAGGGACGGGTGATGCCGACCGTATCCACCTCCTGAAACGCATCACTGCCTATCACAGCGGTGGGAACCTGGCCGGTTATCACCACCATCGGAATGGAGTCCATATAAGCGGTGGCGATACCGGTGACGGCATTGGTCACGCCGGGACCGGATGTCACCAGGACCACACCGGGCTTGCCGGAAGTGCGGGCATAACCATCGGCAGCATGAGCCGCCGCCTGCTCATGCCGCACCAGGATGTGTTTGATCTCATCCTGCTTGTAGAGTTCATCGTAGATGTGCAGAACGCTACCACCGGGATAGCCGAAAACACACTCGACACCCTCATCTTTTAAAAACTGAACGAGGATTTCGGCGCCGCTTAATTCCACTTAATCCGTCTCCTGAATGAAAAAGGCCCGTCTCGCGCGGGCGGATTCGATTATACCCGCTCCAGAATGTACAGCACCACCCTCGAATCAGGCGGGCTGCTGACAACCAACGTTTCTCAACAGACCTCCGCGGGGAAAGCAAAAAAACCCTGCCATCGTTTTTGGCCGCCCGGAGTAGTCGGTCCGCTCTATCGGCAACCTGCTAGAGCTGCTTGACCCCGGCTATAAGCTCCCCAAGCGCCTTTTGCGCATCGCCATAGAGCATGCGGGTATTTTCGGCATAGAACAGATGATTCTCTATGCCGGAGAAACCGGCCCCTTTGCCTCGCTTGATGACGATGCAGTTCTTTGCCTTGTCTGCATCCAGGATGGGCATACCATATATAGGGCTGTCCGGATTGGTGCGTGCCACTGGGTTGACCACGTCGTTGGCCCCAATCACCAGCGCCACGTCGGCGGTAGGAAACTCGGGATTGATCTCGTCCAGATCGTAGATCTTGTCGTAATCTATCCCGGCCTCCGCAAGCAAGACATTCATGTGCCCCGGCATGCGCCCGGCGACGGGGTGGATGGCGAACTTGACCGTCACTCCCCGATCCTCCAGCAGCTGCACCAGTTCGGCAAGCTTGTGCTGTGCCTGGGCAACCGCCATGCCGTAGCCGGGAACGATGATGACCTTGTCGGCATATGCCATGGTCACCGCAGCATCGCTGGCCTCGATCTCCTTCATGCTGCCAGCAATCTCCTCCTCCTGAGCCGTTCCGCTGTCACTGCCGAAGCTGCTGAACAGGATGTTGGAGAGGGGCCGGTTCATCGCCTTGGCCATCAGCTGGGTAAGCAGAGTGCCCGACGAACCCACCACGGTACCGGCAATGATCATCGCAGCATTACCCAGCAGATAGCCCTCGAACGCCACTGCCAGACCGGTAAGCGCGTTGAACAGAGAGATCACCACCGGCATGTCGGCCCCTCCAATGGGCAGGGTGACCATCACCCCCAGCACCAGTGCACAAAGGAAGAACAGAAACACGGTGAAGCCACTGACCTCACCGCTGAATGCCAGCAGCGCCCCAAACAGTACCGTAATCGCGAACAGCGAGATGTTGAGAGCCTGGTGTGAGGGTAGTCGCAGGGTCTTTTTCATCAGCCCCTGCAGCTTGGCATAGGCTACCGCAGAACCGGAGAAGGAGATGGCGCCGATCAGGGCACCCAGTACCGCCAACAGCTGCACCGTACCCCCACCAATATCGTGTCCCGCGGCAAACCGTACCAGCTCCACCGCCGCAATCGCCGCCGCGGCGCCACCGCCCATACCGTTATAGATGGCGATCATCTGCGGCATGTCGGTCATCTCGACGCTCTTGGCACTCTTGAACGCAACATAGGAGCCAATGGCGATGGCGATCACGATCAGCAGCAGGTTGAAAACACCGTGACCATGGACGGCAGGGGAAAAGAAGGTGACGACGGTCGCCGCCACCATCGCATATCCGGCCCAGACGATACCATCGCGCGCGGTAACCGGAGAGCTCATCTTTTTCAGGCCGAGAATGAAGATCACAGCCGCCGCAAAGTAGACAATCTCGATAAAACTGCTCACTTAAGCGCCCCCCTTGCTCTTGCTGCGGTCGAACATCTCCAGCATCCTTTCCGTGGCCACATAACCACCCACCGCATTGCCCGCTGCCAGGATGACGCCGACAAAGCCGATCAGCATCTGCAGACCGGACTCCGCATGCCCAAGAGCCACCATCGCCCCCACCAGGACGATACCGTGGATAAAGTTGGAACCGGACATCAGCGGCGTGTGCAGTATCACCGGCACCCGACTGATCACCTCGTAGCCGGTGAAGGCCGCCAGCATGAAAATATAGAGTGCGGTAAATCCTTCGATCATTTCTTTTCCTCCAATGGCCGACGGCAAAGCTCGCTCTTCACTTCACCACCGTGGGTCAGGGCACTTTTCTGAATGATCTCATCCTCCCAGTCGAGCTCCAGCTCACCATCCTTGATAAAAGGCGAGATCAGGTTGAACAGATTCTTGGCATACATCTCGCTGGCATGTACCGGGGTCTGGCTGGGGACGTTCAGCGGCCCATGGATTATCACCCGCTTCTCGAATTCAATGGTCTTGCCCGGCTCGGTCAACTCGCAGTTGCCACCCCCTTCAGCTGCCAGATCCACCACTACCGCGCCGGTCTTCATGCGAGTCACCATCTCCTTGGTGATTATCCGCGGTGACGGCTTTCCGGGGATTGCAGCCGTGGTAATCACCACATCCGAAATCGCGATGTGATCCGCCAGCACCGCCTGTTGCTGCTGCTTCTCCTCGGCAGTGAGTTCGCGGGCATAGCCCCCCTCCCCCTCGGCCTTGACACCGGTATCGATGAACTTTGCACCCAGTGATTCGCACTGCTCCTTGGTTGCAGAACGCACATCGTAGGCCTCCACGACCGCACCCAGACGCTTGGCCGTGGCAATGGCCTGCAGACCGGCCACGCCGGCACCAATCACCAGCACCTTTGCAGGGCGGATAGTCCCGGCGGCCGTGGTCAGCATGGGGAAGAACACGCTGGCCAGATCGGCGCCCATCAGCGCGCCCTTGTAACCGGCGATAGCCGCCTGGGAAGAGAGCGCATCCATGGACTGTGCCCGGCTGATGCGCGGCACCAGCTCCATCGCCAGACTGGTGATGTTCTTCTCGCACATCCTGGCAGTGATCTCGGGATTCTTGCCTGGGGCCATGAAGCCGACGATAACTGCGCCATCCTTCATGGCATTCAGCTCCTTCAGTGTCGGCGGCTGGACCTTGAAGATCAAATCAGCGTTCTTGTACAGCGTTGCCGCCGTGGCGACTATCTTCACGTCGGCATAATCATCATCGGTGAAATGGGCGGAAAGACCCGCTCCCTTCTGCAAGGTGACTTCGACTCCCATCTTGACCAGGCGGGCGGCAACCGTTGGCTCCATTGCAACACGACGCTCTCCGGGGGCGATCTCTTTCGGCACTGCCAAACGTAGCGGCATCTTCGGTTCTCCAGTTCTGATGCAGTGAGTTGTTCGTATCCGTCACAGAAAACTGCTCTGCCGGACAGTTGATCGAAGCAGAATCCTCCAGCTCCGATGAAACTGGCTATGGTACAACAAACCGTCACGCCTTTGAACCGATCTGGCGCCAATCGGATCACCCGGTCGGGACAAACAGTAAAACGGGGGAAACGGACCTTCCAAAACCACACCTGCCAATTGGATGCAACCACAAGAACGAACCAGGGGCTGAATGGCCATTGGCCCATACCACCGGATGGCAATGGCGGATCACACGGGCAAGCACCGCTCTTCGGGAATGGCGCACCCTGCCGCCTGCTGTCTGGGCCTTTGTTATCGTCCGCCGTGGTAAGGTAGAATCCATCCGACGTTCACTGTTGCGGAGATGAACCGTGCCATATCTGACCATTCGTACAAACCAGTCCCTGGAAGAGCAGAAAGGGGAGCTGTTGCGCAAGGTATCCACCCTGCTGGCCAGGCAACTGGGCAAGTCCGAAAATTTTGTCATGGTATCCGTCGAGGCCCAGGCCTCGATGCTGTTTGCAGGCAGCAGCGATCCGGCCGCCTATCTGGAGCTGAAGAGTCTGGGCCTGCCGGAGCAGAAGCTCTCCTCCCTGAGCGACGCGCTCTGCAGCCTGCTGGAACAGGAGACCGGAATCCCGAGACGCCGTATCTATATCGAGTTCTCCAGCCCCGACCGGCAGATGTGGGGCTGGAACGGCAGCACCTTCTGAGTTCCATGACAGAACCGGGAGCCCAGGGCGGGATTCTGCGCATTCTGCTGACTACGGCAGCCGTCGTGATCGTCATCGCCGGGATGAAGGCGGCGGCGCCGATACTGGTCCCTTTCCTGCTCTCGGGCTTTATCGCCATCATCTGCGCCCCGCCCCTATTCTGGCTGGAACACAGGGGAGTGCCCACCATCCTCGCCCTGCTGATCGTTATGGTGGCGATCATCCTCCTGGCCCTGATAACGGCCACACTGGTCGGATCATCGGTCAACGACTTCTATCGTGATCTCCCCCTCTATGAGGCCCGGCTGAGAGAGGAGACAGCCGGACTGCTGGGGTGGCTGGCAGACAAGGGGATCGATCTGCACACCCTGCCACTCGAGCAGATCCTCGACCCCGGCGCCGCAATGAAACTGGTGGGAAGCATGCTGAGCGGACTCGGTGGGGTACTCACCGATGCATTCATGATCCTGCTCACCGTGGTATTCATCCTGCTGGAGGCATCCAGCTTTCCCCGCAAGCTGCATGCCGCCCTGACCAGCCCTGGAGCCTCCCTGGAGCACTTTGAGCAGTTCATCCACAACATCCAGCGCTACATGTCCCTGAAGACCTGGATCAGCCTGGCAACGGGCGCAACCATTGCTGTCTGGCTCACCCTGCTCGGGGTCGAATATCCGCTGCTGTGGGGGCTGCTGGCTTTCCTGCTCAACTATGTACCCAACATCGGTTCCATCATCGCGGCGGTTCCGGCCATCATGATGGCCTTTATTCAGTTCGGGATTGGAACGGCAACGGCAGCGGCCGCTGGTTATCTGGTGGTCAACTTCGTGGTGGGGAGCATCATCGAGCCACGTGTCATGGGGCGAGGGATGGGCCTCTCCACGCTGGTGGTGTTTCTCTCCCTGCTGTTCTGGGGATGGGTGCTGGGGCCGGTAGGAATGGTCCTCTCGGTACCACTGACCATGATCGTGAAGATCGCCCTGGAGAGCCGCGACGACACCCGCTGGTTTGCGGTACTTCTCGGCCCGGAATCTCCGGAAGGCAAAGCCGGAAGAGAAGAGGACTACCATCGACAGAGCGAATGAGCCGCCGCTACCTTCCGGGATGCAGGTTTTGCTCACCGCCATCCCGACGGATAGAATTCCGCTCTCGACCATAGCAAACCGAGGAACGATTTCCCCATGCGCACAACCAAGCTACTGCTCTCCACCCTCAAAGAGACACCCGCTGATGCCGAGATAGTCAGTCACCAGCTGATGCTGCGGGCCGGGATGATCCGCCGTCTGGCATCGGGACTCTATACCTGGTTGCCCCTCGGGCTGCGTGTACTGCGCAAAATCGAGAATATCGTGCGCGAAGAGATGGATCGCAGTGGCGCCCAGGAGCTACTGATGCCGGCGGTACAGCCCGCCGAGTTGTGGCAGGAGTCGGGGCGATGGGAACAGTACGGTCCCGAGCTACTGCGCCTGACCGATCGCCACGAGCGGGAGTTCTGTTTTGGACCAACCCATGAGGAGGTGATCACCGATCTGGTACGCCGGGAGATTCAGAGCTACAAGCAGCTGCCCGCCAACTTCTATCAGATTCAGACCAAGTTCCGAGATGAGATCCGCCCCCGCTTCGGGGTGATGCGTGCCCGCGAATTCCTGATGAAAGATGCCTACTCGTTTCATCTGGACAGCGATTCGCTGGAGCAGACCTACCAGGTGATGTACGATACCTACAGCCGCATCTTCACGCGCATGGGGCTCAACTTCCGCGCAGTACTCGCCGACACCGGCTCCATCGGTGGCCGCACCTCCCACGAATTCCATGTACTGGCCGCTTCCGGTGAAGACGCCATTGCGTTCAGCGACAGCAGTGACTACGCGGCCAACGTGGAGCTGGCCGAGGCGCTGCCACCGCAACATCCCCGTCCCGCACCACAGCGGACCATGCAGAGCGTGGACACTCCGGCGCAACATACCATCGAGCAGGTCAGCCGCTTCCTCCAGATAGACCCATCGCGCACCATCAAGACGCTGCTCGTCAAAGGTAGCAGTGAGAAGGTGGTAGCACTGGTACTGCGCGGTGATCACGAGTTGAACAGCATCAAGGCGGAGAAGCTCCCCCAGGTTCAGGCACCGCTGACCTTTGCGGACGAGGAAGAGGTACGCGAAGTAACCGGCGCCGCTCCCGGCTCGGTGGGTCCGGTAGGGCTTTCCATCCCGGTGATCGCCGACCACAGCGCACTCCATCTGGCCGATTTCGTCTGTGGCGCCAACCGCAACGGCGAACATCTGACAGGGGTCAACTGGGGACGTGATCTGCCCGAGCCGGAGGCAGCCGATCTACGCAATGTGATCGAGGGCGATCCGAGCCCGGACGGAAGAGGCCATCTGATTATCAAACGTGGTATCGAGGTAGGGCACATCTTCCAGCTGGGCAACAAATACAGCGCCGCACTGAAAGCGACCGCTCTCGACGAAAACGGCAAGCAGAAGATCCTGGAGATGGGGTGCTACGGTATTGGTGTATCCCGTCTGGTAGCTGCCGCCATCGAACAGAACCACGATGAGCGGGGCATCATCTGGCCACCCTCCATCGCACCGTACCAGGTGGCCCTGCTGCCGATGAACATGCATAAATCGGAACGTTTGCGCGCCGCCGCCGAGCAGATCTATCACGATCTCCAGAGAGCTGGCATCGATGTGCTGTTCGATGATCGCCGGGAGCGTCCGGGGGTGATGTTCGCCGATATGGAGCTGATAGGAATCCCGCACCGACTGGTACTCGGGGAGAGAGGCCTGGATGCCGATATAGTGGAATATAAAGGTCGCCGCGATAGCGACTCTCGCGAAATTACACTGACAGATATCGTCGAGTTCATCAACAAACGATTGACAGAACAAAAACCGGGATGAACCCTTTTCGGCTCGCTACCCTGCTCATCTCCGCACTCCTGCTGGCCTGCAGCGCCACGGCAGAGGCCCACTATGCCGATCCGGAGCTGCGGGCCCGGCTGGCGAAGGCCATTCGCGAGAGCAGCAGCTTCAGCGACCGGTTCACTGCAGAGGTGTGGCTGGTCGACATGTCCAGCCGCCTGGAGAGTCGCATCCCCGATCCCGAGCGACGGCTCGAACTGCTGCGCCAGGTACACCGCGAGGCCACCCGTGCCGGTCTCTCCCCGGAGCTGGTACTCGCGGTCATCCAGGTGGAAAGCGCCTTCGACCCCTGGGCCATATCCCGTGCCGGTGCCCAGGGACTGATGCAGATCATGCCGTTCTGGCTGGACGAAATCGGTCACCCCGACGACAACCTGTTCCACCTTCAGACCAACCTGCGAATGGGGTGCACCATTCTGCGCTACTACCTGGACAAGGAGAAGGGCAACCTGGCACGCGCCCTCGCCCGCTACAACGGATCACTCCATATCACGCCGAACCCCTACGCCCACAAGGTGTTCGCTGCACTCAGACGTGATTGGTTCGTTCGGTGACGGCGGAAAGCCGAAAACCGGGATGGATTCTGTCCGCCAGACCGAATCGAAGAGTAGCGGCGCCCGAGAGGCCCTCCACCGAAACGCCTGGATCGCCGCACCCCATGCGCTCCGGCAGGTAGCGGCTCAACAGGAACTGGCCCCTCCAGCGGTACGGTATGCTTCTTCGAGGCAAGAGCGAGTCACCCATATGAGAGGGGCAACGCGGATATTTTTGGGAGATCTGTATCCAGGTTTACGGGGGCTCTACAAACGATTCTTCTTTGTCGTTTCGTGTGGATTCACTGGAGGTCTTCCAAACACCGCCACCATCGGCGAAGCGTAGCCGCAGAAACGGTGGCGCTCAAATAAAATCCACACAAAATGATGGAAAGCCATAAAAACAAAGGGGCAGAAATTCACGCTTTCCAGCCCCCTACCTCGTCTGCCGCTAGAAGTGGTAGTAGACTGCAGCAAACGGCCCGCTCACGGTGAAATCCAGATCCACGTTGTCGGCATCTTTCAGGGTAATCGACTG
>Ga0256841_1003800_pt1 | contig 11147 bp, 15 predicted proteins | sample 356308metaG_FD_185971 | JGI IMG/M metagenome (GOLD analysis project Ga0256841, IMG submission 185971) | Hydrothermal vent microbial communities from Mid Atlantic Ridge, Atlantic Ocean - 356-308 | ecosystem: Environmental > Aquatic > Marine > Hydrothermal vents | place: Atlantic Ocean: Mid...
CCTTATCTACGTCATTCCTGCCGTATCTGCATAGAAGTACTGCTGTGATAAAATACCAAAAATGAACCCGGATGACCCGGGATGAAGGAAGCAGAGTGAATCTTACACACCTTGACGAACAGAACAAACCCAAAATGGTCGATGTTTCGGACAAAGACAACACCACACGTATCGCCACTGCAAGCGGCATCATAGCAGTAGGACAAACGGCATTCGATGCCGTTGTTTCCAATACAGCCAAAAAGGGGCCGGTACTTCAGACCGCGGTCATCGCAGCTATTCAGGGAACAAAGCAGACTTCAACGCTCATTCCCATGTGCCATCCCCTGATGCTTACTTCTGTTAAAACAGATATTGAAGAGCTTCCCGAACTTCCGGGGTTCAAATTGACCGTCACAGCCAAACTGCATGGACAGACCGGTGTGGAAATGGAAGCGCTGACCGGTGTCAGCGTAGGTCTGTTGACTATTTATGATATGCTCAAAGCGATCGATAAAGGGATGATCATTCGAAATGTACAGCTTGAACACAAAAGCGGCGGAAAATCCGGAGAATTCAACAGAGACTGATGCAACATAGGTTGCATTCAGTTTCTCCAAAAATAACTATAATATATAAAAACCGGTTCATACGGCCAAGGAGTATCTATGATTGTAGACAGCAACACACAGGAAAAACCAAAAATAGAATATCCCACAAACTGGGGTTTCAAGATCATTGGACGGGATAAAGAAGATCTTAAAGCCTGTATCAAAGAGGTCATGGGAGACAAAGAACATCTTTGCTCCGTAGGCAATTCGTCAAAAACAGGAAAGTTCCATACCTACAATGCAAGCTGCATCGTAGAGAGCCAGGAGGAGAGAGACCGACTCTTTAAATGTTTCCAGGACCATAACGACGTAGAAATAGTCATCTAGCCTTTTTACGTTTTGCTTGAGTGCAGCATCCTGTCTGCACTCAGGCTCACCAGCATGGAGACTATAACATAAGCCAGAAAGAAATAGAGCCCTACCTCTACTTCAGCCCGGCTCACCTCTCCTTTGTTCACCGTCAAATAAACAAGGAAAGTCGCCACGACAAAGACATCGACCATTGACCACTTTCCTATCATTTTAAAGAACTTCACAATACCATGTGCGAAACCTGTGTCCCTGAATACAGAGACAAAAAGCATCGCGACTATTTTAAGCAGGGGGATCAGTACGGAAAAAAGCAGAATGACCATCGCGACCACTGTATCACCATTTTCAAAAAGCTTGGCAATGGATCCTACTACTCCTTTCGACTCGAACGAGAGCACCACATCACCAAGATATTCAACCTCTTTATGGATCGTCACCATCATCACAGGAGTGATCAGCCCGAAGATCAGACTGATCAGGGCGCCCGCTGCACCAAAAAAGGTAAATGCCCGCAAAGATACGGCAAAATAACCCAACAGTATACCCAGCAAAGGCAACAGTGCAAACAGTGCATACTTTCGACTTTGTTCTTTATGTCTCTCCTGTTCTTTTCTGAGTACTTCAAGCATTTTTCTTTTTTTATTTTTGTAAAAACCCAAAGAGAAGGTCTCGGCCAACTCCCTAAGCTGGAACTTCGCCAGTTTTTTGGCACTCATCTGCTCGATAAGCTGCTTTGTCGCTGTTTCATAAGCCTTTGCTTCGCCATAAGACTTCGCCCCAAAGAAGAGCATGGCCGCCAAAAGTACCGTCAACACGGCATAGAAAAAAGGTTTCATCACTCTTTCACCTCAAAATAGATCAGTAATGTTTTTTGGTAAAAATTGTCATTGTCATCACTGATCATGACATAACGCCTTTTACCTACTTTGGCAAGCCCCTCAAAATTATCTACACCCCACCCTTTATGGGAATTCATCTTCAGCAGTACTTTCGTCCTGCACATCCCTTTTTTACAATGATGCAAATAGACCTTTTTCAGTGTCACGACAAAAGGATTCAGCAATCCGGTGAAGGAACGTTCGAGTACCAGAATATTCCCGTCATCCATCACCTCGATGGCTGAGATGGCACTGTTGCCTTCAGGCTCTGCCCTGAAATGCCACTCCCTGCCTTTGAGTGAATAGATCGTCTGCCGTTTCTTCTTATCTTGCTTGATCGGCCACTCCGAAGCAGTGAGTATACCGTAGCGTGGATGCCAGGCAAGAGCCTCAAGTTCTTTGTTCTTGCTGCGAAAGTTCTTCATACTGCGCAGTTTTCCGGGAAGTGTATATGTTTTGATCAACCGTCCGTACTTTGCCGAATTTTTATGAAACCACCCTATCTTCGGTTTTTCTTCAAAGGAGATCAGAAGATGCCCCCGGCCATCCAGGGTCATCCCTTCACTGTCACGACGCCATTTTTTGAATTTCTTTCCGTTCTTCTTGCGAAGTTTGCCTGCTCTGACAGGTTTCAGTGTCTCTATTCTGTCCGTAAAGACCGCTCTGAATTCATAGAGTTTCCCCTCATCGCTGACCATAAAAAGGCTGTGCGTTCCTGCGGCATAGGCAAGATCGGAAATCTCAGAGAACTTGGTCTTGTCTATCTGATCGAACGAGAGCTCTTTTTGATCAAGTATCCTGATCTTCAGTATCTCTCTATTCAAGTCCTTCGGCATGATATCGGTATTAAAGCTCCCCGCATGGAGTAGGCCCAGCATACTGAGCAAAAAAAAGAGAAAATGCATTATGATTTTTGCTTCTCTGGGAAAAAATATACCATTGCAATGATCCAGGCTACCGCGATATCGATCGCCACATCCGCATAATTGAAAACAGCAAAATTAAATCCGCAGTGCCAGGCAATATAATCGACGACCCCTTCATGCACAAAACGATCATATACGTTACCCAGAGCCCCGCCTATCAACAATCCGACAGGAAAGGCATACCGACGGAGATACCCTCGTGAAAGTACATAATACAGTATCCCTGCGATCAAAACTGCCTGGATCCATTTCAGATAAGGTCCTACAAAAGAGAACATAGAAAAGGCAACACCTTTGTTAAAATGCAACGAAAGGTCTATACAGTTTCCTTCCCGGTAATATCCATCAAGAAAGAGCATTTTAATATTCTGGTCAATGATAAAGGTACCGATAGAGACCAGCAAAAAAATGTAAAATGCACGCATTAAACGAGTGCTCCCTTGAAGAAATCAGCACACTTTTCCATCATCGATTCAAGGGCTCTGCTGTCTTTCCCTTCCAGCAGCAGTCTGATCTTGTTCTCCGTTCCTGAGTAGCGGAAAAGATACCGCATTCCTCCCTCTTCTACTTCTTTTTGCAATGCTTCCAGTCCTTCTATCTCTTCAAAGGGACGTTTCTCTTCTACCAAAAGATTGACCAGTATCTGAGGATAGGATTCATACGGATTGAACGCTTCACTGGCTTTCTTCCCTGAAGTGACCAGATAGGCAAGTGCCTGCAGTGCACTGGAGATACCGTCTCCCGTCTTCGCGTAATCTGAAAAAATAATATGCCCGCTTTGCTCACCGCCGACATTGATACCTTTCTGCTGCATCAATGCTACAACATTTTTGTCACCGACCGCTGAACGATACAGTTTCAACCCATGTACAGCAAGATACTCTTCCAAACCCTGATTGCTCATCACAGTCGCTACCATACCGTCACCTTTGAGTGCACCCTGCGTTTTTAGATATACCGCAAGCACACCCATCAGTTTATCACCATCGACCACTTCACCTTTTTCATCTACCAGCACCAGCCTGTCTGCATCTCCGTCCAGGGCAATACCAAGATCTGCTCGCTTGTCCAGAACAACTCTGGAGAGTGTTTCCGGGTGCATTGCTCCACATCCTTCATTGATATTGAAACCGTCAGGTTCATCCCCGATGACAACCACTTCTGCACCCAACTCCTGCAATATCGTCGGTCCTACAATGTATCCGGCACCGTTCGCACAATCGATCACAATACGCATTCCGGCCAGAGTCAAAGGTTTGGGAAAAGAATTCTTGATGTGCACGATATAGCGTCCGATCACATCATCGATACGTTTGGACTTTCCGATATGCTTACCCGTTGCCTGTGCAGCCTCCAATGCTTCTTCATCCGCATAGATCGCTTCAATATACTCTTCTTCGCTCCGGTTCAGCTTATTGCCTTCCGAATCAAAGAATTTAATGCCATTGTCATAATAAGGATTATGGCTTGCACTGATCATAATCCCTGCATCACAGCGCATATTTTCTGTCAAAAATGCCACTGCCGGTGTCGGCATCGGCCCTATCTGTATCACATCAAAACCTACCGCGGTCAATCCCGATACCAGAGCATTTTCGATCATATAGCCACTTCGGCGGGTATCTTTCCCTACCAATATCCGGTTTGTCTTGGAAAATTGCTTAAAATAGATCCCCGTTGCCATCGCAAGGCGCATAGTATTCACCGCGGAAACCTTTTTCCCCGCTTTTCCTCTTACGCCGTCTGTTCCAAAAAGTGTCAAAATCATTTCCTTGCAAGTATATTCTATGGGCTTCATTTTATCGAAATATCATTAACATCACCGGCAAAAGCCAAAGACCATACATTTTAATAATAGTTTAATCTTATTTTGGATATTATTCGCGCACTAATTTCACCCAAAAGTATTCTGTGGTCACCTGCAGAGAGGGTATTACATTTTAAAAGGAACATTTGATGGCACACCATAAATCAGCAAAAAAAAGAATTTTGCAAACAGCAAAAAGAACGGAAAGAAACAGATACTACAGAACACGTATCAAGAACATTACCAAAGCAGTACATGAAGCAGTAGAAGCTGCTGATGCAACAGCGGCACAGGAAGCATTCAAAGTGGCGAACAAGCAGATCCATTCACTTGTCAGCAAAGGTTTCATCAAGAAAACAACAGCTGCAAGAAAAGTAAGCCGTCTTCATAAAATGGTCAATAAAATCGAAGCTGCATAAGCAGTTTTACGCTATCTGGCCGTACTGAAAGGTATGGCTATGCGGATCCCCGCACTTACAACTTCCTTACAATCCAACACAAAGAACGCCTATGTTCAAAGAAAAACTCCAACCATTTATAGACAGATATGACGAGATCAGCAAGCTGCTCAGTTCACCAGATATTGCCAGTGACATAAACCGCATGACCGAACTCAGCAAAGAACAGTCTGGATTGAGCGAACTCGTGGAAAAAGCAAAGCTATATATTGAAACTGCTGAAGCAATTGATGAGAACAAAGAACTTCTTGGCGATGCCGAGTTGGGAGAGCTGGCCAAAGAAGAACTTTCCGAACTCGAACCCATGCTTCCAAAGCTCGAAGAAGAGATCAAGGTACTCATGATCCCCAAAGATAAAAATGATGACAAGAATATTTTCCTTGAACTGCGTGCCGGGGCAGGCGGTGATGAAAGTGCTCTTTTTGTTGCAGATGTTTTCAGAATGTATACACGCTATGCAGAACAGATGGGATGGAAAGTTGAAATTGTCAGTACCAATGACGGTACTGCCGGCGGATATAAAGAACTTATCGCCGAGATCAAAGGGCAAGGTGTCTATTCACAACTCAAATATGAAGCGGGTACACACCGTGTACAGCGTGTACCGGATACGGAAACTCAGGGGCGCGTACATACTTCCGCCATTACAGTAGCCGTTATACCAGAGGTGGATGATGTCGAAGTGGATATCAAGCCCAATGAAATAAAAATGGATGTCTACCGCTCCAGCGGATGCGGCGGACAATCCGTCAATACCACGGACTCTGCGGTGCGTCTGACACATATCCCCACGGGCATCGTCGTTGCGATCCAGGATGAAAAGTCCCAGCACAAGAACCGTGATAAAGCGATGAAAGTACTCAAAGCACGTGTCTACGAAGCAGAACTTCAAAAGCAGCTTGATGAAACGTCGAGCCAGCGAAAACTCCAGGTAGGTTCCGGGGATCGTTCAGAGAAAATACGAACATATAACTATCCGCAAAATAGACTGACAGACCATCGTATCGGACTGACACTCTATGCCCTGGATGATGTAATGAACAACGGGAATCTCAAACTTGTCATCGATCCGCTCATTGCCCATGCGCAAACTGAAGCTATCCGGGAAGCCGGCCTGTAGCAGAGAACACTCTTCTTCTGCGAGGCACACAGGTATCATACACACAACAGACTTCATAGGACATCTTTACAAAACTACCTCTTCTTATATATTACCATACATACTGCAAAGTATCAAGTTATCGCTATACAAATAAGTTATAATAACACTACAATTTACCCAAAGGATACACCTATGTTCACCCCTATAAGCAGTAAAAACCCTATCATGGAAGTGATCCATTCAGCCTTTGATACAAAGCTCCCTCTGGGAGGCTCGTGGGGCTATACAAAAAATGAAGCCACGGTCATGGAATCCAATCTAAACAATCTTCCCATAGAACAGTACGAGCACATGATCGCCTCTATGCGAGCCCATCTTGAAATGAATCTGACACTTCCGGAGGAACAGCGTTACGGAAGCATCAACCTGAACGAAAAAACACGAGAACAAATCCAGGAAAACAAGAAAATATATGACAAAGTTCTCTATGAAGTCTCAGCCATGAAAGAAAACGACTATATCCACTTTATTAACGAATACAAAGAAGGTTACGGAAAAGAGGATTTCAATATGGAAGATCACTTCCGAAGAAGAAAAGAAGCTACATTGGTTCGCCTTGTCGAACATTGGTTCGACATAAGTAAAATAGTATAAATACTTCCGAAAACATTTATATTATTTTACTTTGCCGGAGTAATCCGGCAAGCAGTGCAAGAAGAAAAGTTATTTGATCTTTTTACTCTCAGTTACAGTTTTTCCTGAAAGGTCTGTCCAGGTAATCGTTAATTTATCACCCTTCTTTGCGCCTTTGAACTTGAACTTGAACTGTGGGTTCTTTGACCAGAACTGGCTTGTAGAAACATCATATACGATGGTATCACCTACTTTTGCAGTGATATGCGTAATGAAGTTCGCTTCTTTGCCTTTCTTTTTTGCCTGATCGTACGTGAGCATATCATGTTTTGCCAATACTTTTACGCCAACGATACCATCATTTTTTACTTTTGCTTTGATTTTCATATTTCCCATTATCTGTTCCTTTATATTTCTTCTGAATATCTTGAATGCGGAGGATTAACCTTCACATCCGCCTTTTGCAACTTGAAGATCCACTGTCCCTTTATAGAATTTACCATCTGTACCTTCAAGGATAGCGGTGATCTTTCCATTACCACCATTCTCGTCTGTTGCTTTCAATTTCATTTTCAGGAAGTAGTCAACGATCCCATTCTCCGGTACATTGAATACCGCTACAGCACTTTCCGGGTCCATGTTTTGGAATACAGCAACTGTCTTTGCAGGAATATCCGACTTGATCGTAACAGGAACTGCTCCACCGTTACTTGCTACTTTAGGTGCTTTAACTGTTACACCCTTCTCTTCCGGTTTGATATCTCCGTAAAGTGCTTTGATCGCATCGTCCACGGTCTTTGCTTTCCATGCATCCGGCTTTGTTGCTCTAAAGTCGATTGATGCGAATGCACTCAGTGTTGCAGGTAAAGCAGCAAGAGCCATTACACCCAAACCTAAAAATTTTCTTCTGTTCATGTTGTTTCCTTAATAATAGATTTACTATGAAGCAAAAGGTTTTGACACCTTTTACTTATTATATTACAAATTTATTGTGAAGTAAATGTGAATCTTATTTACTTTTCCCAACCATATAGTCTACGACTTCCTTGATTTTTTTGTCAGAAAGTGATGTACCGCCTTTTGGAGGCATCCCGTTGATACCGTGAATAGCATTGTGGTAAACTTTGTCTATCCCTTTTTTCAATCGTGCTGCCCATGCCTTTTTGTCACCAAGCATTGGGGCACCCATAGCATCAGTACCATGGCATACGGCACATGATGCTTCATACGTTTTTTTACCCGGTGCCGCTGCAGCGCCTTTTTTAGGAGCTGGAAGGTCCTTTTTCTCGGAAATAGGCGGTTGATAATCACTGATACCTGATCCGCTGATCTTGGCAAGGACCGGTTTCCCGTCAAAACAGTTTTTCATACAGCGTGTACCATTACCATAATTTTTGAAGTTGTTGAAATATGTTCTGGCATGTTCTACCCCTTGAGGACCGTCAATTTTTGGTACGAAACCATCTTTGTTCGGCATAACGAGCTTAAGGAACTTTTCTCTGTCAAGCACATAATCATCATCAAGCTCCTGACCATCGATCTTCAATTCATTGATAGAAATAATATAGGCGACCAAAGCATAGACTTGGTCATTGGTAAGACTCATCGGCGCAGGGTGAGGCATACCTGTTTTAATATACCACCACAGTGTACTCGCACGCGGCCAGTACGTACCGAATACTCTGATCGGACCGTCATCATTGCCATCTACCCTCTGGTTGGTCAGAGATTTCTGCCCTTCGTAAGCATTGCCTTTCTGCAATGCTGGATAACCGGACCCGCCGGTACCGAAGTCAAAGTGGCATGCCGAACATTTTTCTTCGTAGAGTTCATCACCGTCTTCAACACTTCCTTTACCTTCAGGCAGGCCAGTACCGTCAGGCATAACATCAATGTTCCATGCTGCGATTTCATCTTTCGTTGGTGTTCTTCCGAACTTCACTGCACCTTTATGTGCTTTTTCGTTGACAAAATAGAGTGATGTTTTACCATTTTTTACAGGATAGGTCGCACCGCCATCAATGACTTTTTTACCATTAGAATAGGTACGTGACCCGCCTGTGTCGCCCGCCATTGCAGATGTCGCCGCAGCAGCGATCACTGCAGCAGACAAAAATAATTTATGATAAGACTTGAACATTGTTCACCTCCCCTTTCTCTGTAACTTCCCAGGTAAAGATACCGTTTCTGTGGTAAACAGATTCAACACCCATTACCTCTCTCTCATGCTTGACTGTCGGTTGAATATGCCCAGCATCATCTCTTGCACGGCTTGAAAGCAGCAATGGTTTACCCTCGTACTTGTAGATAAAGCTGAATCTTGTCCATGCTTTAGGCAGAACAAGGCCTTTCAAGCTCGCTTCAACCCAGTTTTTGCCGCCATCGAAGGATATATCCACACCCTCAATAGTACCCATACCGGACCATGCCAAACCTTCTATCTCGACAACATCACCCTTTTTAAGGTCAGTCCATGGTTTTTCCGGACAAGGTGAAGTGATGACAGAGTTGACTTCATTCGCATAAAAATGCTGGATTGCTTTCCCTGATTTCTTAAGCGCTGTATACTTCGCGGTCTCTTCTTTGGCATACCAAGGTTCGGAACCGAACTCGAGACGTCCAAGCCATTTGACACAGAGGTTACCTTCCCAGCCCGGGACAAGCAGTCTGATCGGATATCCCTGCTCAGGTCTGAGTGCCTCGCCATTCTGCGCCCATACAATCATTGCATCGTCAAGCACTTTGTCGATAGGAACGGTTCTTCCCATATGTGAGTTGTCCACACCTTCTGCCAGCATCCAGAGTGCCTCTTTCTTGAGGCCAAGATCTTTGAGGATATCTTTGATATACACACCGGTCCACTGTGCACAGCTCATCATTCCTTTGGCAAACTGCAATGCAGGGAACTGAGGCCCTCTCCATTCCGGTCCGCCATTCGCAGGGCACTCGATGAAGTGAACACGGCTGACACTCGGATAGCGCTTAAGTTCATCCATGGTCAGAACAAGCGGCTTCTCGACCAGACCGTGGATCATGAGTCGATGTTCATTCGGATCGATCTCTGCTACACCGCCATGGTCACGGTTGAAAAAGAGGCCATTTGGCGTAATGATCCCTTCCATATCAGCGATAGGGCACATTGCGATAGAAGCATAATAGTTTCCTGAAGAAAGCAGTTTCGTATATCTTCTTGTCACATTATGTTCATAGGGAGAAGGCTGTCCGTAGAGATTATGTGTCACTGGGTAACCAAACGATGTTCCCCATTTCTTTTCTTCGAGGATCGCAGGATCACCTTTTTTACCTTTGGATTCTTCCGCATCCACTTTCACTGGTGCCAACACGCTTGCCGCGGCCAAAGCACTCACCGAATAAGCTGCTGTTCTTCTGAAGAAGTCTCTTCTGCTCGGCTCAACTGCCGTATCAGATGCACTTTTGACTTCTATTGAAGTTTTCGTTATCTTATTCATCATTCCTCCTTATTTTTAGTTAGTAATACTCTTTTTAAAAACATAGCAGAGTCACTATTGCCTTTGATTGTATTAGAAAATAAATTAAAATGTCAAGCACATACATCAATAATGCTACTTTTGGTACGATATTCGCAAAATATATACATATTATTAGGAATTAAAATAATGAATCAATAAAATCGTATTTAAATATCAAAATTTTAGATGATAGCAATGAGCGAAATACTCTTTAACCCGTTATGCCCATTTTTATCATTTTAAAGTCTAGCTGGACCAATTAACTTTATGGTAAAATAATGCCATTAATCAAATAGAGGAAATAAAGTGGAAGCACATGCAGGCAAGATACTCTCTCTTTTTATCATAGAGGAAAATACTAAAGAAGCTATAAAAAAAACAATGCTTACTCTGGATAAGAATGGTATTCTAAATGACAAACATTATAATAAGGATCCGGAACGATCTATCCTTATCTCCTCTCTTGAAAGTTATCACATGGCAAAAGAGAAGCTTGGCGTCCAAATGCCAGAAGGCTATCTTGGAGAAAATCTTCTCATTGATGTTAACCCTTACCACCTTTCTCATGGTACACAACTGCACATTGGTACTGCTATTTTGGAAATCACACAAAACTGTACCTTGTGTAACCATTTATCAAAACTAGACAAACGCATACCGAAGCTTCTAAAGAATGACAGAGGTATCTTCGCCAAAGTTATCCAGGCAGGTACAATAAAAGTAAATGATATACTCTATCTTGAATAGTTTGTAAATAGAAAGAATCTTACATGATTACACCTTCTAATGTAATAAAGATCATCATCTCCGGTTTCGTGATGATATTGGAGGGATTGAAACTGCATTATGAAGAAATAGATAACAAATAACTCCCCCCGCAGGATGGGTTTTCCAAGCCCACCGCAAAGAACCTGTTTGCAACTGTATGCAGATGGCTACTTTGGAAGGTG
>Ga0256841_1003801_pt1 | contig 11146 bp, 13 predicted proteins | sample 356308metaG_FD_185971 | JGI IMG/M metagenome (GOLD analysis project Ga0256841, IMG submission 185971) | Hydrothermal vent microbial communities from Mid Atlantic Ridge, Atlantic Ocean - 356-308 | ecosystem: Environmental > Aquatic > Marine > Hydrothermal vents | place: Atlantic Ocean: Mid...
CGGTCCGGCACGCCACGGTCTGTCTTTGAATATCATAGGGTTAGGGGCTTCAGGCAGGCGCCGGATCGGCGTTCCAGCGCGCTGGACAGGATGTCCGAGTGTCGCGAGTGCATGGATGCACTGGCGCGACCTTGGCAAGGGAAATGACCCTTGCCTGCGCACTGCGCCTTGTTCCGGCGCCTGCCCGAAGCCCTAAATGGAATATATATTGTTGCCGGGTTAATAATACCGTTCAAGGGTGCCGTACCCCTTCGATGGAAAGCCATACTTTGATCTCCTCGGCGCTTGGGCCGAGAATTTTGGCTTCGCGCATCTTGTAGTCGGAGAGGTGCAGGCTTGTGGTGCCCTCAAAGCCGCGTCGGTAGCCGCCCCAAGGATCGGGGCCCGCACCGAGGTGGTGGACCTCGATCTCGATGTCACGGCTTACCCCTCGCAGGGTGAAACGCCCTCTTAAAAGCGCTTTGCCATCGCCCTTGTCTTCCCAGGCGGTACTGACGAAGGTGGCTTGAGGGAATGTTTTTACATCAAAAAAACGGCTGCTGCGCAGATGCTTGTCGCGTTCGGCGTGGTTGGTGTCGAGGCTGGTGAGATCGATTTCGACATTCACCTTGTTGGCGTTTGGGTCGGATGCGTCATAGTCGAATGTGCCCCGAAATCGGTTGAAGCGGCCTTCCAGCCAACTGAATCCCAGATGCTTTACCCTGAAGGTAATGAATGCGTGCATTCCTTTGGTATCGATAAGGTAGTGTTCGGCAGCCAGAGTGGGGTTGGCGGAGAGGATCGTCAATATGGCAAAAGCGAAGATACGCGCAACGCGGATCATGGTGGGGCCGGGCTGCTGGACTACAGGTTGGATGATCATAGTCGTGCTCCTGGGTTAGTGCGTGTGGTGCGGTGAACGGGAGCGACTCACCCTCAGTATGCGGATGAGGGTTTCATCGCGGTCGATGAAGTGGTGTTTCAGGGCCGCAAGGGTGTGGAATCCAGCCAGCGTAATGAGAAAAGTTGCCAGTGATTCATGGATCTCCCCCGCGACATCCGCTTGATGGGGATAACCATATAGATATGCAGGGATTTCGAACCACCCGAATACGGCGATGCCCTGGCCATCCGCGGTGGTGATCAGGTAACCGCTGACCACGGTGCCCGTCATGAGGAGATAAAGGATCCGGTGGACCCACACGGCGGCAAACCGCTCCCAGCGGGCGCCAAGGATGACCGGGCGTGGATTGACAAGTCGCCAAGCGAACCGAATGGCCAGAAGCAGCGCGACGACGATCCCGGTGCTTCGGTGCAGATCAGGCGCCTTTTGATACCAGGGATGGGCGTAGTCGAGTTCGACCATCCAGTTCCCAAGAACAAACAACCCCAGGATGAGCAGCGCCATCACCCAGTGAAGGCCGATTGCCACCAGCCCGTAACCCGATCGGTTATTTTGCAACCGCATGATGTTTCCTCCATTTCCCCTGCGAACTTGCTCGCCAGGTTGTTCGGATGGGATATCAATTACAGTAGGCGAGGGAAGGTGACTTTGTAAGGGCTTCCATGGTGTTGGCCATGGAATCGTCACATTGTTGATCTGGCGCCAATATATGTCGTGTTCAGCCGTGGCGTGCCGGTTCGCAGCAAGGCGCCCATCGCCGCTGTAGCCACTCTACAGCAAGATGGGGCAACACAGTCCGCGGGCCGGGACGCCGCGGCCTGTCTTTGAATATCATAGGGTTAGGGGATTCAGGCAGGCGCCGGATCTGTGTTCCAACGCGCTGGGAAGGCATGTCCAGGTGTCGAGAAGGCGACCTTGGCGAGGGAATGCCCCTGATCTGTGCATCTGTGCGCTGCGCCTTGTTCTGGCACCTGCCTTACGCTCTGAATGCGATATAGCGTGTTACCTGACCACATAAAATGGCGAGGTCGTGGTTTGGAAAATGTACGGTGTTGGGGCGACAACGTCCCTGAGTCAATATTAGTTTATTAGAGCTTTCTTTGATCCGGATCAACTTTTCCGCATAAAAATAAAAACGCTATATAAAACAATTGGATGAGGGGATGTGATTAGGCACGTTCAATGCGCTGATCGGTGTGATGTACCTTGACATTTGTCAGATGTTGGAGTGAGATATGGCCATCAAAAACCAGCTTGTGTCTGTGTTTTTGGGCTGGGGTTCTCCCCAGGTTTACGATCTTTATACGTCATTCAACTCCAAAATTTATGAGGGGAGGGTTCATGGAAGCGGCAGCTGAACAAAAGTACAACTACGACGTTGTACGCTGGTTCACCGTTATGGCCGTTGTCTATCTCGTGGTAGGCGCAACGGTCGGGGTGTACATTGCTTCGGAGCTGGCATGGCCGGTTCTGAATTTCGATATTCCGTATATTACGTTCGGGCGCCTGCGCCCGCTCCACACCAATGCGGTGATCTTCGCGTTTGGGGGGTGCGCCCTGATGGCAACGGCCTTCTATAGCGTGCAGCGCACTTGCGGCGTTCGACTGTGGAGCGACAAACTGGCCTGGTTCACCTTCTGGGGATGGAACCTGATCATCGTTTCCGCAGTGATCACCCTTCCGCTTGGTCTGACCGAATCCAAGGAGTATGCCGAGCTGGAGTGGCCCATCGACATTGCCATCGCGGTGGTCTGGTTGAGCTACATGTTTAACTTCGTGATGACCATCGCCAACCGGAAGACCTCACACATCTATGTGTCCAACTGGTTCTTCCTGGGCATGATGATCATGATCACCTATCTGCACGTGGTGAACAGTCTTGCCATCCCGGTGGGCATGTTCAAGTCGTATGCGCTCTTCTCGGGCGTGCAAGACGCCATGATCCAATGGTGGTGGGGGCATAACGCAGTGGGCTTTTATCTGACCGCCGGTTTCCTGGGTATCATGTACTACTTTGTGCCCAAGCAGGCTCAGCGTCCTGTTTACTCCTACCGTCTCTCCGTGATCCACTTCTGGGCGCTGATGTTCGGTTATGTATGGCTGGGTGCGCATCACCTGCAGTACACAGCGCTGCCTGACTGGACCGGTTCCCTCGGTGCGGCCGTTTCGCTTGCCATGATCATACCCTCCTGGGGTGGCGCGGTGAACGGCATGATGACCCTCTCTGGCGCATGGGACAAGCTGCGTACCGACTACATCTTGCGCTTCCTGATCATTTCCCTGGCCTTCTACGCCATGTCGACCTTCGAAGGGCCGGTGATGTCCATCAAGACCGTCAATGCCTTGTCGCACTACACTGATTGGACCATCGGTCATGTGCACTCCGGGGCACTGGGTTGGGTGGCCATGGTCGCGATCGGCGCGATCTACCATATGATGACACGCGTTTTTCATGTGGAGTTGTGGTCCGTCAAGCTGGTGAATGCGCACTTCTGGACAGCGACCATTGGCACGGTGGTTTATATCGTGGCGATGTGGGTCTCCGGCATCATGCAGGGCCTGATGTGGCGCGCCTACGATGAGTACGGAACCCTTGCATACACGTTCGCAGAGTCGGTCGAGGCTATGCATCCTTACTATGCAATGCGTGCCGTGGGTGGAGCCATCTTCCTGTTGGGCGCCGTCATCATGCTGTTCAATATCCTGATGACCGTCGCCAAGGCGTCGTCTGAAGGGAGTATCCAACGTGCCCGCACTGCGGCTGCCACGGCGTAAAGGGGGTAAAGACGATGGCATTACAAGAAAGAATGGAGAAAAATATCTGGGGCTTGGCCTTTATGTTGGCCATCGTGCTCTCGGTTGGTGGATTGGTGGAAATCGTTCCGCTCTTCTACCTCCCGAGTACGATGGAGTACAACAAGTTCCCGGAGATCGTCTGGCATCGGAAGGAAGGGCAAACCCTCAACGATTGGAAGCCCGGTGACGGCATTCGTCCCTACAAGCCACTCGAATTGGCAGGGCGCGATGTCTATCAACGCGAGGGTTGCTATCTCTGTCATTCTCAAATGGTGCGTCCGTTCCGCGACGAGAAAGAGCGTTATGGCCACTATTCGCTGGCGTCGGAATCCATGTACGATCACCCGATGCAGTGGGGTTCCAAGCGGACCGGGCCCGATCTTGCGCGTGTGGGTGGCAAGTACTCGGATGACTGGCATCGCAAGCACTTGAGGGCGCCCCGCTCGGTGGTGCCGGAGTCGGTCATGCCCAACTACCCCTGGCTGAAAGAGAATGGGATAGATGGGGAATCGCTACAGGCGCATATGAATGGCTTGAGGATTGTCGGCGTGCCCTATACTGATGCGGATATCAAATCTGCGGTCAAAGAGGTAGAGGGCAAGACCGAGGAGGACGCCGTGGTGGCGTACCTCCAGGTCCTCGGCACCATGGCAAAACTGGACGACAGCAAGGTCTATCGTGAATAGCCTGAAAGAGTACTTTTACACCGATTGGGAGGCGATGACGGCTACCGACTGGTTCGGAACCATTCTGACAGTCGTCGTCTTCCTCCTGATGGTGGGGCTCTATGCTTACGTCCTGCGTCCAAAGAATAAGGAGAAGTTCGAATCCAGGAAGTATATCCCTTTGGACGATGAACCAACGAATAGTGGAGAAAACAATGGCGGATAACAATCCATTTCCGGGTGAAAACAATACCGGGCATATCTGGGATGACGACCTGCGGGAACTGGACAACCCGCCACCGCGATGGTGGATGATCGCCTTCTGGGCGTCCATCATCTGGTGGGTGACCTATGGCATCCTCTATCCCATGTGGCCAGGCATGAAAGGCTATACCAAGGGCATCATGGGCTGGACGCAAATTAAGGAATACCAGGAGGGTGTCAAGGAAGTCGAGGCGGTGCGCGCAAAGTACGAAGAGAAGATCGCAGCCATGTCGGCCAAGGATATCCTGGCGGATGAGGAGTTGAAGAGCTATACCATCGCTTCGGCCAAGGTGCTGTTTGGTGACAATTGCGCAGCGTGCCATGGTGGTGGTGGTCAGGGTGGACCGGGATTTCCAGTGCTGGCGGATGACGACTGGTTGTATGGAGGAAAGATCGAGACCATAGTGCAGACGATTACCGGTGGGCGTAAAGGTGTGATGACCGCTCATGGGAAGATCCTGAAGCCGGAGGAGATCGACAGTCTGGCGAAGGCCGTATTGGATCATAAACCGACGTCTGATCCGAATTTTACAGCCAAAGGCTGTATCGCTTGCCATGGTCCGGATGGTAAGGGGATGCAGGTACTGGGGTCTGCAAACCTTACGGATGCAATATGGCGGTTCAAGGAGGATGATCAGTTGGCGAGCATAAAATACACCATTACGCATGGCGTGAATGACGCTACTGATCCAAAGACTCGTGTTGCGGAAATGCCTGCTTTCGGTAAGCGTCTATCTAAGGACGATATCAAAAAGTTGGCTGTTTACGTTCATGAACTGGGCGGCGGTCAGTAAGTAATACTCTTGAATTTGCTTTCTGTACTCCCCGGGGGCTTGTTGCTCCCGGGTGGTATCAGGAAGAGGGAGGGCATCATGGGATTGAATCTTGATTGGGTGACCATCGGATCTATAGTGGCGGTAGCCATTTGTGTGCTTATCATCGTTTACCTGGCTTTTAAGGTTAAAGGTCTGATGGATAAGGATGCCGAAGCGCACCGGAAGTAATATTCCGCGTAGTGCGAAGTAGTACGAAGTAGTACTATAAAAAAGGGGGAGTTCCCCCTTTTTTTATTTGTAAAATCGATTACTCAGTCGACAGTCCATTGTTGGCGACATATTGATATTTCGCATTTTTCTATTGAAGGCTGTTGGGTAAACTATGTTTAGTGCGTAGGTGACGGCCTTCAGCAAAAGCTTAATTAACGATGCTGGTTGGTGAAATCTTCGCAGTCCGACTAGGTTGATAGAGGGGAGAGGATCCGTTGAACGACAATCAACAGGCACAGCGTGACGCGGCAGTAGATGAACTCTATTCCGAAGCCGTACATTGGCATTTGAACACGGGTGGCGAGACGATCCACGCCAAACGAATCCCGGGCAAGTGGCGCACCATCAAATGGTTGACCAGTTCGTTCTGGATCATTTTCTTCCTCGGTTCGTATCTGCGTTGGGGCGGCCGGCAAGCGGTGTTGTTCGATATCCCCAATCGGCAATTTCACCTGTTCGGAATCACGGTTCTGCCGCAGGATTTCTGGATGCTCTCGCTGCTGTTGCTTTTTTTCGCGATTCTTCTTGCCGTGGTTACCGCAACAGCGGGACGGGTATGGTGTGGGTTTTTCTGTTTTCAGACGGTATGGACGGATGTTTTCACTTGGCTGGAGGATAAACTGGAGGGGCCGCCGCAGAAGCGTCGCAAGCTGGACAAGGCCCCATGGGATGCCCAAAAATTCAGGATCAAGGCGACTAAGCACGTCTTGTGGTTGATCATTGCGGTGTTGACGGGGATCAGCTTCGTTGCCTGGTTCTATGGCGCCTTCGAGCTTTGGCACGACCTCTTCACCTTCCAGGTCACCCACACGGCGTTAGGCATTATCCTGTTGTTTACGGCGGGGACCTATGTGTTGGCGGGGTTCATGCGGGAACAGGCTTGTTTCTGGTTGTGTCCCTATGCCCGCATTCAGGGGGTGATGATCGACAGCACCACGGCGGTTCCCACGTACGATTTCCACCGTGGGGAGCCGCGGGGGCGGGTCAAAAAGGGGCAATCCGACAAAGACAAGACCATAGGCGATTGCGTGGATTGTAAACAGTGCGTGGCAGTCTGCCCCACGGGCATCGATATACGCAATGGTCAGCAGGAAGGGTGTATCATGTGCGCGCTTTGTATCGACGCCTGTGACGCGGTGATGGAAAAACTTGGGCGCCCAAAAGGCCTGATTCGTTATGAATCCCTCGATGTCCTGAATGGAAAGGAGGAACGTCCGCTTTACAAGAGGCCCCGTATCTGGATTTACGCCACGGTACTGTTGTTGGCTCTTTCTGGCATCACCTATGGCTTGAGTACGTTGGATGCAATTGAGATCAAGGCGATACACGACCGGCAGCCTCTATATGTGTTGCAAAGTGATGGTTCAGTGCAGAACAAGTATACGCTGAAGATCCTCAACAAGATGACAAAAGATTTGGATGTGCGCCTCAGTGTTTCCGGTCCGGAGGGCGCCGTTTTGGTCGGGGCAGAAAAGCCCATACATACAAAGAACGGGGATGTTACACCCCATGTGGTTTTTGTCAGAATCCCGCGCGGCAATTTGACGAAGGATTCGTTGCCTATTGTATTTCATGGGGAGGCGACGACACCGGAAGGCAATGTAGTGAAGACGGAGAGAGCCAGCGTATTTATAGGTCCCAAACCCTGATTGACATTTTGGATATCAAAGACTGAGTGCGACATGACAAATAATACCGAGATGTCGAAAAAAGATTCAGCATGGCGGAGTCCCTGGGTCCTGGGATGGATAGGCCTTCTGGTGGCATTCCTCATCGCCAACGGGACCATGGTTTATCTTGCTGTGAAAAGCCGCCCCAATCTGGTGGTGAAAGATTATTATGAGCGGGGCAGAGATTACGAGAAGCATCTTCTCGATCGCATGGCGCGGGATCCTGGCTGGAAGACGAAGATCGAGGCCCCGGATGACGTCGGTGTGAACGAACCGTCCACTTTTCGCTTCGTTGTCTTGGACGAGAAGGGACAACCGGTACGGCCTGATGCTGTGGTATTTCACGCTTACCGACCCTCGGATTCTCGCAGGGACTTTTCCGTGCCAATGCGGGAGGATACAAAGGGACATTATGTTGCTGAAATCAGCTTCCCTCTGAAGGGCGTCTGGGACATCATTGTCAGCGCTACTCATGGCAAGGATGAATACAATACTTCCTATCGTTTGAGCGCCGGGGTCAAATATTCACCCATGGTGGACTGACATCGTCGGCGCCTGATGTCCCAAGAAGAACATGCGTCTTCTCATGAGGGCTGCTTCCATTGCGGTCTGCCTGTCTCCCCTGGGGAAGATGTTGCCGCATTCATAGAGGGCAAGAAACGGCATTTTTGCTGTATTGGCTGCCGGTCGGTCTGTGAGGCGATCTATGCCGCCGGTCTGCAAGGGTTCTATGAGCGCACCCCGGATGGCAGCTTGTTGGCCCCCCCACCCGAAGTACCCAAGGAACTCGCCTTATACGACATGGATGAGGTCCAGGAGGAGTTTGTCGATTCGCTTGGGACGGAGCGGCAGATCCATCTGCTGGTTGAGGGCATTCACTGCGCAGCCTGTGTGTGGTTGATCGAGCAGACCCTAAACCGGGTCCCCGGTATATTGGAGGCCAGGGTCAATCTATCCACCAAACGGTTACGTGTTCGGTGGGACAACTCGCGGATAAAGCTCTCTGAGATCTTGTCGCGGTTGGGGCAGATTGGATACGCTGCCGTTCCTTACGATCCCGAGGTTGCCGAGGGATCGCTGAAAAGGCAGAACCGTGCGTTACTCTATCGCATGGGCTTTGCCGCCTTTGCGATGATGAATCTGTTGTGGATCTCGATTGCGCTCTATTCGGGTGCTGACAAGGGTGAGTTCCGCACGCTGTTTCACTGGGTGGGCTTTGCGCTTGCGACGCCTACCTTGCTTTATTCGGGATTCCCTTTTTACAAAGGGGCCTGGACAGGGTTGAGAAATCTTCACCTGGGGATGGATCTGCCGATCGCCATCGGCGCCACTATCACCTATCTGTATTCCGTCTATATCACCGTGACCGGCTCTACGACCGGCGAGGTCTATTACGATACGGTAGTAAACTTCCTTTTTGTCATTCTGATCGGGCGCTATCTCGAGGCTATTTCCAAACGCCAGGCGGTGGCGGCAACGCAACGCCTCCTGGAGCTTCAGCCCCGTGTGGCAACAGTGGTGCGGGAGGGGAGGGAGAAGATCGTTCCCATCCGTTCCGTTGCGCTCGGTGAGACGGTGCTGGTGCGGCCGGGCGAAAAGGTACCTGTGGACGGCGTGGTGACCCAAGGCGTCAGCCGTGTCGATGAAGGAATGCTCACCGGAGAGTCGAAATCGGTGGACAAGGCACCGGGCGACCAGGTGTCCGCTGGCACCATCAATGGCAATGGCGTCCTGCATATCGAGACGAAAGCACTGCTTCGGGACACGGCACTGGGTCGCATCATTCAGCTAGTCGAAGAAGCGCAAGCGAGCAAGGCGCCGATACAGTGCATGGCGGATCGGATCGTCCCTTGGTTCGTGATGGCGACGCTCTCACTGGCGTTACTGACATTCCTGTGGTGGTGGCGTGTGGATTTTGAGCTGGCTCTCCTATCCGCAACGGCGGTGCTGATCATCACCTGTCCATGTGCCTTTGGGCTGGCAACCCCGATGGCCATTGCGGTGGCTTCGGGTTTTGGCGCGCGTCACGGTGTGTTGGTAAAGAATGGCGCCGTGTTGGAGAGTCTCTCTGATATCGACCACTTCGTGTTCGACAAGACCGGCACCCTGACCGAAGGAAAAATGAGTGTCTCCGGGATTGCCACCAAGGACGGCATTTGGATGCCGACACCGGCGGAGGGAGACAGCCCGCTGACTGGAACCTATCTGTCCCATATCTTACGCCGGGTTTGCGCCACTGAACGCTATTCGGAGCACCCGGTGGCCGAGGCCTTGCTGGCCTGTTGTGAGCAATACGGTGTGGATGCAAACCACTTGGAGGTCAATGGGTTCGAGAATCGGCCCGGTTACGGAATCCGGGGGCAGGTGGACGGCGGTGAGGTGTTGATTGGCAATGCTGCCTGGATCGAGCAGAACGGGGTTCGTCGGCGGCCTGAACTGGAAGCGGCTCTTCACCCTTTGACAGAAAAAGGCAACAGTGCGGTGCATTGTGCGCTGAATGGCGAAGAGGTTGCCGTTATCGGTGTCGGTGACAGGTTGAGGCCAGATGCGCCCACCCTGATCGAATCTCTGAAGCAGGATGGCATGGCCTTGACGCTGTTGAGCGGGGACCGGCGTGAAACGGCAGAAAGGGTGGCGGCACAGTTGGGAGGAGGCTTGCAGGTGATCGCCGAGGTGCGGCCGGAGGAGAAGGACGATGTCATTACCCGATTGCAGGAGGGGGGACGGAAGGTGGCGATGGTGGGCGATGGCATCAACGACGCACCTGCCCTGGTGCGCGCGGATGTGGGGATTGCGCTGGGGTCTGGAACAGATGTCTCCATTGCAAGCGCTGATATCGTTCTCATGAGCAGTGAGTTGGCCAAGGTGAGACTGGCATCGGCGCTTTCCCGGCGTACCCTGCGCACCATCCGACAGAACATCGGCATCTCTATTGCGTATAATGTCATCATGGTGCCTCTGGCGATGGCGGCGGTCGTCACGCCGTTGGTCGCGGCGGTTTCGATGCCGATAAGCTCTTTGCTGGTCATTGGCAATTCTGCGCGTATTCGTACGCTCTTCAAAGATCTGGATTGATCCAGAGGAGGAGTATCTATGGACGTTATCTACGGTTTGATCCCTGGCATGATCATCATGGGACTGGTCGCCGTGGGCGTGTTTTTCTGGGCAGCAAAATCCGGGCAGTTCGACGATCTGGAGGGGGAGGCGTATCGCATCCTCATGGATGACGATATCGACGACCGGCGGTCGAACCAAAAATTGAAGGCGGCGGGGGACGATGCCTCCGGGAAGGATTCTTCGGTGTCAGGGGATTCGTGAAAGAGGACCGCCTATCTTTGAATGTTATAGGGGCTTCAGGCAGGCGCCGGAGTAAGGCACAGTACGCAGGTAAGGGTCATTCCCGTGTCAAGGTCGCCCCAGTGTACCCAAGTACTCGCGACACTTGGACATCCTGTCCGGCGCCTATAGTATGCCGGGTTGAGAATGTGCGGCGACAACTGCGGTGGGTCGTCAATCAGTGCTTTTCTCAGAGGGAGATGTATCCACGCTTGTTTTGAGAGGCGCCACAATGTCCTGAAAATGGGCCGGTGGGACATATTGAAAAACCTCTTTCCCGTTTGGGTTGTAGGCGATATCCAGCCCTTTTGCCGGGTACAGCCAGTGTTCGATCCCCGATGCTTCACGGATACGTTCCGCAGGCTTACCGAAACGTGATTCAAGCAGTTTTGCGTCCAGGTCGACCACGGGGAGGTAGGTAATGTGATCGACCACGGCATTCGCCAGTTTTCCCATATCTTCGTCCGTCAGGGTGACCTTCTTTGT
>Ga0256841_1003802_pt1 | contig 11143 bp, 8 predicted proteins | sample 356308metaG_FD_185971 | JGI IMG/M metagenome (GOLD analysis project Ga0256841, IMG submission 185971) | Hydrothermal vent microbial communities from Mid Atlantic Ridge, Atlantic Ocean - 356-308 | ecosystem: Environmental > Aquatic > Marine > Hydrothermal vents | place: Atlantic Ocean: Mid...
GTTCAGGATCGTGTAATCGTCCCCGGAGAGCCCGGCGTCGGCGAAGGCCTGCTCGAAGAAGCGACGATCGTCGTTCTCCCAGCGGGAGCTGGACGCCGAATCAGGCAGCAACACCGCGATCTTGCCGCTGCCGCCTCCACCCCCTCCGGTGTCACCGGTATCGGCGGCGGTGGTGGAGGAGGCGGCGTTGTCGCCCCCGCTGTCTCCACATGCCGCGGCCAGTAGTCCGAATGCCATCAGTGCGGCCAAGAATTTGAGCCAACGCCTCATGGGGCCCCTCCCTCTGCGAGACTTGAATGGTCGGGATACACCCGATCACGGCGCACCCTAGGAACCCGTCTGTAAACGATGGGTAAGAACCAGCCGTTCGGCATCAATTATTCGTAAACGGGTCTCGGTCAGCCCCCGGACGGCCCATCTCGTGAGGGCGCCTCAGTCGGGCAGGAGACGATATCCGGCCCGGGGCTCGGTGACGATGAGCGGATCGGATCCCGGTGCCTCCAGCTTGGCCCTGAGGCGACCTATGTAGACCCTGAGATACTCCCGGGAGGTCTCGTACCCGGAGCCCCAGACCCGCCGCAGGAGGGTGGCGTGGGACAGGAGGCTACCGGCGTTGACCGCGAGCTCCCGCAACAGGGCGTACTCCGTTGGGGTCAGGGTGACCCTCTCACCATTGCGGGTGACGGCCTGGGAGCTCAGGTCCAGGGTGACCCCGCCGAACGTCAGAACGGTCTCGACGGGAGGGGCTACCACCGTGCGGGATCTTCTCAGGGTGGCCCCGATACGGGCCAGCAACTCATCAATTCCGAAGGGCTTGGTCATGTAGTCGTCCGCCCCCAGGTTCAGGGCCCGGACCTTGTCGTGTTCCCCGGCCCGGGCCGAGATGACTATCAGGCCCACCTGTGACTTCCGGCGAATCTGGCGGCAGAGCTCGAAGCCGTCGATGGCCGGCAGCATGAGATCCAGCAGGACCAGCTCCGGGGAGGTCGACTCCACCAACCGAACGGCGTCGGCGCCGGTGGGGGATACGACCACGTCCATTCCCCGGGCCATCAGATTGGACCGAACCAGATCGACGATGTTCGGGTCGTCCTCCACCACCAGCACCGTGGTGTGATCACTACCGTCCACGATCGTCGTCCCCCTGTGCTCGTTGATGGTGAGGCCCGGCGTTGCCACCGTCGTCGGGGTAGGGGGTGGATATGTCGGGATCCGGTTCCCCGTCGGTGAACTGGCCGGCGCGGAAATCGATGATCAGGGTCGTACCTTCCGAGGTCGGTTCAACGGACATGCAACCACCGTGGGCCTCGATGATGCCACCCGCAATTCGCAGCCCCAGGCCCCGACCCTCCGCCAGGGCATCGGCCCTACCGCCGAGAAAGGCGGCCGCATCGGGAGGCAGACCCACCCCGTTGTCGGAAATCCGCACCCGATTCCATTGGTCGCCCCGTGTCTCCAGACGGACCGTCACCAGGGTCCCCGAGGGATTGTGGCGGATGGCGTTGGACAGGAGATTCACGAACACCTGCTCGATCCGGTCGTGATCGGCCCAGATCAGTATCGGCTTTCCGGTGATCAGGACCGTCCGGTCGTCTCCGGGGGTCACCACGTTGCGGGCCGCCTCCAGGATCAGCCTCAGGTCGCACCAGTCGTACCTGAGACGCAGAGCCCCGCCCTCCAGGGCGCTGTGGTCGGCCATGTCGGCCACCAGGCGCCCCATCCGGCGGGACTCGGTCTCGATGATGCTGACGAAACGGGACTGGTCGTCGGGCGTCCAGCAGACATCGGGTTGGAGCAGGGTTGAGGCGAACCCGTGTATCGCGGTCAACGGGGTGCGCAGCTCGTGGCTGAGGCGACCGATCATGCGCCTCTGGAGTTCGTGGGAGCGGCGCAGGGCGGCCGCCTCCTGCTCGGCGGCAGCCTTCAGCTCGCGCTCCATGGCCAGTCGAAAGCTCTTGGCGGCGCCATCGAACAGCTCTTCGGGCCAGGCGCCCCTCGTCCCGGGTTGGCGGAGACAGCTCAGCACGGCCTCACCCCCGGACCAGCGGAAGGACTGGGAGTGAACCGACGAGGTTCGATCCGGGGTGGACTTCCCGTGGGGTGGGGTGGAGGCGAGATGGGAGAGGATCCGCCTCTCGTCGGCCCGGCTGGATGGGCCCTCGTCCGAGCCGGCGTGAAGTACCGGCCCGTGGGGACCGAGCACGTGAATGGCCGCATAGCGGGCCCCGAGGACCCGGGCCAGGCTGCCGAGGGCGGTGGCGAGACCGCCCTGGAGCAGGTCGGGTCCCGCCAGGGTCTCCAGCAGGGCCCGAATGCCCTCGAGGGTTCGGTTGCGGTTGGTCACCTGGGCCAGGAGACGTCCCCGCTCCAGAGCCGACCCGGTCAACGAGGCGAACAACTCCATCAACTGAAACTGGGGACCGCGTAGCTCAGCGCTCACATCGAGAAATCCGACCATCGCCCCGAGGGTGCCGTCCCGGCCGGGGATGGGCGTCACCCAGGCTCCGGCTATGCCACACCGGCGGGCGGCGGCCTCGATGGGATCGGAGGCCGGCTCGCCGGGAAATCGGGCCACCACGGTGTGCCGCTCCGCCGCCGCCCGACCGATGAAGCCTCCCTGGCTCCCGAACGGGACCTCCGCCGTGGCCCCGAGCAGGGGATCGGGGAATCCCAGAGCCGCCGCCCGGCGGAGCACCGGTTCCCCGGAGGGCCCCATGGCCGTCAGCAGGATTCCGACCCGCTCCACGTTCAGGGCATTGGAGAGTGCGGTGAGGGTGATGGGAAGCACGGCCGATTCCTCGGCCTCACTGAGCTGGTCGGCCAGGGTGTTGAGTCGCTGGAGCTGCAGCGAGGCGGTGGAGTCCAGGTCGGCGCCGGTGATCAGGGCCACCACGTCATCGGGGTGTGCCTCGGTCCGGTGCAGGTCGGCTACCTGGGTCCCGTGGCGCAGCACCACGATTCTGTCGGCCAGTTCAAAGACCTCGTCGAGCTGGTGTGAGACCAGCATCACGGCCACCCCCGCCTCCCGGAAGCCGCCGATGGTCTCGAGCACGGTGCGGGACTCGGCGATGCCGAGGGCGGCGGTGGGCTCGTCGAGGATGAGCACCCGGGGATTGTCCAGGGTGGCCCGCCCGAGGGCCACGAGCTGTCTCTGTCCGCCGGACAGACGCTTGACGGGCCGATCCAGATCGGGAACGTCGACACCGAGCTCGGCGAACACCTGGGTGGCCCGTGAGCGCATGGCCGCCTGGCGGAGCACCACGGCCCCCGAGTCCTCCCGGCCCAGGAACAGATTGGAGACCACATCGAGGTTGTCGCAGAGGGCCAGGTCCTGCCACACGACGGAGAGACCGCGACGACGTACATCTCCCGGCGTTCCGGTGAGGTCGACCCCGTCCAACCGTATTCGGCCCGCGTCGGGTACCACGGCCCGGGCTATGCACCGGGCCAGGGTTGACTTTCCGGCCCCGTTCTCGCCCACCAGGGCGACGATCTCGCCGGGTCCCACGGAGAAGGTGATCCGATCGAGGGCGGCAATCGGGCCGAAACTCTTGGACACCCCATCCATCTCGAGCATCGGGTCCCTCCGGTGGGTCGGACTGATCCCAGGGTGAGGGGCGACGGCTCACCCCGGCGGACCGCACCGTAGCGTCCGACGGGCCGGTGAGGGTGTGAGTCTCTCGTAGTGGTGCAGCAGGGGCACCATCGTCGTGTAGTCGGCGGCCATGGTGTGATTCTCAGAAGAGACCAATCGACTGGGAAGGAGATCGCACGATTACCACACCTGATTCTGCCCTGACCTCGCTCACCCTGGCGTTGGCCGCGGCTGACTCTCCCCTCGCGGCGAACCTCGCGTCCATCCCCACCGACGCGATCCGGGAGTTGATCGGGTCCGTGACCCGCCGGCTCCGCGGCAGCGTCGTCACCTAGGCGGCGCGCATCGCTCACCACCGCTGGAGGTGACCGCGGTCACCACCGGCACGCCGGTGCCCAGCCCGATCGAGGGATCGATGCCGATGTCGGGGTTTCCCTGCCGGTGGACATCGCCGCGCACGATCACTCGCGACTCCAACTCCCGCAGCTCCACCGGAACCGTGATCAACGACGGCTTGGGTGGCTCGGCGTCCGCGGCCACTCTTGCCGGGGACCTGATGGTGCGCCCTGCCACGAAACCGGCCGTTGCCGCCACCACCGACAGCAAAACTAACACCACCAGAACCCGTGCCCTGCGTCGAGTCACATCGGCCACCTCACACCGACCGTGTCGAGTCACATCGGCCACCTCGCACCGACCGTGTCGAGTCACATCGGCCACCTCACACCGACCGTACAGAATTCACCGGTGACAGCCCGTATGCAGAACCCTCCATGACGGTACCTCGGGAGGTATCCGTCTTTGCGCCGACGGGGTCGCCATCAAGACCCATGACACACCCAACCCACACGCTGATCGGTCCCAGTGCCCAAAACTCCCTCCTATCGCACAGGACTTGACTCTCTCCACCGCCAAGCGATAGCGTTAGCCCGACTCAGGTGGCCTCCAGGTGGGCTAACGATTCAAGGGAGGCGCGATCGTCGGCGAGTGGGATTGGCATCGGGAGCGTCCCCGCCAGAGGTGCGTCCGTGGGGTTCGGCGCGAGCGGAAATGGTTGCAGCTACTCCGCGGGCAAGCTCATCGGCCGTCAGGTTGCTCTGAGCGCTCCGGGGATGTACTGCGAGGTGGATATCAAAGGCTGGGTCTGGTTTTCAGGTGCCCGAAGCACGACTTCGGCTGTCTATTGGCTGACCGGCAACCGGATGGTCATCGTGGGCAGCGCGTCGGCGTAGGCCGAGCATAGGCCTGCGACGGGAGCCGGCTATGATCTGCGCCGCGGGAAGATGGCAGCGCTTGGTCTTCGGTACTGTGGCCGTTCTGGTGGCGCTCCTCACCACCTATCTCGCGGTTAGGTTTATGCTGAATGGAGGACGGCACGATGACCTCGGTGGGTTCCTCGAGGCCCGCGTAGTCGATTCTCCTGTGTACCCAGCCTACGACAGTACGACGCAATCACAGGCGCCACACGAGGACGTTCTGCGTTATGGCCAGGCACAGGCCCTGCTGGTGGCGGGACGGGTTCCGAGCCCGGAATACGATCAACTGGCCAGAGACCTGGGTGAGTATCTACTCAGACTCGACCCCGCAGACGACATCGGCCCCCTGACGGCATCACTGGCAATGGCCGCCCCAGTTGCTGAACTCCGGGCCGCTGGACAACAGTTTGCGCAGCGCCACTTGGTCACCATGGCGGTGAATACCGACGACTACCGCTACTTTGAAGCGATCGGTGGGCTTACCCGGGCGAGACTGTGGTCTGATCTGGAACTGGGTGTACCCACACCTTCCTGCGTTGCCTTCGCCGAGGCCTTCGCTGCCGGTGATCCGGTGTCCGCGGTCGGCTCGATCGCCCTGGCCGATCCGGACATCCTGAGTAGGTGCGGGGAGCCTGGCGACGGACGAGCTGAGCTGAACCAAATGGTTGTTGTCGCCAAGCCGGAGTTTCTGGCAGAGGTGATTGCTTTGCATGAGGCGGGGCTCATCGATGACGACACGATGAGTTTCTTTGTTGACTCCTTCTCGGCGGCGATCAGTGAGCGAGGGGCACTTGATCCGTTGCTCCTCTCACTTGGTGTGGCAACTGGATTCGCCGAGGAGATGGACGAGCGGGCGTTTCGCGTTGCGTTGGAAGTCGGCCTTGCCGATGCCAAGGCGCAAACGCTGAGGGGCCCCGATCCGTTGACACTGTGGCTGCTCCAGGACGCCGCCAGGCTCACTGGCGTGAAGATACGTGTCGACCCGGCCGAGGCCCCGAATGGTGTCAGCGGCACCGAGCGCGCCGTCTTCGCGATCATGGGTGTGGATGTGTCGCTCGTCGATCGGATTCCTGCATCCGATACCTCGCTGCGTGAATGGGGATGGGTTGCTGCGTTGGATTTACTCGGATCACCCGACGCGTGTGAACTCGTCGCTGAGCTCGGGCTGGATCAAGCGGCGGTCACGATAGTGGAGTCGGCTCAGAGGATCGAAGCGGAGTGTGGACCGCTCGCCACTAGTCCCGCTGCCACGCGGCTGAGTCTGTCCGACATCGAATCCGTCGCGACAGTGGATGATCCCTCCGTAGTCCGGTCTGCAATCAGACGCTCTGTCGAGTGTCGGCTTGGCTTGGAGCCCCTTCCTGTGCTCGAGGAGCTGGAACCGTATCCTGCAGACTTGGAGAAGCTATGGGCAGAGGCAGTCATGACCAGAGCGTGCTCATGACAGTGAGGTCAGCGGTATTCTTGTCGGTCGCTTTGGCAGTGATCCTCGGGAGCTGTGCGCCAAACGACAACGGCTCGAGCGAACTCGCGTCACAGCAATCGTCCGCTGATTCCCCTAGTGTCGGAGGTGCATCCGATGACTTTCTTCGAGCTTCGGTCGCCGCGGCCTGCATGTTGAGCCGTGGGTTCCATGTCGATGTCACCTCAGTCTATGATCCCCCGGCGGGCAGCGAGTTCGAAGCTTGGCAGGAAGCCTTGTACGGTGACCCGTTAGCAGGGTCACCCTTGGACTCTTGGGAATTGCAGCAGTACGTGGAACTGGCGCGTGAGATCGACGATGGGGTCTTTAGCGACTCCATCCCTTGCGCTGATCACGCCGAGGTTGCGGTCGCCGCCGCGTCGGGAGCCTTCGACGCGGCGGCGGGACCTGTGGATCTCGAGATCACCGACGAAATGGCGTCGGCAAATGCTGAGATCGAGGACGCATGGGAGCTCTGCGCAAGTGAGAGAGGCTTCGAACAGCTGCGAAACGGCCAAGATGCGAGGGACGCCCTCTACGCAGAGATAGATCGAATGAGGACCGTCAGGGGGGTCGACGTGTCAGAGATCGACAAAGCCGTTCATCCGCTGCCGGGCGTAGTTCCTCGCGAGCTGACCGAGACGGAACGGCAGTATCTCGTTGATGTCGAGGATCTCCAGACACGCTATGACAAGCTGATCCACGAGTGCGATACTGAGGTCTGGCCCTTGATCGCTGCGGCTCGGGAGCGGTTCGGGATCGAGGCCCCGGGTACCGAGTCTCCGCCGGTGGCTTCCGCACCTGGGTGATGATGGTCGTTTCCCCGTGGCGAGACCGCATCGACGACCAAACGTCGCCGAGACCCCAAGTATCAGACACCTTCCCCCTGTCCGGCTCTCCCCATCAGGTGGCTTCGAGGAGTCCTGACCTGCGGGGCACCTCTGCCAGGTCGTCCTCGTTCGAGCGTACCGAATCCTTCTCGTAGGGCCGTGAGCTCTCGGGGCTTTGTCAAAGAGACAGGTTTGGTGGTGTTCAGATTTGAGTGAGGCGAATCTCCCCGAGTTTCGTAGAGGCCTTGGGAGATATTGAATTTGAGCAGCCGGCCCACAAGAGGCTGGATCAGAGCCCCCGGACCAGCCGGATCCTCCTCTGTTTCCACCTCCACCAACGACTCGACCAACAACTCCAACTCCTGGGGAGTCTCAGCTTCCATGACGCATACTTTCACCGCACGGACCTACCCTTCTCTCGATAGCGCCTCGTGCACAGAACCTGCGACACACCCAGCTCGATCCTCCCAAGGATCGGAGCCTCGACCAGACCCGGGAAGACTCACCCCCACACAGAACCATCGGGCCAGAAGACCCCGCTCCCCCGATCTATGGCCCTGGGGGATGCCCACACAGTCGCACCAGGCCAGAGAAAGAGCGAGATGGGTGCTGGGTTCAGGCGGTGTGCAGCGCTCCCACGATGATCTCGCAAATCAGGTCCACCTGGGCCCCAAATGCGCAGTGCTAACGTTGCCGCTTGGCGGTGGAGAGGGTCAAGTCCTGTGCGATAGGAGGGAGTTTCGGGCACTGGGACCGATCAGCGTGTGGGTTGGGTGTGTCATGGGTCTCGATGGCGACCCCGTCGGCGCAACGACGGATACCTCCCGAGGTACCGTCATGGAGGGTTCTGCATACGGGCTGTCACCGGTGAATTCTGTACGGTCGGTGTGAGGTGGCCGATGTGACTCGACGGAGGACACGGGTTCTGGTGGTGATAGTTGTGCTGTCGGTGGTGGCGGCAACGGCCGGTTTCGTGGCAGGGCGCACCATCAGGTCCCCGGCAAGTGTGGCCGCGGACGTCGAGCCACCCAAGCCGTCGTTGATCACGGTTCCGGTGGAGCTGCGGGAGTTGGAGTCGCGAGTGATCGTGCGCGGCGATGTCCACCGGCAGGGAAGCCTCGACATCGGCATCGATCCCTCGATCGGGCTAGGCACCGGCGTGCCGGTGGTGACCGCGGTCACCTCCAGCACTGGTGACGTGCTCGACGAGGGGCAGGTGCTGATCGAAGTGGCCGAGCGACCGGTGATCGTCTTGCAAGGGGTGCTGCCGATGTTTCGCAGCCTCGGACCTGGAGTCGAAGGCGACGATGTCGCCCAACTCCAGCAGGCCCTGTCCCGGTTGGGATTCGAGCTTGTGGCCAACGGTGTGTTCGACGAGGCGACCGAGCGGGCCGTGGAGGGTCTGTATGCCCGCATCGGCTATACCGCGGCGGGGCTCACCGACGAGCAGGCTGCGCAACTCGACGCAGCACGTGAGGCGTTGCAGGGTGCCGAGTCGCAGCTCACAACGGCCCGCGCTGCACTCGCCGCCGTGGAGGCGCCGGTCCCGCGGTCCCAGGTGTTGGCGGCTGAGGCTGCGACGGCTGATGCCGAGGCGGCACTGGCGGTAGCCGAGCAGGCGGCGATGGAGGCCAAGGCGTCGGCCGCGGCACGGGTGGTGTCATCGATCGCCGACCAGACCACGGCCTGGGCGGCGGCCGTATTGACGGAAGATCGTCTGGCTCAGGCCGAGGCGGGGGTGCACCCCGACACCGGTGTGGCCCCGACGGATGAGGAGCTCGAGACCCTGTCGGCGGAAGCATCGGCAGCGAGCAAGGCGGCCGCGGCAGCGGAGGCAGAGGTGGCGGCGGCAAAGGCGACCGAGGAGTTGGTCGCCGCCGAGCAGCAACGCCTGGTGGCGGCCGCTGAGACCTCCTTGGAGATAGCCAGGGCCCAACACGACGAGCTGCTCGCGCCGCGCGACACCTCGTCGTCTCGCCAGGTGGTGAGCGATGCGCGCCGCCTACGTGACGACGCTGCCGCGAAGCTGGCAGAGATCGAGGCCGGCACGGGGGTGCGGGTTCCGTTGGCGGAGGTGGTGTTCTTGACCGAGATGCCGACCAGGGTTGAGCGGCTGCTCGTCGAGCGTGGCGACATCGTGTCGGGTCCGGTGATGACGGTCTCGGGCGCCGATATCATCGTCGAGTCATCGGTGGCTAGATCGGACCGCGCCTTGTTGACCGTAGGTGATCGGGCTGTTGTTGATGACGAGTCACTGGGAGTGAGCTTCGAGGCCGAGGTTTCGGTGCTGGCTGATGAGCCCGGGGGTGAGGCGCCCGAGGGGCGGTACTACATGCGGCTCACCCCGGTCGAGGATCCCGCCGGGGACGTTGCCGGCTTGAATCTGAGGGTGACGATCCCGATCACCTCCACCGGCGGGAAGGTCCTGGTGGTGCCGTTGGCGGCCTTGGCCGCCGGGGGTGACGGATCGGTGCGCGTCGAGGTGGAAAGTGAAACGACACCAGGTGAGGTGCGCACCGTCACCGTCACCACCGGGTTGGAGACGACCGGGTTCGTGGAGGTGACCCCCGTCAGCGGTCGGCTGAGCCCGGGAGATCGGGTGGTGGTCGGGCAGCGATGACCGCATCGATATCGACGGGGTTCGACACTGACCGGTCGCCGGTGGTGGAGCTGGCCGGGGTCAGTCGGGTGTTCGCGGGTGCTGTGCCGGTGCGGGCTCTCGACGATGTGAGCCTGAGCATCGATCGAGGTGACTACGTGTCGGTTGTCGGACCCTCGGGATCGGGCAAGTCGACTCTGCTCCACGTCCTGGGCCTCTTGGATCAGCCCACCACCGGCACCTATCACCTCGACGGTCACCACACGGGCCGGCTGAGCGATGCGCAGCGAACGGCCATGCGCGGGGCGAGGATCGGGTTCGTATTCCAGGCATTCCATCTCCTCGCCCACCGCACCGCGACCGAAAATGTCGCCCTGGCCGAGCTGTACCGACCTCACAGCCGTGAGGGTCGCCATCAGCGGGCCGTGGACGCCTTGGTGCGGGTCGGTCTGGGTCACCGCCTGGAGGCCTTCCCAGACACGCTGTCGGGCGGGGAACGACAGCGAGTCGCTATCGCCCGGGCTCTCGTCGGTCACCCTTCGCTGCTGTTGGCCGATGAGCCCACCGGGAACCTCGACACGGCCGCGTCGGGCTCGCTGCTGGATCTCTTCGACGAGTTGCACCAGACGGGGCTCACCTTGGTGGTTGTAACCCACGACCCGGCGGTTTCCGCTCGGGCCGGACGTCGCGTGTGCATGACCGACGGGCGCATCGAGGCTCCGCTATGACCGTACCGGACCGGTCGGTGCTGACTCCTCGTGACCTTCTAGTCGAGTCGCTGGCCGGCCTCACAGCCCGACCGGCGCGCACTGCTCTCACTGCCTTGGGAACGGTGCTGGGGGTGGCGGCGCTTGTCGCGACCCTGGGCCTGGCGCGCACCGCCGGTAGCCGCATCGTGTCACGTCTCGACGTTCTGACCGCTACCGAGGTGGTCATCACCCCGACCTCGCAACAGTTCGGATCAGCCGCCGGCCCCGAAGCGCTCTCGCCCCTCCCGTGGGACTCCCAGGACCGTCTTGAGAGGCTCAACGGGGTGGTCGCGGCCGGCACCAGCAGCGAAGTCGACATCGGCACAGCGCTGGTCCGGGCCGTGCCGGTCATCGATCCCAGCGGCCTCACCGAATTCCAGATGCCGGTAATCGCCACCTCGGGCGGGCTCTTCGGAGCAGTCCGAGCCGAGCTCGCCACCGGTACCTTCTTCGACGAGGGCCATAACCAGCGAGCCAGCTCGGTCGCTGTGCTCGGGTCCGCCGCCGCTCAGCGGCTCTCCATCAACCGCGTTGACAACCAACCCGCCATCTTCATCGGCGACCGGGCCGTCGTCGTGGTTGGAATCATCGCTGACGTCCAACGTCAACCCGACCTTCTCAACTCGGTCATCATCCCCGACGGGTTCGCCCG
>Ga0256841_1003803_pt1 | contig 11141 bp, 6 predicted proteins | sample 356308metaG_FD_185971 | JGI IMG/M metagenome (GOLD analysis project Ga0256841, IMG submission 185971) | Hydrothermal vent microbial communities from Mid Atlantic Ridge, Atlantic Ocean - 356-308 | ecosystem: Environmental > Aquatic > Marine > Hydrothermal vents | place: Atlantic Ocean: Mid...
AACAACACTTGGAATACTTCCGGTTATTGGCGGATTGGAATTAGGAGCTTCTTACGCAATGGATATGAATAAATATGCCGGAGTAAAATCAGGTAATCTGAATTTACAAACAAACACATTTGAGGCAACCGAAGATGTTGGAGCAATTAGAATTTTCGGTTTCGATGCGGAACTTCCGATAGTAAAAGCTTCTTTCGGCAAAATTGCTTTATACTTCGACTATGCCGAAATTGTAAATTACGGTGCTGGCAGATCGCTTGGTATAGAATTTAATTTGGACGGTTTGGGTTTAGTAACCATTCGTTCAAAATTGGAAAGAAGATTTAACGGAAATAATTATTTACCTTCTTATTTCGATACTTTCTATGAGCTAGAAAGATTTAAATTTGATGAAACTACAAATTCAGTCCAAAGTAAAGTTCAATTTTTAGATGTTAATACATCTATAGGAAACGGATATTACGGCGAATTGTGGATATCGGTATTAAACTCATTTGATATTATAGGCAGTTATCAAAGATTGGATATAAATCCGGAAAGCGGAGTACTTCATTTACGCACGGATGTTTCACCGGAAAATTCATCAATGGTTGTTAGAGCCGGATACGATAAAATAAATATAAAAGATGAAAAAGATTTAATTACTTTGGATGATCGTTCTTATGTTTACGCTGAGGTTGGCTACAAACCTTTTAAATATCTTTTAATGTCGGTTATCTATCAATGGACTTTTTCCCCTTTAAGGGATACAAATAATAATATAATTGATTTTATTCCGCAAAAAAAAGTAGAACCGAGAATATCATTTGTTTATCCGTTTGATTTATAAAAATAGTTAAAGCAAAGGCAAGGATGTAAAATAAAATGTTCTTGCCTATATAATTGAAGCGTACTAATTATCTTCCAAAACTACTAAGCACAAATTGGTTTTCAGACTTTCTGATTCGGTGAATAAAATATTGTGATTCTCCGAAACAAAATTGTTACTGAGGAATATCTTATCAGCCTTTCTTTAGGGGAAATTATAAAAATCCAAAAATCAATTTTTTTTAGTATATATTACTAAGGTTCACAGCATTTCAGATACATAATGAAATTAATAATGTAAAAACAGCGATAATAAAAGTTTATAGACACATCCCCAAACACCTTTCCGGAGGGGAATTTTTACTGCTCCTTCGGAGCAAACGTCTTCTGTTTCTCCTCTTGAGACGGAAAGTATTCGTAACAAAAATTGAAACGTGATAACTTTCGGAGCAGATGTTTTCTGTTTCCCCTCTTGAAAGGGGATTAAGGGGTGTGTTGCCTGTATTGATGACATTGTTTGAAAGGTTTTTTATTACGGTTGTAAAGAGCAGCATTCCTTTTTTGAAAGGGAATGAGTCCGTCCGCCGGTTTTGTTAGGTGTGGGTGAGTTATAAAAAATAAATCAATCCGCTCCCGGAGACCTAAGGGAAAACCAATTTGTTGTTAGTATGTAATGGTAATAAAGTACTAATGTAAAGTTAAGTGTATTTTGTCGGCAAATGAACCCTCACCCCAACCCTCTCCCAAAGGGAGAGGGAGCAGTCCCTCTCTTTTTAAGAGAGGGGTTGTCCAAAGGACTCCTTTGGAGGGGTGAGTTTTTAGATTACCGTCATTTATAAATTAACATAACACTAATTTATTTCTTTATCTTTTACATAAGAAATAAACTAATGTAAATTATCTATCTTTATTAATTTACAGAAAAAAATAAATCTTGAGAAATTAAAAAAATCATAAACTCTGATTTTTTTAGCGTCCTTCAACAAATTGAAATTAGCCGATCCAATAGGTATATTTCAAAGCTAAATTAAACTTATTACTATGGAAAATATTAGAAACTTTTGTATTGTTGCACATATAGATCATGGCAAATCCACAATTGCCGATATGCTGCTTGAAGTAACTGAAACCGTTACACAAAGAGAAGCTCAGGCGCAATTACTTGATGATATGGATTTAGAGCGCGAACGCGGAATTACAATAAAATCACATGCTATTAAAATGTATTACAACCATACCGATGGCAACAATTATAATTTAAATCTTATTGATACGCCCGGACATGTAGATTTTTCTTATGAAGTTTCCAGAGCCTTAGCTGCATGCGAAGGAGCTTTGCTTGTTGTGGACGCTGCTCAAGGTGTTGAAGCACAAACAATCAGTAATGTTTATTTAGCAATAGAAGCCGGATTGGAAATAATACCCGTAATTAATAAAATTGATTTACCAAGTGCCCGTACTGATGTTATTAAAAAGCAAATAACAGATTTAATAGGATGTAGTGAAGAAGAAATAATTTTAGCCAGTGCCAAACAACATATTGGATACGAAGAAATTTTAACTGCTATTGTAGAACGGATTCCTTCACCGGAAGGTGATCCTAATAAACCTTTACAAGCTTTAATTTTCGATTCTGTTTTTGATTCTTACAGAGGTGCCATCGCTTATATAAGAATTGTAAACGGAATACTTAAAGAAAAAGATCAAATAAAATTTTTTGCTAACGGAAAACAATTTCTTGCCGAAGAAGTTGGAGTTCTTGGGTTAAAAAGAGAAAAAAGAAAAGAGCTTAGAACAGGAGATGTAGGTTATGTTATTGCAAGCATAAAAGATGTGCATGATACTAAAGTCGGTGATACGATAACACACGTAAAAAATGGTTCCGATGAACCTTTAACCGGTTATCAAGAAATTAAGCCTATGGTTTATAGCGGTTTGTATCCTTCCGATTCCGATGATTACGAAGATATGCGGGATGCCATTGAAAAACTTCAGCTAAATGATGCTTCCCTTGTTTTTACTCCGGAAACTTCTGCTGCTCTCGGCTTTGGTTTTAGATGCGGCTTCCTTGGAATGTTGCACATGGAAATTATTCAAGAACGTTTGGAAAGAGAATATAATCAAAATTTGGTTACTACTTTGCCGAATGTTGAATATCATGCTTATTTAAAAAATGAAGAAAAAATAATTGTTGATAATCCGGCGGATCTACCTCCTATTGGTGATTTGGATAGAATTGAAGAGCCTTTTATTAAAGCACAAATAGTTGTTCCAAGCGAATATATGGGAAATATAATGAAGCTTGCAATGGATAAAAGAGGAATTTATAAAAATACAACTTACATAGATCCAACCAGAGCTGATGTAGAATTTGAATTTCCACTTTCGGAAATTATTTTTGATTTTTACGATAAATTAAAATCCACAACGCGCGGTTATGCTTCTTTTGATTATGAATATATAGGTTATAAAAAATCAGATTTGGTAAAATTAGATATTATGCTTAACGGAGATAAAGTAGATGCATTATCAATAATTGTGCATAAAGATAAAGCTTACGATTGGGGAAGGAAAGTTTGTTCAAAACTTAAAGAGCTTATTCCGCGTCAAATGTTTGAAATAGCCGTACAAGCTGCAATAGGTAATAAAGTTATTTCCAGAACAAACATTAAAGCATTAAGAAAAAATGTATTGGCAAAATGTTATGGCGGCGATATAACCAGAAAAAGAAAATTGTTAGAAAAGCAAAAGGAAGGTAAGAAACGAATGAAGCAAGTGGGAAATGTAGAAATTCCACAAGAAGCTTTCTTGGCTGTTTTGCAATTGGATGACTAATTGTTTTATTTACAATAAAGGTCAGTTATTTTTACACTATACAAATAGAAACAAAAATTGTTAAAAATTTTATAATTAAATTATTGAAAATAAATTCAGAGTTGAATACTAAATGAAAAAAGAAAAAGAAAAAAATCTTACAAAATCACCAACAAAAAAGTTTTGGGATTTTTGGAAAAATCTTCTGTTTGCTGCATTTGCTGCATTGTTAATAAAAACATTTCTTATTGAAACATCAAGAGTTCCAACCGGTTCTATGGAAAAAACAATTCTTGTTGGTGATTTCTTATTTGTAAATAAATTTATTTACGGCTCTTCATCACCGCGTAATATTATGTTTACGGATATTAAACTGCCTTATTTTCAACTTCCGGCAATTAGAGATCCCGAAAAGGGAGATATTTTTGTTTTTGAATATCCAGGTGATAGAGATGATTTGGAAGCAAAATCTATAATGAGTTACGTAAAGCGTTGTATTGCTGAACCCGGAGATACACTTCAAATTAAAAATAAAGTTGTTTATATCAATGGTAAAGAAGCTCCTATTCCTAAACATATTCAATATTTACAAAGAGAAATTTTACCTCCAAGCTATCATGAACCTCGTATTTTCCCAAAAGGCAGTGGATGGAACAAAGATCAATATGGTCCTTTGGTAATTCCTAAAAAAGGTAATGTTGTAAAGTTAACTCCGCAAAATATTGAAATATACAGAACACTTATAAATAGAACTTATAAACGTAAGGTTGTTAAAGTAAAAGGTAATGATATTTATATTGACGGGAAAAAAACCGTTGAATATACAATCCCTCAAGATTATTATTTTGCAATGGGAGATAACAGAGACGACAGTGCCGATAGCAGATACTGGGGATTTGTTCCGAGAGAAAAAGTTATTGGCGAAGCTTTAATGATTTATTGGTCGTGGGATCCGAGTATTCCTTTCTCCGATTTCTTTAGATTGTTAGGTTCAACAAGATTTAACAGAATTGCCAAAATAGTTCATTAATAAATTTAAGCCGGTTAAAATGAAATACATTCTTGCTTTTTTTGTTTTAATAAGTTTTTCAACTTTATTTGCGCAAGAAAAATATCTTATTTACTTTAAAGATAAAGGGAAATCTGCAAAAAAAGTTTTATCTAAAAGAACTGCAATTGAAGAACTTGCTAAATTAACTCTATCCGAAAGAAGCATTAACAGAAGAAAAAAGAATTGTGGTAATAACTTTTTTACTTATGATGACATACCTTTAAATAAAAATTATTTGACCGAAATAAACAAACTTAATGTAAAAATTATTAATAAACTTAAATGGTTTAATGCAGTAAGTGCATATTTAACCGAAGAACAACGCAATAAACTTTTGAAAAAATCTTTTATAAAAAAAATCACAAAAGTTAAAACATTACATTATAAAAAAAACACTTCGGAAAAAGAATCCAACAATAACCTTGCAAAAAATAAATCCGGTGAATTACAATTTGATTACGGAGCTTCATATACTCAAAATCAATTATCGCAAATTCCGGCTGTTCATAATCTTAATATAAACGGTAAAGGTGTAATAGTTGGTCTATTAGATGCCGGTTTTGATTGGAAAAATAGAAAGTGTTTTGAAAATTTAAAAGTTATAGCCGAACATGATTTTGTAAATAATGATACCGTTACAAATAACGGTGCTTTCGGACATGGAACGGCAGTACTTTCAATAATGGCGGGTTTTGACGAAGGAGAACTTATTGGTCCGGCGTTTAATGCAAAATTTATTCTGTCAAAAACCGAATACGTGCCGACGGAAACGCATGCTGAAGAAGATAACTATGCAGCCGCACTTGAATGGATGGATTCAATTGGTGTTGATATTACTTCATCATCTCTTGGTTACAATGAATTTGATAAAGGTGAAGAATCATATACTTATCAAGATATGGACGGACAGACAACAATAGTTACCAAAGCTGCAGAGAAAGCTTTCAGTAAAGGAATTTTGGTTATAACATCAGCCGGAAACGAAGGAAATCAAAAATGGAGACATATTACCGCTCCTGCCGATGGCTTTAATGTTATTGCTGTTGGTGCGGTTAATAGTGATAGTACACGTACCTTTTTTAGTTCCATTGGTCCAACTTACGACGGACGATTAAAACCGGAAGTTGTTGCACAAGGAGCAAATGTTTATCACGAAAATTTTTATAACGAAGGATATTCTTATGGTGGCGGAACATCGTATTCCGCTCCTATTGTTGCCGGAATTGCGGCACAACTTATCTCAGCATATCCGCATTTGAAAAATACACAAGCCAGAAATATTTTATTCGAATCTTGCAATAATGTTACTTCACCAAATGATTCTGTCGGTTATGGAATTCTTAATGCAATTAGTGCTGTTACCTATCCCAATATTGAAAATGTAAATGGGAAATATTTCCTTAATAAAAAGTTCGAACAAAAATACTTGGACAATCAAATTTGGATTTTATACCATTACAATTATTCCGATCATATATCAGTTGGAATGCTAGATTCAAATGAAAACGGCACTTACAGAATTGAAATTCCAAAAGCTTTACCCAATGATGTTTTAAGTTTTGCTTATGAAATAAAGGATGGAAATAATCTTATACATAGGGAGCCGGAAGAAGGCTTTTATAAATGGCGTTATGCGGAAGAAGATGTTCATCTAAACTTAAATGTTCCTGAAATATTAATTATTCCTACGAATTATAAATTATTTCAAAATTTTCCAAATCCTTTTGGGAATAGCACCGCGGATAATATTGCTGCAACAACTATTCAGTATGCAATTCCTTCCTTTATAGTTTCAGCTGATACATGGCAAGCTTCTCAAGGAACAGCTATGCAACTTGTTAATATAAAAGTTTATAACATACTTGGGCAAGAAGTATCAACACTTGTTAACGAAGAAAAACTTCCGGGTGTTTATACAACAACATTCGATGCATCCGGTTTAGCTTCCGGTATTTATTTTTACCGTTTAACTGTTAAAGATTTTTCCATAACAAAAAAAATGATTTATTTAAGGTAATATTTTGCCAATACACTATACAAATCAAATTACATATCTTGAAAAATTAAGAAACGAAGAAGATAGTTTTATTTTAGAACTTGAAACCTTCGCTAAAGAAAATAAAATACCTATTCTTAATTGGAACTCGGCAGAATTTCTTGAGCAGCTAATAATTATTACAAAACCGGAAAGGGTTTTGGAAATTGGTACTGCAATTGGTTATTCAACTATAAGAATTGCAAGGAACCTAAATTCCGGTGCAACTGTTGATACTATTGAATTAAGTAGAAATAATATTCCTATGGCAGAAAATAATTTTATTAAATCGGGTTTAACGGAAAAAATAAAATTACTGGAAGGAAACGCAAAAGACATTATGCCGCAATTAAAAGATAAATACAATTTTATATTTTTAGATGTTGATAAAGAAGATTATGAAGAACTTTTTTACCTATCATTAACTTTACTTGAAAAAAACGGAATTTTATTTGTAGATAATCTTTTATGGCAAGGTTATGCAGCATCGGATGATACGCAGATTCCTAAAAAATATAAAAGAAGTACCGACCACATAAGAAAATTCAATAAACTATTTCTTAACGAGTCGGTAATAAATTCATCTATTTTGCCGATTGGAGATGGAATCGGATTAGGAATTAAAAAATAAACGGTTATACTTTTTGTAAAACCTCATTGTATTCTTTAGCAACTTCACCAACAGATTTACCGGAAATCAAGTTGTAAATTCTATCTCTTAATTCACTCCATTCCTCGTGTAATGGACATGGATATTCATCTGAACATTCTTTTAAACCGGTAACACATTTAAGAGTAATAACAGGACCTTCAATACGTTCAACAATTTCAAGAATAGAACTATCTAAAGCCTCTTTTGTAATCTTAAATCCGCCACCACGTCCTTTAAAAGATGTTACGAATCCGTATTTAGCCATTCGTTGTAAAATTTTGGCTAAATAATGTGAAGGTATATCTTCTTCCTTTGCAATTTGGTTAGCCATTGCAAGTGAATCTTTAGGTTGACGTGCAAGATATAAAATTGCTCTAATAGCATATTCGCCGGTTTTTGTGTAAATCATAATCTCCTCAGTTAAAACTTTTGTATTAAAACTTATAATGATAATATTATTATGGGAGCTCAATATCTTATATTAAAATTAGTTAAAGAAAATCATTTTTTCAACTATAATTTTATTTTATGGACTAAAATTAATATATACATCATTTTCAATTATTTCTGTACTTGCATTGCCTTTTGTATTCTCTATAAGTGACTCATTAAAGGAATTTAATTGAAAAGGTTCAATCAAGCAGGTAATAAAAGGGTGTAGGTTAAAATCGTTTTTGATGTCTTTGCAATTGAATTTGTTGAGTAGATAATGGATTTTGCTGCTGTGTTCATATTTATAAGCAATTCTGATTCTAAAATATTTTGTTAACGTAACTTTATCGGTTTCTTTCAATAATTCCGAAGCTGTTTGAGAATAAGCTTTTCCCAACGGTCCAACCCCAAGTTTTGTTCCTCCGAAGTAACGTACAACAACAACAAGGCAATTTGTTAAATTAAAATGATTTATTGCATTCATTATTCTTATTCCGGCGGTACCGTTTGGTTCACCATCATCGGAATATTTTTTTTCTCCTAATTGTGTTTTAAATGCATAACAGTGGTGAGTTGCATCATAATATTTTTTTCTTATTTGCTGCAATTTATCATTTGCTGCTTTTGCAGAATCTATTCTGTATGCTAAGCCAATAAATTGTGAACCTTTTTCTTTTAATTTATTTGTATGATGATTCTTTGGGACTAAAATATTTTCCGTATTATTCATATTTGTAAATATTAAATGTAAAAAAAATTGATTTTCTTGATTGCTTTAACTAATATATAAATTTGAACTTTTCCAAAATAAATAATATTTCTTTAAGAAATTAATGATAGAACAAGATAAAATATATATTAAGGGTGCAAGGGAACATAATCTAAAAAATATAGATATTGAAATTCCCCGAAATTCATTAACAGTAATTACAGGTTTATCCGGTTCCGGTAAATCCTCTTTGGCATTCGATACAATATTTGCCGAAGGACAGAGACGATATATTGAATCGCTTTCTGCGTATGCACGTCAGTTTCTGGGGCAACTTGAAAAACCTGATGTTGACTTGATAGAAGGATTAAGTCCTGCAATTTCCATTGAGCAAAAATCTACAGGAGGTAATCCTCGTTCAACGGTTGGAACTATTACTGAAATTTATGATTATTTGCGTTTACTTTATGCACGTGTTGGTGTTGCACATTGCTATAATTGCGGTAGAGAAGTACAAAAGCAATCAACAGATCAAATTATAGAAAGAATTATTAAAGATTATGAAAATAAAAAAATATTAATTTTTGCTCCGGTTGTTAGAGGTAGAAAAGGTCATTACAGAGAATTGTTTGAAGATATACAGAGAGACGGATTTATAAAAGCCCGCATTGATGGTGAAATTGTTGAGCTGCACAAAGGCTTTAAAGTTGACAGATATAAAATTCATAATATCGAAATTCTAATTGATAAATTAGTAGTTAAAGAAAAATCCGGATATAGGTTAAGTGAATCAGTAGAGGTGGCACTTAATTTTGGAAATAGCAATATAATTATAAATGATGAAGAAAAAGATCAACTGTTTAGTAGAAATTTTGCTTGTGTTGTGTGTGGTATAAATTATCAAGAACTTGCGCCTAATACATTTTCGTTTAACTCTCCTTACGGTTCTTGTAAAAGCTGCGATGGACTTGGAGAAAAAAAAGAGTTTGATATTGATTTAATAATTCCCGATTGGAATAAAACTATTGAAGAAGAAGGAATTGTTCCGATAGGTAAGCCGAGAAATATTTGGTTTTATAACCAATTGGATGCCGTTGCAAAACATTTCAATTTTAATTACAACACAAAATTAAAAGAGCTTACAAAAGAACAAATTGATGTTATTCTTTATGGTAGCGATGAAAAAATTCCATTTACTTACAGTTTCGGTAAAGGAAAAAATGCAAAATATATGCACAAATTTTCCGGTGTATTTAAGTACATACAAAATTATTATGATACAACAACATCACCAAAAATAAGGGAATGGGCGGAATCTTTTATGGTTACCAAAACTTGTTCGGTTTGTAACGGAGGAAGGTTACGTAAGGAATCACTGGCTGTAAAAATAAATGATAAAAATATTAGTGAAGTAACAAATTTATCTATCATAAAAGTAAAAGAGTTTTTTAGCAATTTGCAATTTGAAGGTAATGCAAAAATAATTGCCGCACAAATTTTAAAAGAAATCAACGCAAGATTAGATTTTCTGTTAAATGTCGGTCTCGATTATCTTACGCTAAATCGTTCTGCCAAAACACTATCCGGCGGAGAATCTCAAAGAATTAGATTGGCAACACAAATAGGTTCGCAACTTTCCGGTGTGCTTTATGTTTTGGATGAACCGAGTATAGGTTTACACCAAAGTGATAATGTGAAATTAATTAACTCTTTAAAAAAATTAAGAGATTTGGATAACACGGTAATTGTAGTTGAACACGATAAAGAAACAATAGAAAGTTCCGATTACATAATAGATTTGGGACCTAAAGCCGGCGTGCACGGTGGAGAAATTTGTTTTGAAGGAACAAAAGAAAAAATTGATAAGGATATTGAAAAAAAATCGTTAACCATTTCCTATTTATTAAATGAAAAACGAATTGAAATTCCTAAGCAGAGAAGGAAAGGGAACGGTAAGTTTATTGAATTGATTAAAGCAGCCGGAAACAACTTGCAGAATGTAAACCTTAAAATACCGCTTGGTACTTTTGTTGCAGTTACCGGTGTTAGCGGTTCCGGTAAATCTTCTTTAATTAATGAAACGCTTGTAAAAATTTTAATGAAGAAAATTTATAAATCCAAAACGGTTCCTTTGCCATATAAAAAAATAAGCGGACTGGAAAATATTGATAAGATTATAGAAATAGATCAATCCCCAATTGGAAGAACACCACGCTCCAATCCGGCTACTTATACCGGTTTGTTTACGTTTATACGTGATTTATATGCCCAGTTACCGGAATCTAAAATAAGAGGTTACAAATCGGGAAGGTTCAGTTTTAATGTTAAAGGCGGAAGATGCGAAGAATGTAACGGTGACGGATTAAAAAGAATTGAAATGAATTTTTTGCCGGATGTTTATGTGCTGTGCGAAGTATGTAACGGTAAACGCTATAACAGGGAAACATTGGAAGTACTTTTTAAAACAAAAAGTATTAGTGATGTTTTGGAAATGACAATTGAAACAGCTTTGCATTTTTTTGAAGACCAACCGAGAATAAAAAGAAAATTACAATCTCTTTTTGATGTTGGTTTGGGATATGTTAAACTTGGTCAGCAAGCAACAACACTTTCCGGAGGAGAAGCTCAAAGAGTTAAACTT
>Ga0256841_1003804_pt1 | contig 11141 bp, 8 predicted proteins | sample 356308metaG_FD_185971 | JGI IMG/M metagenome (GOLD analysis project Ga0256841, IMG submission 185971) | Hydrothermal vent microbial communities from Mid Atlantic Ridge, Atlantic Ocean - 356-308 | ecosystem: Environmental > Aquatic > Marine > Hydrothermal vents | place: Atlantic Ocean: Mid...
CATTTGTTGATATCGCAATTTATATGGGAACAATAGGATTTTTCTTTGTATTATTTTTATTATATGCAAGAACATTTCCGGTAGTGGCACAAGCAGAGATTAAATCTATATTAAAATCTTCGGGAGATAGATATAAAGGAAAATATTAAAAAATTAATAAAAATTATTTAACTATAAAGTTATGAGTCATAAAATAATACAAGCGATTTTTAATGATGATGATGTATTGATCAATGCAGTAAAAAACGTGCGTGCAGATGGGCATGAAATAGAAGAAGTATATACTCCTTTTCCTGTTCATGGTTTAGATAAAGCTTTAGGCCTAAAAGATACTCGTATTGCAATTGCGGCATTTATATACGGATTAATTGGTCTTGGTTTTGCAACTTGGATGATGAATTATATGATGATTGTAGATTGGCCACAAGATATTGGTGGTAAACCTAGTTTTAGTTATGCCGAAAATATGCCGTCATTTGTGCCTATTATGTTTGAATTAACAGTTTATTGTGCAGCTCATTTAATGGTCGTAACTTTTTATATGCGAAGTAAATTATGGCCATTTCAAAAAGCAAGTAATCCTGATCCAAGAACAACAGATGATAAATTTTTAATGGAATTACCTGTTTCCGAAAATGAAGATGCTTTGGTTTCTTTCTTAAAAGAAAATGGTGCAACCGAAATTAATATCGTAGATAAACACTAATAAAAATTAGAATGAAAAATTTAGTTTATATAACAATGAGCGTTTTACTAATGGCAAGCCTTTCTTCTTGTCATAATAAGACTAAAAGAAAATTGCAATACATGCCCGATATGTATGTGCCTGTTTCTTACGAAACATACTCAGAAAACCCTATTTTACCAAAACACTTAACTAATCAAGCTCCTGTTAAAGGAACTATAGCTCGTGGAAAAACGATTTATGAAGTACCAAATACAAACGAAGGTTATGAGTATGCAAAATTAAATGTAAAATCACCATTAGATTCAACTCAGGTGGATTACAAAAAAGGAAAAAAGTTTTTTAAAATGTATTGCGCTGTTTGTCATGGTAATAAAGGCGATGGAAACGGAATTTTATCACAAAGAGATAAATTTAACGGAATTCCTAATTACAAAGACAGAGATATTACCCAAGGAAGTATTTATCATGTTATAATGTATGGAAGAAATTTAATGGGTTCTTACGCATCACAATTAACAGATGAAGAACGTTGGCAAATCGTACATTATGTACAGAAATTAAGAAATGATCTTTTAAAATAAATTTATTAATAGAATAACATAATAAAATGTATAAATTTTCGAAAAAATTAAAAACATTTGCTTTAGCATTAATGGTTTTAGGAATTTTAGGTATAGCTTATGGTTTTTTATCTACTCCAAAAGATACACACGAAGTAGAGCAAATACTAAAAGCACACGAATCTCATGGTAATGGCCACGAGGTTGTTGCCTCTGTTCACGAGACTCATAATGAGCATGTCGATAAAGAAAGTTCAATAAACGAGCATAAAGAGCATGTAAACCATGTGTTTCATCAACTGCAAAACAGACCTTGGTCTGCGCTTTTAATCAGTGCTATTTTTTTCTTTATGGTTAGTCTGTTGGTTTTGGTTTTTTACGCTATTCAATGGGCAGCGGAAGCAGGTTGGAGTATTGTTCTTTTTAGAGTAATGGAAGCACTTACCGCTTATGTTTTACCCGGCTCTATAATTTTATTTTTAATTTTATTAGCATCCGGTTTTCATCTTAATCATCTTTATGTTTGGATGTCTCCGGAAGCAGTACATGACGAAGCATTACAAGCAAAATCTTGGTGGTTAAATATTCCCGGATTTTTAGTTAGAGCTTTTATTTATTTAGTAGTATATAATATTTTTAGATGTTTATTAGTAAAAAACTCCAGAAAATTAGACGAAACAAAAGATAATAAAATGTATATTAAAACTAAAAATTTTGCTGTTGGGTTTTTAGTGTTTTTTGGTATTGCCGAATTGTTTATGTCTTTTGATTGGTTAATGAGTTTAGATCCTCATTGGTTTAGTCAGTTATATTCTTTTTATGTTTTTGCAAGTATGTTAGTAACTGCAATTACAGTTGTGGCCATTACTACAATTTATTTAAAAAGTAAAGGTTATTTACCTGATGTAAATACAAGTCATATACATGATTTGGCAAAATATATGTTTGGTTTTAGTATTTTTTGGACATATTTTTGGTTTGACCAATTTATGTTACAATGGTATTCTAACCAACCGGAGGAGGTCGTTTATTTTGTGCCTAGGTTGTTAGGAGCATATCAAATACCGTTTATCACTATGTTGTTTTTAAACTTTGTATTACCAATTCTTATTTTAATAAGTAGTGATTTTAAACGCCATAGTTTAATTATTTTAATAGCAGGTATTTTTATTGTAATTGGTCATTTTGTAGATGTTTATATTATGATATCGCCTGCAACAGTAGGTAATAGTTTTAGTTTTGGAATACCTGAGATATCATCAATATTATTTTTTATAGGTTTATTTATATATTTTACATTTAACGAATTAACAAAAGCAAAATTAAAAGCAGACGGGAATCCTTTTATTAAAGAAAGCGAATTGTACCATTATTAATTAGAAATTTAAAAAAGTTGATTTTTATTATAATGATCGGCTTTTTCCATATTTAATATAAAAGATTTTTTAAATTTGAAATCTCATCGGAAAATTATTAACTAAAATCAATCCATGAAAGCACTTTTTTTTATCATTTTATTTACTGCCATTGCAGCAACCGCTTGGCAAATAGTAAAATTGTTAGGACTAACAAAGAACAATCAAATTGTAACCAAAAAAGAAAATAATATTAATGGCTGGCTAATGCTTGGTACTATGATTTTTCTTTACACATTAATGATTTATTATATGTTCTTTGGTGGTAGAGATGTATTATTACCTAGACAAGCAGGATCCTTAGAAGGTGAACACATCGATAATTTGTTTAAGATGACTTTAGGATTAATTCTTGTTGTGCAATTTGTTACTCAATTTTTGGTATATTATTTTACCTTTAAATATCGTGGTAATGTAGATAAAAAAGCAGCCTTTTTTGCAGACAGCCATAAATTGGAACTGTTCTGGACTATAACGCCTACAGTGGTTTTATCCGCTTTAATTATTTATGGACTATGGACATGGAGTTTGGTACAAGATGTTACCAATAAGAAAGATAATCCTATTTATATAGAATTATATGCCAAACAATTTCAATGGGAAGCTCGTTATGCCGGTAAAGACAATGTTTTAGGAGAAGCAAATGTAAGAAATATAAAAGGAATGAATACAATGGGTGTTGATATGAACGATCCTTATGCAAAAGATGATATTACCGTTTTACATGAATTTCATCTTCCTAAAGGAAGAAAAGTAGTTTTTCAAATGCGTTCACAAGATGTATTACATTCAGCTTATATGCCACATTTTAGAGCACAAATGAATTGTGTTCCGGGGTCAAAAACATATATGGCTTATACACCTGCATTAACTACCGAAGAAATGCGAAAAAATCCGGATATTATACGTAAAGTAAACGGTATTAATAAAATCAGAGCAGAAAAATCAAAAGAATTAGTAGCAAAAGGAGAAGATCCATTAGAACCCTATGAATTTGACTACTTATTATTATGTAATAAGATATGTGGTGCAGGCCATTACAATATGCAAATGAAAATTGTAGTTGAAGATGAAGCCGATTTTAACAAGTGGTTGGCTTCCAAAAAAACATTAGCAGAAAAACTTAACCAAAATCAATAAAAGTATTTTTATTACTTTCTAAAAAAAATTATTATTATGTCACATCATAAAGAAACTTTTATAACAAAGTACATCTTTAGCCAAGATCACAAAATGATTGCAAAACAATACCTTATTACAGGTATTATTATGGCTGTTATAGGTGGTTTTATGTCTATGTTATTCCGTTTACAATTAGGATTTCCGGAACAACATTTTACAATTATTGAGGCCTTTTTAGGAAAAGAAGGAATGACACCGGATAAATATATGGGATTGGTAACCATTCACGGTACAATCATGGTGTTTTTTGTTCTTACAGCAGGATTGAGTGGTACATTTAGTAATTTGTTAATTCCGTTGCAGATAGGATCCAGAGATATGGCTTCCGGATTTCTAAATATGATTTCTTATTGGCTGTTCTTTTTGTCTTCCTTAATCATGGTAATTTCTATCTTTATACACGCCGGTATGGCAAGTGCAGGTTGGACAGTTTATCCGCCTTTATCTGCATTACCACAAGCAATGAAAGGATCGGGATTAGGTATGGATTTATGGTTGGTTTCTATGGCTATATTTATTGCAGCCTCTTTATTAGGATCTTTAAATTATATTGTTACGGTTCTTAATTTACGTACAAAAGGTATGAAAATGACTAGATTACCGTTAACTATTTGGGCATTTTTAATTACTGCCGTTATTGGTTTAATATCCTTTCCCGTATTGTTATCTGCAGCTTTATTATTGTTGTTCGACAGAAGTTTTGGTACATCTTTTTACTTGTCGGATATTTTTATACAAGGTGAGGTTTTACACTACCAAGGAGGTTCGCCAATTTTATTTGAACATTTATTTTGGTTTTTAGGTCACCCCGAAGTATATATTATTTTATTACCGGCATTAGGAATAACTTCCGAAGTTATATCATCTAACGCCAGAAAACCTATTTTTGGTTATCGTGCAATGATTGGTTCTATAATGGCAATTGCTTTTTTATCCACAATCGTTTGGGGACATCATATGTTCGTTACCGGAATGAATCCGTTTTTAGGCTCTATTTTTACGTTTACAACTTTATTAATTGCAATTCCTTCTGCTGTTAAAGCATTTAATTATATCACGACACTCTGGAAAGGAAATTTACAGTTAAATCCCGGAATGTTATTTTCCATAGGTATGGTTTCTGTATTTATATCAGGAGGTTTAACAGGTTTAGTTTTAGGAGACTCCGCATTAGATATTAATGTACACGATACCATGTTTGTTGTTGCTCACTTTCACTTGGTTATGGGAGTTTCGGCACTGTTAGGAATGTTTGCCGGAGTGTACCATTGGTTTCCAAAAATGTTTGGTAGAATGATGAATAAAACTTTAGGCTATATCCATTTTTATTTAACTATTATTGCAGCTTACGGTGTGTTTTTCCCAATGCATTTTACCGGATTAGCAGGTTTGCCAAGACGTTATTTTAGTAATGCGGCATTTCCATTATTTGATGATTTACTACCAATAAATCAAGTAATTACAATTTTTGCGATTATTGGTGGGTTTGTACAATTAATATTTTTAGCAAATTTCTTTATCAGTATCTTTAAAGGGAAAAAAGCAACTCAAAATCCTTGGAGAGCCAACACTTTAGAATGGACAACTCCAGTAGAGGCAATTCACGGCAATTGGCCGGGAGAAATTCCTACTGTTTACCGTTGGCCTTACGATTACAGTAAAAGAGATGAAAACGGTAATCTGTGGGAAGGAAAGGATTACACACCTCAAACCGTACCGATACGTCAAGGTGAGGAAGAATTTTAGTTATAGTATAAATAAAAAGATAAATCGTGAGATTTATCTTTTTTTAAATCTAAAATTTGTTAAAACATTTAATATTTCGGAATACTTTTTGTTACTTTACTAACTAAATTTTATTTTTAATGTTATGAAATTAAAAAAACGAATTATTATTTTGTTATTGGTAGTAAGTATTGGTGCGACTTTTTCTTTTAAATCCGATTTTTTTGAAATAGCCAAACAACTCGAAATCTACAATTCTGTTTTTAAGCAGCTAAATATGTATTATATTGATGAAATAAATCCGGCAGAAACTACCAGTACAACAATCAACAATATGTTAAAAGATTTAGACCCTTATACACATTATTATGATGAACAAATGGTCGAAGATTATAAAATTAAAGCAAGAGGCTCTTATGGTGGTATTGGCGCAAGTTCTTCTTTTAAAAACAAAAAACTAATTATCCGAGAAGTATACGAAAACACACCTGCATCAAAAGCAGATTTAAAACCCGGCGATCAAATAATTAAAATTGATGATATTTTTGTTAAGGATTTTGAGGGAGAAGCAATTCATTCTCTTTTAAAAGGATTACCAAATACAACCGTTACTTTAACAATTAAGCGAAAAGACAAGAAATTGGTTAAAGAGATTACCCGAGAAACCATTGAAATTGATCCTGTGCCGTTTCATAAAATGATTGATGATGAAGTTGGTTATATGGCATTTATTAAATTTAATAAAAAAGCATCTAAAAGAGTAAAAGAAGCTTTTGAAGATTTAAAAGATCAAGGTATGAAAAAACTTATTATCGATGTGCGTTATAATCCGGGAGGTTTGCTAAATGAAGTGATAAAAATAGTTAATTATTTTGTACCAAAAGATCAAGTTGTGGTAACTACCAAAGCAAAAGTAAAGAAATGGAGTAACACTTATATAACTAAAAATGATCCTTTAGATTTGGAAATCCCTATTGTTGTTTTAGTTAATGGCAGATCAGCTTCGGCAAGTGAGATTTTGGCCGGATCTTTACAAGATTTAGATCGTGGCGTTATTATGGGTGAACGTTCTTTTGGTAAAGGATTGGTACAACGAACAAGAAGGTTGCCCTACGGTACACAAATGAAATTAACTATTGCAAAATATTATACGCCAAGTGGCAGGTGTATTCAAGAGCTTGATTATACCAATCGAGATAAAAAAACCGGAATAGTACCTACCTTCGATAAAAATAACCGAAATCTTTTTCACACTAAAAACGGTAGAAAAGTTTATGACGGTGGAGGTGTAGTACCTGATATTGCCTTAGAAAGACCCAAAAAAACGGTTGCCACCAAAGCCCTTTTTAAATCAGATGCTATTTTTAATTTTGCGTTAACCTATTTAGAGGAACACCCTAACTTACCGACACCCGAGAATTTTACGATAACCGATTCCGATTACAATCGATTTATAGATTATTTAAAGCAACAAGATACCACTTTTAAAGTACAAGCCGAAAAAGAATTTATCAAAGCATATAAAAAAGCCGAAAAAGAAAAATTTAATACGGCAATACAAACAAGTTATCAAACAATGATGAATGAATTTAAGAATTCTAAAATCAATAATATTTCAGCAAATAAAGAAGAAATAAAAGAGCATATTTCCGATGAAATTTTAAAGCAAAAATACTTTAAAAAAGGAATGTATATTCATAAATTTACACATGATCCTTTGGTTAAAAATGCCACAAGTTTGTTACACAATACAAAGAAATATTATAAAATCTTAAAATAAAACAATAAAAACAGTTATCTTACGTAATAAATATAGTTAACTAACCGAAGTAAAAATTAATTCTGTATTTTTGCCGAAAATTTAAGATGCAAAAAACCGTACGAATCAAACCGACCAAAGCTCAAGAGTCTTCTAATGCCATTGAGCGTTTGTATATTGGTATGCGCCACCTTTTTAATCGTGGTTTTTACAAGCCTATGGGTGTTTCCGGTAAAACACTACGAGAAGCATTATTGTTTTTACGTCCCGAAATCTACGGAAGCATAGCAGAAGATAAAACGGAATTTGCAGGATTAAAATATGTTATAGATAGATTGCCAATTGGTATTGAAGAATGTCGGGTTATCAATTTAACTGCCAATGAAGGTCTCGGAAATTCAACCATACCGGTAATTATTCCACCAAAAAGAAGAAGAAATTGTTATCGGATAGATGCCGAGCAAATGAATATTCAAGTTACCAGAGGAAGGTCTGATATATATGATATTTTAACACATCTCACTTTTTTGTTTATCGAATCGCATAAGATTAAAAAGAATATTTTAATAAATACCGAAGGGAAGACAAAAAGAGAATGGTTGTTTTTAGAAGAAGTTGTATTACATAATAAAAAATTATCACAAAAAGAAAGAGAAGTTTTATTAGTACATTTAACAACTGTTTTAGGTAGAACTTTTCAAGAAATTAAACAAGCGGATAAAGATTTTGCCATACCCGAAAATCAAAACCGATTTTTTAGTTTAATTTATTGGATGGGAAAACGAGCCTTAAACGAGGACTTGTTTGATGAAGAACACGAGATATATTTTAGTGTCGCTTTACGTGAGCGAATTGGCCATCATATTTATGGTGAAATTTGGGCAAACAACATAAAAAAAGTATTGGAGAAGAATAAATTGTTAAATCGTAAAATTCACATCATCAGTGCCAATATGCACAGTGTAATGAATAGTATATATGCACCTATTGCACTAAACAAAGATGCTACCGAACATAAAGATACCGCATTATTTGAATTGTTAAGCGATTCCAAAAATAAAGATCTTCGTAAAAAAGTAATGGATTTTGCATCAAACAAGGGCTTGATTTATATTAAAGATACTTCCGGAACAAATATCAACGTGCAAATTATAGATACGGCAAAAATTGATTTTAAAAATTCTAATTACAAATTAGGCAACTCAAATAAATCCGTTTTGGTAGTAATGGATTATGCTTTTGGCGAGCAAGCCTACGAAACAATGGATGAGTTATTAAAACCTTATGTTTGTAGTAAAGGAAATTTACACAAACTAAAAGTAGATTCTATTTCCATTATGGGAAAAGCAGGAATTCTGCAAGGCGGAAAAGGCGATATTATGATACCAACAGCACATTTTTTTGAAGGTACAGCAGATAATTATCCGTTTAAAAACGAGTTGCAACCGGAAAATTTTAAAAATATCGACATTGATGTATATCAAGGCACCATGGTTTCGGTTTTAGGAACATCTCTTCAAAATAAAGATTTATTAAAATTTTTTAAAAATTCCACTTGGAAAGCAATTGGTTTGGAAATGGAAGGAGCTCACTACCAAAAAGCCATTCAGGCAGCATCACAAATACGTGGAAATATACATTCTAATGTTAAAGTGAGATATGCTTATTATGCATCTGATAATCCATTAGAAACAGGAAGTACATTGGCTTCCGGAGGTTTGGGTACAACAGGTGTTAAACCAACATATATTATTACTCAAAAAATTTTAGAACAAATATTTAAAGGATAAAGTTATGGCAAATAATACAAACAATCCCGAAGAAATAGATTTAGGAAAGTTATTTCAATTAATAGGAAATGGTATTAAAAACTTTTTTAATGGTATTTTAAATATATTTAGATGGATTTTTCATCAATTTATTTTAACCCTTATTTTTTTAAAGAAAAACGCTCTTATCTTTGCTGTTGCTATGTTGATCGGAGGGATAATCGGCTACTTTTCAGATTCCGATAAAATACCAAAATATAGCTCAAAAATGGTTGTTGAAACTAATTTTGACAGTGGACATTTACTGTATAACCAATTGGCATATATTAATTCGTTAATCAGTCAAAATGATTCTATTACGCTTGCTAAAATTTTTAATAAGCCGTCTAACAAAATAACAGCGTTAAAGGAATTAAAAGTTGCGCCATATGAATTGGAGAAAAATCTAAAAGTTGAATATGATTACTACTTAAAAAACACCGATACTATTTATACTTTTGCAAGAGGTTTTACAATTAATGATTTTAAAGAACGTATGTCTGATCCCGATTTTCGTTTACAAGAAATAACTGCTGTTTCAAGCGATCCGGAAATCGTTTTAGATTTAGAACCCGGAATTTTGTCGCTTGTAAAAAATAATTATTTTGAAAACAAATACAATATTAAAAACAAAGAACTCCAAATTAAAAAACAGTCATTAGAAAAAGACTTGGCTCAAATAGATTCCTTACGTGTTTTGTATAAAAATGTTACCTTGTTAAAAGCAAAAAAAGAAACAACACCAAGTACTAATATTAATTTTAATGATAAAACTAAACCGGTAAATATAGACTTGGATTTATTTAGACAAAGAGAAACTTTATTAGAGCAATTACAAGAATTAAATAAAGAAATTTTTAGAAATGATTTTGTCATTAAATCCGTAACACCTTTTAATAAAGGAGAAGAGATGAATTCAATTTTAAACAAAAAATGGATTTATGATGCTATACTTTCCTTTTTTATTGTTCTTTTGTTTCTTCTTATTTTAAAAATAAATAATTATTTAAATAATTACGCTAAATCATAAATCGGATTGAAAAAGAAAAACCTGATAATTTTTGGCACAAGACCCGAAGCCATAAAAATGGCTCCTTTGGTTAAGGAATTTTTAAATGATAAAGCATTTATTACAAAAGTTTGCGTAACGGCACAACATAGAGAAATGCTTGATCAAGTGTTGGATTTTTTTGATATAAAACCGGACTATGATTTAGATCTAATGACTCCGGGACAAAGTCTTAATTTATTAACATCAAGAATTTTTAAAGAACTTGCCCCTGTTTTAGAAGAGTATAAACCGGATTTTGTCTATGTTCACGGTGATACAACAACTTCAACCGCAGCAGCAATGGCCGCTTTTTATGCAGGAGCAAAAGTGTGTCATGTAGAGGCAGGCTTACGTACTTTTAATAAACAATCACCTTTTCCCGAAGAAATGAATCGTTGCGTAACAGGTAGTATTGCAGACTATCATTTTGCACCTACAACAACCTCAAAAGAAAACTTAATTAGAGAAAATGTTGCCGAAAAAAATATTTTAATAACAGGAAACACGGTTATTGACGCACTGCAAATGAGTGTTGAAAAACTAAAAACCTATACCGGTAAAGAATTAGAGGACTTAAAGACAACAGTAGATTTATCTAAAAAAATACTTTTGGTAACCGGTCATCGTAGGGAAAATCACGGACAAGGATTTATTAATATCTGTACTGCTTTAAAGAAAATAGCAGAAGATAACAGTGATGTAGAAATTGTTTATCCTGTACATTTAAACCCGAAAGTTTTAAAACCGGTTCACGAAATATTGGATAATGTAAAAAATGTAAAATTGATTAAACCATTATCTTACCCTTCTTTTGTTTGGTTAATGAATCAGTCGGAATTAATAATTACCGATAGTGGTGGAGTGCAAGAAGAAGCACCAAGTTTAGGCAAACCGGTATTGGTAATGCGAGATACAACCGAACGTCCGGAAGCTGTCGATGCTGGAACGGTTAT
>Ga0256841_1003805_pt1 | contig 11141 bp, 9 predicted proteins | sample 356308metaG_FD_185971 | JGI IMG/M metagenome (GOLD analysis project Ga0256841, IMG submission 185971) | Hydrothermal vent microbial communities from Mid Atlantic Ridge, Atlantic Ocean - 356-308 | ecosystem: Environmental > Aquatic > Marine > Hydrothermal vents | place: Atlantic Ocean: Mid...
CGCTCCGATGGCGGTGAGCGTCGTGGTGGCGACGACCATGGCTCCGAGGCGGCCCGCGGCGAAGGTCACCACGACGGTCAGAGGGATCACGGCGAGGATGACTGACCCGGCCGCGGCCTGAACCGCCGGCACCTCAGATCCCATCGGTGGCGATCCCGACCCGGAGACCGGCAGTGTGCCGCCGATCTCCGGGTCGTCTGCGTCCGGGCTCGGAGGTCCGCTCAGGTGCGGCTGGACGCGGCGACCAGATTGCGGAACAGGGCCAGATGAGGCGGACGGTGACGGATCATCTCCGGATGCCACTGAACCCCGAGTACGTCGGGGGCCCCCTCGATCTCGATGGCCTCGACCGTGCCGTCATCGGCCCGGGCCACCACCCGGACCCCACTCCCGGTGTCGTCCACCGCCTGGTGGTGGAGGGAGTTGACCTCCAGCGCCGTCTCCCCCACCACCCGGGCCAGGAGGCTCCCGGGCTCGATCGAGACGCCGTGGGCGGTCTGATTCCACAACTCATTGCGGCTGTGTTCGGGCAGGTCCTGCACCAGGGTCCCGCCCAGGGCCGTGTTGAGGGTCTGGATCCCCCGGCAGATGGCCAGGGTCGGGAGGTTCCGATCCACCGCCTCCCTCACCAGGGCGAACTCATAGACGTCCCGGTCAGGCTGGCTCTCACCCGTGGCCGGTTCGCGATCCCGCCCGTAGGAGGCAGGATCGATGTCAATCCCGCCCGACACCAGGAGTCCGTCCACACGATCGAGCAGATCGGCGATGGCCTCGTCGTCGGACCCGTCCCCGATGGGCAACACGACCGGTGTCGCCCCGGCCTTCACCAGGGCCCTGACGTAGAACCGGTTCGACAGGTGCGAGGGCATCTGCGCATCGTGGATGGGCACCGTGGTGTACTCGGCGGTGATCCCTATGAGTGGGCGTGGCAACGTGCTGCCTCCGGTGGGGGTTCGGGGGTGGACCACGGGGGAGGACCGTGACCCGTGCTGGGTGGGCTACAGGAGCTCGAAATACCGGGACATCTCCCAGGGGGTCGGGGACGTGGCCTCGGCGTCACCCCCGGTGGTGTGGAACATCAACCACTCGAACCGGCGGGAGCCGATCCAGTAGTCGATCACGTCCGAACCGAGTTGCTCCCGCAGCAGGGCATCCTCGGCCAGGGCGTCGGCGGCGGTGGTGATGGAGACCGGTAGGGCCTCGAAGCGGTCCGGAAGTCCCCAGGCCAGACCCTCGTGGGCCGGTGGTGGTTCCAGGGAGTGCTCCAGACCGGCCAGACCGCCGGCCAGAATGGCGGCGATCATGTAATAGGGGTGGGCGTCGCCCCCCGCCACCCGGTGCTCGACCCGGGTGGCACCCGGTGAGGCGGACAGCACCCTCAGGGCGGTCGACTTGTTGTCCCCGGCCCAGGTCAGGTGGGTGGGCGCGGCCAGGAATCCCTGGAGACGTCGGAAGGAGTTGACCGTGGGGCTCATGAGCGAGACCGCTCCGGGCATGGTGGCCATCAACCCACCGATCCAGTGATCGAGGATCCGTGACCGGTTCCCCTCCTCCCCGGGGTCGAAGAAGACCGGTTCCCCGGTCTCGAGGTCGGACAGGGAGTGGTGGACGTGAAGACCGTTGCCGTACTCCTCGGTGACCCGGGACATGAACGTCACGCTTCGGTTCTGCTCGTGGGCCACCTCCTTGAACACCTCACGGGTGCGAACCAGGCGATCGGCGGCGGTCACGGGATCGACCGGAGCGAGGTTCAACTCGAACTGGCCCGGGGCCGCCTCGTCGTTCCACGCCTCCCAGACGATTCCCATCTCGTCGAGGCGGGAGCACACGACCTCGAAGAAGGGGGCCATGCGGTGGTGGTTCTGGTGCAGATAGGCGACGGGGGCCTGCACGCCCACCGGGGTCAGCCCCCGCCAGTTGCGGCGCCGGGCCTCGGCGAAGGACTCCTCGAAGAGCTGACCCTCCAATTCGAAGGCGAACCTGGAGGCGTACCCCCGGTCGGCCAGCCTCCCGGCCAGGCTCCGGACCAGGGTGCGGCCGCACAGGGGCAGGGCTCTGCCGGCGGTGTCGGTGAAGTCGGCCATGCAGGAGGCCCATCCCCGACGCTCGGGAACCGGGGACAGGGTGGCCGGATCGGGTCGCAGGTGCACGTCACCGAGATTCGACGGCCGCCAGTCACCCCAGAAGCCCAGCGAGGGCGTGCCCCCCAGGTCGTAGCCGAACACGAACTCCGTCACCGCCGGACCCTTGGGGAGGGACCCCGAGAACTTCGAGCGGTGGAGCTGCTTGCCCAGGCTGAGCGGGTCGAGGGCCATTCCCTCGACCCTGATGATCGAGATCTCGTGGCGGTCCAGCCACTCCTCCAGGTCCGCACCGTCGGGGGCCACCGGGGCCTGGTCAGTCATCCTCGATACCTCCGAACATCCAGGCCAGGGCCCGGCCGGTCATGAGAGACAGGTCCCGCAGCGAGCCGCACACCCGCAGCTTGCCGTCCAGGACATCCTGGGTGATGAGCGTCGAACCCGACATGGCGTTGACCAGGCGGTGGCCACTGCCGTGCAACTCCAGGACCGGCGGTTCATCGGCGACGGCGCCGAACGTCATCTCCGAGCCGTCGTCGGTGCACACCACCCGCACCGGACGGGGCATGTCGGGGGAGCGGAGGGCGAACTCCATGAACCTCTCCGCCTCGGACCGCCAGCTCCCCAGGGGAGGTTCGAGGAGCTTGGCCGCCGCCAGGGCCAGGCGGGGATGTCGGGCCGCTCCGCTCACCTTGGGTTTTGGTGGGTCGGGTTCGGCCATCAGGTCGAGGTCGGCGGTTATGACCACGTCGGCTCCCGTCGACCCCCGCTGCACGTACACCCGGGAGTCCTCCAGGGTCACCGACACCGCCTGGGGGTCGTTGAGGGAACGCAGGGCGAAGGTGCCCCTGACCCCCCGGATTCGACCCTTGGTCCCCGGGGCGTCCAGTGACCTCCTCACCGTCCCGGCGATGATCATGACCAGGGGTGTGGGATCCGGTTCCGTCACCACCTTCATGTGCGCTCCTCCCCGGTAGCTGATCCCATTGATCTCCCCGGGGTCGATCGACCGCCGGCCGTTCCGGGGCCTCGACCCGGGGGCCACGCTAATCGCCGTCGGCCCGTCCGCCCACTCCCGGGCGGTGGGGCCGGGTGAAGGGCACCGCGATCTGGACGAGGGTCATCATCAGGAGCACCGCTCCTCCGGCCACCAGCACCGTGCGCGACCCCGTGAAGCCCAGGGCCACCCCGACCACCAGGGGGCCGATCACCTGACCGGTCCGGGCCGTCGCCGTGTACGCACCCAGAACCGCCGCCCGCTCCCGGTCCGGGGCGTTGGAGGCGACGAGTTCCTGGGCCGTCGGGAGGGTCAGCCCCTCGGCCCATCCGTACACCAGGGCGGCCAGAACCATCACCCACAGGGCCGGGGCCAGACCCATGGCCACGTACGCCATCCCCATCAGCAGGGAACCACCGGCCAGCAGTCCCCGGGTGCCCAACAAGGTGCGAACCCGGTACAGGACGAGGGCGGCCACGGTGGACGTGAGCGACGGCACCGACGTGACGAGGCCCCGGTTGCGCGGTCCCAGGCCGAACGCCTGATCCAGGAACAACGGCAGGGTGGTGAGGAAGAGCCCGAAGATCAGGATGAACACCACCGCGGCGTAGATCGTCGACAGGGCCACCACCGGGCGGCGCAGTCCCTCGACCATCCCCCGGACCTGGTCGCCGACGGTCCTCACGTCGCCCACCCGGTGATGGGGCAGTCGCCACCACAGCAATGCCCCCACCAGGGGAGCCACGGCGAAGGGGGCGAACGCCAGGCGCCAGGTGGAGAGCTGGGTCAGGGTCCCCCCCAGGGCCGGGAACAGGGCCAGGCAGACGGTGATGACCGCCGTGTTGCGACCGATCAGACGGATGCGGTCCTCGCCCTCCCAGTGGTCGGTAATGAGCACCACCGACAGAGCGATCAGCCCCGACCCGCCGATTCCCTGCACCAGCCGTGCCCCCAGCAGCATCGGCCACGACACCGAGAGTCCGGCCACCGCCCCGGCGGTGCCGAACAGGACCAGCGAGGGGACTATCAGGGCCCGTCTCCCGAATCGGTCGGCCAGGATGCCGATCATGGGGGTGATGAGTATCGCCGGGGCCGGACCCACCGCCACCAGGATTCCGGCATCGGAGGGGGACCGGCCGAAGTGATCCAGGATGTCGGGTATGGCGGCGACGATCAGGGTGTTCGACATCACCCCGGCGGCGCTGATCGAGAATATGAGCCACACCCTGGGTCTGGTGGGCGGCCGGAGTCGGTTCCCGGGGTGAGGTTGGACAGCCAAGGTGTCCCAGCCTGCCCCCTTCCCGACCGGTCCGCCAGATCCGCCCCGGGCCGGTGGCCCGGGTGGCTTCACCCCCGCCCCCTGACAGACTGTCGGGTGTGAAGGAAACCCCTCCTCTCCATTACCTGGTGCTGGCCTCGGGATCCCCCCGACGACGTGAACTCCTGGAGCGTTCCGGTCTGGCGATCGTCGTACGTACCACCGATGTGGATGAATCGATCCCCGCCGGGGAGGCACCCACGGACCACGCCCGCCGCCTGGCCGTCCTCAAGCGCCGGGCGGTGCCGGTGGAACCGACCGAGGTGATCCTGGCCGCCGACACGATCGTGGAGTTCGGCGGTGAGGTCATGGGCAAACCCGAGGGTCCCGAGCAGGCGGCGGAGATGCTGCGTCGCCTGGCCGGACGCACCCACCGGGTGCACACCGCGGTGAGTGCCGCCCGGGGAACCCGCGAGGCGGAGATTCTGGTCACCACCGAGGTCACCATGGACTCCCTGACCGAGGCCACCATCGACTGGTACGTCCTGGGGGGCGAACCCCTGGACAAGGCGGGTTCCTACGCCATACAGGGTCAGGCGGCGGCCTTCGTACGGTCGGTGAACGGAAGTGTCAGCAACGTCATCGGCCTTCCCCTGGTGGAGACCTTCGGGATGCTGGAGGGGATCGGGGTGGACCTCGAGACCCTGCGCTGCGCCCCGCCCGGGGCCCCGGGATGAGGAGCCCCCTCAACGAGGGGGTGGCCCCGGCCCGACCCGGTGAGTTCCCCCCGGTGCGGATCGGCGACCTGGAGCCCATCCAGCCGGTGATCCTGGCCCCGATGGCCGGGGTGACGGACGCCCCCTTCCGCTCCCTGTGCCGCCGGTTCGCCGAATCGGGCGCCGTGTCCGTGCCCGTGCCGTCGTCCTCCCCCTCCCAGACCGCCGGGCGGCCCACCGGGTTGTTCGTCGGTCAGATGGTGACGGCCCGGGCCCTGCTCGAGGCCAACACCCGGACCTGGCGGATGGCGGAGTTCGCCCCCGGGGAGTCCCCCCGCAGCATCCAGCTCTACGGAACCGACCCGCGGTACCTGGCCGAGGCCACCCGCCGCCTGGTCGACCTGGGCCGGGTCGACCACATCGACCTCAATTTCGGCTGCCCCGCTCCCAAGGTCACCCGACTGGGCGGGGGGGCGGCACTTCCGTACCGCCGACCGCTGCTGGCGGAGATGCTGCGGGCCACGGTGGCCGCCGCCGGCGAGGTGCCGGTGACGGTGAAGTTCCGCCTCGGGATCGACGACGATCACCTCACCTTCCTCGACACCGGCCGGATGGCCGAGGACGCCGGCTGCCGGGCCGTGGCCCTCCACGCCCGCACCGCCGAGCAGCTCTACTCCGGTGAGGCCCGGTGGGACCGGATCTCCGAACTGGTCGGCCATGTCTCCATACCGGTGTTCGGCAACGGCGACATCTGGGAGCCCTGGGACGCCCTGAGGATGCTGCGGGAGACCGGGTGTGACGGGGTGGTGATCGGCCGGGGCTGCCTGGGTCGACCATGGTTGTTCAGGGACCTGGCCGCCGTGTTCGGGGGCCAGATCCCGCCCGACCCACCCGGCCTGGTCCAGACGGTGCAGATCATGCTCATGCACCTCAGGGACATGGTCGCCTGGTACGGGGAGGAGTCCGCCGTCCGCCAGTTCCGCAAACACGCCATCTGGTACCTGACCGGTTTCCCGGTGGGAGGGGAGCTGAGGGCCGCCATCTCCCGCTTCACCAGCCCCGACGAACTCGAGGAGCTGCTCGGCGGCATCCGCGATGTCCCGTTCCCGGCCACCGCCCTGCGGACCCGACGGAGCCACAAGGGGGGACCCCGCCCCGTCGCCCTGCCCGAGGGTTGGCTGGACGACCCCGACGACCTGACCCTCCCCACCCCCGGAGCCGACCGGATGGTCAGCGGGGGTTGAACCCAACGCGGCTCACCCGGTGGTTCACTCCCCTGACCGGTGGGTCTACGCTCGGTTCCCGTGCCCCCTCGTCGCTCGAGGCTGACCCTCGCCCTGCATCCGGCCCGACTGGTGGTGATCGCCTTCGCCACGGTCACCATCCTGGGCACCCTGCTGCTGATGCTGCCGATCTCGGCCCGGCAGGGCAGTACGAACCTGCTGGACGCCCTGTTCACCTCGACCAGCGCCGTCACCGTCACCGGCCTGGCGGTGAGGGACACCTCGGTGCACTGGTCCGGGTTCGGCAAGGGGGTGATAATGCTGCTGATCCAGTTCGGGGGTTTCGGCATCATGACCGGCGCGTCGGTCGTGGCCCTGTTCCTGTCCCGTCAACTCGGTCTGCGCCAGAGGATGTTCACCCAGGCTGAGACCGGCACCGTCAGCCTCGGGGACATCCGCCGGATCGTGAAGGCCATCGCCGTGGTGACCCTGACGGTGGAGTTCCTGACCGCGGTGGTCCTCACCTTCCGGTTCCGGGCCACCGACGACCTGAACCTGTGGACGGCGGGCCGCTACGGCCTGTTCCACGCGGTCTCGGCGTTCAACAACGCCGGATTCTCCCTGTACTCCGACAGCCTGGCCCGGTTCTCCGGCGACATCTGGATCCTGGGGCCGATCGCCTTCGCCCTGGTGGTGGGTGGTCTGGGCTTCCCCGTTCTCCTCGACCTGGTGGACTCTCCCCGGCATCCCCGCCGCTGGTCCCTGCACACCAAGCTCACCCTGGGCGTCACCGCCGCCCTGATAGTCGGGGCCTTCGTGGCCATCCTGGTGCTGGAGTGGTCGAATCCCGGGACCTTCGGGCCCATGGGGGTCGGGGACAAGTTGGTCAACGGCGGGTTCCACGCCCTGACCCCCAGGACCGCCGGGTTCAACGTGGTCAATGTGGGGGCGATGGACGACTCCACCCTGTTGGTCCATGACGGTCTCATGCTCGTCGGTGCGGGGGCGGCCTCCACCGGCGGGGGGATCAAGGTGTCCACCTTCGGGCTCCTCGCCTTCGTCATCTGGGCCGAGATAAGGGGGCGCCAGGACGTGACGATCTTCGAACGGCGAATATCGCTGAGCCTGCAACGCCAGGCGATCACCGTGGCCCTGGTGAGTGTCGGACTGGTACTGGGCGCCGCCATCACCATCGCCCGTCTGAGTTCGATCACCCAGAGCCAGGCGGTTTTCGAGGTGACCTCGGCCTTCGGCACCGTCGGTCTCTCCACCGGGGTGACCCCCCATCTGTCGGCCATTTCCCAGCTCATCATCGTGGGGATCATGTTCACCGGCCGGGTGGGCATCCTCACCCTGGGAACCGCCCTGGTCATGAATCTCAAACCACCCCTCTACCGTTATCCCGAGGAAGGCCTGGTGATCGGATGAGCAGCTCCCTTCCTGATCATTCCGACGCCGGTTCCGTCAGCCCAGCGAGGTCCCAACGTGCCTGACAACCCGACCTGGTTCCAGAGAATGAGGACCAGCACCAGTTCCCCCCGCACCATCATGGTGGTGGGGTTGGGCCGCTTCGGCAGCGCCCTGGCCCAGACCCTGGTCGACCTGGGCCACGACGTGCTGGGTGTCGACCGCAGCCCGGCTCTCGTGAACCGCTACGCCGGTGCCCTCACCCACGTCACCCAGGCCGACAGCACCGACGTGGAGGCCCTGCGGCAACTCGGAATCGAGGACATGCCCCACGTGGTGGTCGCCATCGGTCACGACATGGAGGCCAGCATCCTCACCGTGGCCAACATGGTCGACCTGGACGTGCCCGACATCTGGGCCAAGGCCACCACCCGCTCCCACGCCGACATCCTCACCCGGGTGGGAGCCCACCACGTGGTCTCACCGGAGACGGACATGGGGCGGAGGGTGGCCCACCTGGTCACGGGCGGGGCCATGGACTACGTGGCCCTCGACGAGGACTTCGCCCTGGTGGAGACCGACGCCCCGCCCAGCGTGGTCGGCAAGTCCCTCAAGGAGGCCCGGTTGCGGGAGAACTACGGGGTGACCGTGGTGTGCATCAAGCCGGCCCGGGGCTCGTTCACCTACGCCACCCCCGACACCACCGTCGACGAGGGCGATGTGCTGCTGGTGGCCGGGGAGACCCGCAAGGCCGAGGCCTTCGCCGAGCTGGAGTAGCGGACCGGCCGGGTCCCAGCCCCAACCCCCAACCCCCATCTCTGAGACCCGGGGACCACCACACCGGCCCCCGCACTCACAAATCCGGGGGGTTCCCGGGGGTCCGGGGTGGCGTCGGTCAGGATGAGAACCGCTGGGCGTTGGAGTCCGGGGGCCCTGGAGTCCGACGGTCCGGGGAGCTGGAGCGGGCGGGAAGGTTCGCGGGCCCGGCGATGTTGTCATCGCCATGAGCGTCATTCCCGAATCCCACGCCGACATCCTCAACTCCAAGGGCTTCGCCCACGTTGCCACCATCGGTCCCGGGGGGGAACCCCAGTCGACCCCGGTCTGGTTCGGTACCGAGGGGGGCAACATCGTGTTCAGCCTCACCACCGCCCGCCAGAAGTACCGGAACCTCCAGGCCGATCCCCGGCTCGCCCTGTCCATCACCGACCCGGAGAATCCGTACCGCTACCTCGAGGTTCGGGGCACGGTGACCGAGTTCCGTCCCGATCCGGACAACTCATTCATCAACTCTATGGCCAAGAAGTACATGGGCGTGGACGAGTACCCGTTCCACCAGCCCGGGGACGTACGGGTCGTGGTGGTGGTCCAACCCCTCCACTGCACCTCCATGGGCTGAACCTCCACGGGCTGAATACGTCCACGGCTCACACTGCGCCACGGAGTCCGGGTCACCGCGCCCCCTGGGCTGAACCACCGGGGGGTGCCGAGACCGCCCCCGGTGTCCCGCCGCGGTCCTAGAGTGCCCCCATGGCCGAGGACCCCACCACCGAGACCGCGCCGGCTTCGGTGGTTCGTCATCCCGACGACGTACCCGTCACCCGCGTCGGCCCCGCCGAGTTGGATGAGTTCGCCCGCGAACTGAGGCGCGCCGTCCGAATCGCCATCGACACCGAGACGGTCTACGTCGAGGACGGTGTCGGGCCCATGAGGGTGCTCTCCGCCGCCACCCGGGCCCCCGACGGCTCAGAACGCGCCTGGGTGGTGGACAGTTCAGAGGTCGCGGCCGATCAGCTGGCCCCGGTGCTGCAGGGGATAGCGGCCGAGGCGTGGAACGCCGACTTCGACGCCCGGGTGGTGGACCGAGCCGTGTTCGAGCCCGCCGGTTGCCGGGTCCGTTCCACACCCGGTTCGGGAATCGCCTGGTGGGACGCCCAACTCGCCGACGCCCTGCTCCACCAGGGACTCACCGGATTCTCCTTCTACCACGGGCTGGCGTGGGCCACCCACCGCTACCTGGGCTTCGACGCCGCCGGCAAGGGGAGCACCCAGCTCTCCTTCTCTGCCCGGGCCGAGCTGACCGAGGAACAGATCGTCTACGCCGGGGCCGACGCGGTCGAGACCCTCTGGGTCGGGGACGAGATCCGGCGTCTGGTCACCGAGGCCGGATTGGACGAGGTCTGCGAGCTGGAGCAGAGGGCCCGGCCCTTCCTCGACCACATGGAGAGGAGGGGACTGCCCTTCGACTGGAAGGGCTGGTCCTCGCAGTTGGCGGAGATGGAACGCAGGCTGGTGGCGGTCCGCACCCGTCTGGCCGAACTCACCGGAGGGGGCCAGGCCACCCTGTTCTCACCCGATCTGGAACCCTCCTGGAACCCGGCCTCCGAACTCCAGGCCAAGGAGGCCCTCAACCGGTACGCCCCCGACCGGGTGAGGGCCTGGTTCAGGGATCACACCGGCCACGAGAGGCTGTTCGGGCGGGCCGATCCCCTCCGCCACGAGACCCTGGCCGGGTTGGGAGGGTCCCTGGCCGAGGCCCTCATCGAGTTCCGTGATCTCACCAAGACCCTCTCCACCTACGGCTCGGGGATCGAGGAGTTCATGGATCCCGATGGCCGCATGAGACCCGAGTACCTCCAGGTGGTGGGAACCAACACCGGTCGCCTGGCCAGCCGCCGGCCGAACGCCCAGAACTTCACCCCCCGCATGAAGCCCTTCATACGCCCGTCGGATCCCACCCGGGTCCTGATCCATTCCGACCTCAGCCAGGCCGAGTTGCGCATGGTGGCCCAGATCTCGGGGGACAGAGCCCTACGCGAGGCGTTCACCCGGGACCGTGACGTCCACGCCACCACCGCCGAGGCCATGTTCGGGGTGGACATGGCCGAACTGGCCCACAGCGACCCCGACCGCCACGCCGAGTACCGGGCCAAGGCCAAGAGGATCAACTTCGGCATCGTCTACGGCCAGAGGGGCCGGGGACTGGCCCTCAGCCTCACCCAGTCGGGGGTCGAGACCAGTCCCGAGGAGGGCCAGAGGCTCCTCGAGGCGTACCTCGCCGCCTACCCCGGTGTGGCCCGTTGGACCCGGAGCCGCGATGAGTTCATCGAGGACCTGGCCCGCCATCCGGGCCCGGTGGACTGGGCCTCGACCCTCGAACTCCACACCATCTGGGGACCGATGAGGGGGCTTCGTCGGGCCTTTCGCCACACCCACCGGCGCTGGCCGACCGCAACTGAGATCTCCGTCGAGTGGGCCATGCAACCGGGCCCGGTTCCCCCGGTGGACCGTATCGAATGGGCCCTCGGCTTCGAGGCCCCGGTGGTGCTGACGCCGACCGGTGAGCCATTCGGGTTCTGCTCCCGGACGGTAGCGGGCCGGCGTCAGCAGTTCACCATCTCCACCGACCGGGTTCTGCTGGGAGCGGTACTGCGGGGAATCGAATCCGACCTCCCCGCC
>Ga0256841_1003806_pt1 | contig 11141 bp, 8 predicted proteins | sample 356308metaG_FD_185971 | JGI IMG/M metagenome (GOLD analysis project Ga0256841, IMG submission 185971) | Hydrothermal vent microbial communities from Mid Atlantic Ridge, Atlantic Ocean - 356-308 | ecosystem: Environmental > Aquatic > Marine > Hydrothermal vents | place: Atlantic Ocean: Mid...
TGGTTTTTACATAAGCGTAATTTTTAAAATCGGTTTATAAAAAATTTTTGTCGGGACAAAGGTAAGTCATCCCACTATCAAGGCATGAGAGTTTGCATATTTTTTTATGTTATTAAACATACTGTTTGGATTGCTTGTTTTTTAAGGGATGCAAAAATATTTTCGCCGAAAAATGTAAATCACAAAAAAAAGGCACACTTTTTATTGCAAAATTATAATGCTGATTTACAGCATAATATACATTTCAGCGTAATTTGTTTAAAAATCGGTATTTTTAGTGATTTCTGCTTAAAATTTTGATTTTTTCGGTTTTAATCAGAATTTAAAGCTGTAACTTATTGATGGGATAATGGGGAAAAGACTTAATTGATATAGTTTGATTTTATCAGTATTATTTTCTTTTTTATAAAAAACAAAATAAGGATTTTGATGGTTATAAAAATTATAAATGCTAAAACTTAAAGTTCTACTTCCCTTTTTTACTTTTTTTACCGAATTCAGACTTATATCGGCTCTGTGATATACGGGTAAACGATATGAATTTTTACCATTATATAAGTAAACCGAGTTTGTTATATTATAACTGAAAGGGTCAATGCTTTCGTAACTGTTTGTTGCTAAAGTTACGGGTTTGCCGGACATATATACAAATGTTCCCGATAAAGTCAGTTTTTTGTTAATTACATAATTCAAAACTAGAGAGATGTCGTGTCTGCGGTCAAAATTATATGGAAAACTTTGTCCGTAATTTAAATGTTTAAAGGTTCTTTCATTTTTAGAAACAGTATAAGAGAGCCAACCTGTAAGTTTTCCGGATTTCTTTTTTAATAAAAATTCAGCACCGTATGATATACCCTTACCTCCTGTTTCTGTTTTCTCTTCCCAACTGCCTTTACCTGAATAAAATGATGAACCTTCTTTAAAATCAATAAGGTTCTGCATTTTTTTATAATAGGTTTCAATATTAATTTCATATTTTCCGGAAAAGAAATGAATTATACCTCCTGAAACTTGCATTGATTTTTCCGGAGGAGCAATAATAGTTGCAGGAACCCATAAATCTGTCGGAAATCCGACATTAGAACTTGATAATAAATGTATATGTTGTTGCATCATTACAAAAGAAGACTTAAACGCAGTATTTGGATTAATATTTATATTAACTGCAATACGCGGTTGAACAGAAAAAAATGTTTTTTCATTAAGTAAACTATATGATGATAAATGTATGCCGATATCTGCATTTATTCGTTTAAAAATTTTAAACTTATCTTTTATATAAACAAAACTTTCAAAAGCATTTATTTTTTTGGTTGTGTCGGGATAAATATTATCAGAATTAACAAATCTTGAAATACCCGGATTAAAAATATGGTAAATACCTGCACCACCAAATTTTATTACATGATTTTTAACAGGATACCAATCAAAATCTTCTTTGAATATAAAGTCGGTAATACCGGAATTAAATGTTGACGAGGTTTCATATATAACAGTAGAACTGTTATCATTTTTTTTAACTCCTTTAATTTTCGTATTATAAAAAAAATGCGTAAGAGATAAATTCATATTACTGAACAAATTTGAACTAAAAACATGATTCCATCTAAAATTAACAGGAAAATTACCCCATTTAACATTAAAATCATAATTGTATTTATACGGAATATTGTCAGCGTCTGTTCCCTTTTCATAACCATTAACAAAAACTTTATCTCTGCCTGCATAAACACTAAAAAACAAACGATCTTTTAAACCTACTTTTTTATTTATTTTTGCATTAATATCCCAAAAAGTATAACCTGCATTTCCTTTTAAGTCTAAATCAAACCATGAAATTGGTCTTGTTAATAAATCAACATTACAACGTCTTGCAGAAATAATAAAAGAACTTGTATCTTTTTTTATCGGACTTTCAAAAGAAATTTTTGAACTTAACAAGCCGAATGTAACATTACCGTGTTTCTTGTTCATATTTCCGTCTTTTAATCTTATATCCATTACAGACGATAATCTGCCTCCGTATTGAGCAGGGAAAGCACCTTTTATAAGTTTTGCACTTTTTATTGCATTAACATCAAAAACTGAAACAAAACCACCGATATGATTAACATAATAAAGAGGAACACCGTCTAACAGAATAAGATTTTGGTCAGGACTTCCGCCCCGAACATACAGTCCGCTTGTTCCTTCCAATCCTGATTGAACACCCGGCATAAGTTGAAATGCCCTTAAAACATCAGTTTCTCCGGCTAATGCAGGTATTAATTTGATATCTTTTACACTTATTTGGACAGAACTGATTGTATTATTTATTTTATTTTGTTTATCGGCATTTATTACAACTTCGTCTATGGTTGTATTGCTGTTTATTTTAAAATCCGATTGTTTATCTTTTGTTAAATATATATTAATTGTTTTGTTTTCATATCCTATTACAGATATACAAACATTAACAGTGTCATTTGCCGGCAAATTTATACTGTAATAACCGTATGAATTTGTTGTGCTTACTGCTTGATTTGAAAATACGGAAGCTCCGATTATTACTTCACCTGTTTCCGCATCGGAAATAAAACCGTTTAAATTATATGTATTTTGCGAAAATGAGTTTATCGAAAAAAAAGATAAAACAAAGATTATCATTATAATCTTGGAAACATTTAACATTTTATTATGTTTTTTAAAAGTTAAGTATAAGTTTTATCAAAAATTTGATTTTGATGTTTCCGAAAACCAAACATCACAAGAATATCCTGCAAAAATACCGTAGCCGTTTTCAATATTTGTAAACATTTCAATAGGTTCTCCCGAAAAAAGCAATTCCGTAAAATCAATATCTTCAAAATCATTTCCGATATTTTGGTCATTATTTTGGTTATAAAAATGTCTTGTCCAAAACTTGCGAAATAAATAGTAGTTTTTACTTGTGGTACGGAATTCTATATCATAAGAAGGGTAACCGAATATTGTTAATGTATATTTTTGACCGTTAATTAGTACATCTGAAAAAAAATCAGATGTCGGATAATAATTACTGTTTCCTTCTGCTATCAAAACAGGATCAATTACAAATTTGGGGGGTAACCAATAATGCAATAAATATTCTTTTTTTTTATTATTATAGTAAAAGTTGATAAAATCATAATAATTTTTTTTATTTTTATTATCAGAAAATGTAACATTTGCATAGTATATAGTATCTGTTTCATTTAAAGGGTCAATATCATAATAATATTCTACATTGTCTATTAGAGCAGATTCCGGTATTTTATCGTTTGCTGTTACTGTTTTATAACCCGGTACATTGACTTCAAGTTTATACAATACCTCAATTTCCGGTTTTTCGGAAGTTTTGTAAATACCATTTTTACCAGTATAATATAAATTAAAACTTGTATTATTGCTTCCTGTAATTTTAATATTTGCATCTTCAATATAAGACGGTTTGTTATTTATAATTTCAACGGGAAAACTTAAATATACTTTAAAAACACTGTCGGGATTGAAAATACAGTTAACAACCGGCAATTTTTCGATTGTATCTGTTTTTATTTTTATTTCTTTTATGCAGGAAACTACAAATAAAGTCGAGATTATGAATATATATTTAATCTTTTTCATTTTTTATTTTTAAAACAACAGGAACAAAACTTTTATTGTTTGAAAAAGTTCTGTTCCTGTTATATTATTATCTGCTTAATGTTATATTTCCCGGATCAAAATATCCGGTGAAAGAATAACTATATACATCAACAGGTCTTGTAAAATACCAACTGCTGCTCCATTGCCCCGTTGGATTAGCATATTTAAGATAACCGTTATTCATATGACCATAGCTTATATTTACAGGACTTTTCTCGCCCCCTGATAAATTATTATAATAAGTATGTCTGGGACCGCCGTACCAATATTTTGAGATTGTATATCTGTAACTCCAATTACCTGTTAATCTCGTTATTGGTCTGTATGAATTTCGTAATTTCCACTTTCCCCAGCGTTTTCTTTCAGCCCTTAATTCTGGCCAATATCTGCTGCCCATATAATCATAATCATTCGGCCCGTATGTATATTACCAACCTTTAATATCCATTCTGTATCTTTTTTTGCTGCTTTCATATTTCCACCCTGAACTTTTGCTCCAATTATAACCTGAGACAGTTGATTTATCATTAAAATCTATAACAAATACTTTACTTTCTTTATTTGTGCTTTTTGTGTTTAAAAGTATCTTCTTTTTTGAAACTCCACCAGGGACAATTTTGATTTTAGAATCAGTATATTGCCATAGTGTATCATTAATAACCATTAACCCGTTTTCATCTGTAAAACATGCTGCAACAGGGTCAATAACATTTAAATAAAATGCTTCGGAATTATCATTTTCTTTTACTTCTCTGATTAATCCTTTATTTAAATATTTATTGTAAATATCGGAATGTACATCAACAGGCAAACCAAGTTTTCTTAACTCTTCTTTGCTTAAATTTTCATCATATCCTGAATATAATTTTTCTTCTAATGCAATTTCTGCTTCATTAATTTCATTATAAATAGTATGTGCAGATTTAAATCCTATACTTTCTTCCCAAGTTTTTCTCTCTTCTTCTGTTTTTGTTGCAAGTTCATTTATTATTTTATAATAAACTTCTTGATTTTTAAATATAGGGATACTTTTTTCAGTATATACTTCTTTTGTTCCCTTAGTTGATATATTCTCAAAATTTACAAACTCTTTTTTCTTACAACTCTGCAATGTAACAAACGTCAGAGTAAGTAAAATAATTATGGATTTTAAAAGATTTCTTTTCATTTTTTTTAATTTTGTAATTAATAAATTGTGTTAATTTTCCTTATCCCGAAAAGTTTGGTCGCTTATTACGGATAAGGTTTTTGTTTTACGTAAGGAAAGACAAAAATAAACTCCCCGCAAAGCCCGTTTGGTTTTAACAGCTTTACTTCGGTGTTTTTGGTTTTTACATAAGCGTAATTTTTAAAATCGGTTTATAAAAAAATTTTGTCGGGACAAAGGTAAGTCATCCCACTATCAAGGCATGAGAGTTTGCATATCTTTTATGTTATTAAACATACTGTTTGGATTGCTTGTTTTTTAAGGGCTGCAAAAATATTTTCGCCGAAAAATGTAAATCATAAAAAAAAGGCACACTTTTTATTGTAAAATTATAATGCTGATTTACAGCATAATATAAATTTCAGCGTAATTTGTTTAAAAATCGGTATTTTTAATGATTTCTGCTTAAAATTTTGATTTTTTCGGTTTTAGTTCACTATAAGTTGAATGGAAAATTGAAGGTTTATCTTTGGTTTTTGCCGAAATGATAATTTAAACCGAGTACATATTGATTAAAAGAAAAGCCGTCATTCGAATTTGTTAATATAATATAACGATACCCTGACATATCAAAGGATAATTTTTTTGATATTCTTTTTAAAGGAAAATCAAATCCGAAACCGAGCCCCGCATAAGCCGTATTTTTTTTAAAAACAGGTCCTTTATCAAAATCAAACAAAATATTACCGTTATTTAATGACAAATCAAAAAATATTCTTTTATCGGCTGCTGTTCTTAAAATATCAAATTGAGCAAAAATACCGGTTAAATGATAATTATTTTTTTCATTTTCGGCATTATCGGCAAAAAACATAAAATTTTGTACTCCGAGAAATATTCTTTTGTTTACGGACACAGCCGCATTTAAATTCCAAAGCCAAAATTTAAAAAAATAATTTGTTCCGTCGACTTGTATATATTCTTTTGAATTATAGTACATAACCGAACTTCCTGCAATAAAACTGTTAAAAAAATCTTTATTTTCTTCTTTTATTTTTAATGTTTTTTTTCGGTTACTTAAAAAATAATAATCAATACCGTATCTAAAATCAAGATATTCTGTTTTTTCATGAAAATCGTGAACAAAAACCGGAGAAAATTCAAAATAAAAATTATTTGAGATATTATATTTTATTCCTATAGGAATTGAAAATATTTGTTGAATAAATTTATGTTCGACAATCGGCAGCGAAAAAGCCGTTCCTTCGATTCCTTTGCCGTGAAACACCGTAAGAATTTCTTTTTCAGGCCAATAATAATTTTTTATATCAAATTTTAATTCAATAAAAAAATCAAGTCGTTTAAAAAAATCCGGTGAAAATTTTACCGGCATATAAAATCTTGTAAAAATCCCGATACCGTATTTATCGGGGATATCAGAAAAATTACTTTTCTTTAAATTAATATCCGTACTTATTCCGAAACCCAGATTCTGTAAAGGATAATAACTTAAATGAGTTTGAAAAATAAAATCGTGATAATAATATGTGCCGGACTTATCTTTACTGTATAAAGAAAAATAATAAGGCAAACGAATTCCGACTTCTGTTTTATGCCGTTCTTCCTTTTTTCTGAAAACTTGAGAAAAAGAATAATAATTACAAAAAACAAGGAAAATAATTATAAGCTTTTTCATATTTTCATAATGACATTGCAAGTAAAACGAAAAATATCTGCCTTTATTTTGAAGACAGAAGGAAGAAGATTCTTAAATTATAATCGAAAGTATTTTTTATAAGTAATGCAAAACGAGGTAATATTAAGTTTTTATCATTATAGCGAGTTCGTTAAAAGAAAGTTGGTATTTTATGTAGTCCCGACTTAATCACATAGCTTAATTATTAAAAAGTAAAATGATAACTTATTGAAGGAATTATAGGTAATAATGAACGTTGCCATATTTTGGGCTTTGTATGTTCAAATTTGTGTGTTTGCTCATTATAAATTACATCGGGGTAAATTTCAATAAAATATGCATTTTGCCTGTTATATACATTGTATATATTAATTTCCCAAGTTCTTATTCCTTTTTCTTTTTTCTTTTTAAATTTTACTGCTAAATCTAATCTGTGGTATGCCGGCATTCTGAATTGATTTCTTTCTGTATATAAAATAAGAACAGCTTGATTATTATTTATTGTATTCGGAGAATAGTAACGACCAGCAGGCAGGGTTAAAGCATATCCTGTCATATATGTCCATGAAGCAGAGATACTTGCTCTTTCAGAAAAATTATAACTGATAAAACTTGTAAAATTATGCCGTCTGTCATATTTAAAAGGATATGGATTTCCGGAATTTATTTTCGAGAATTGCCTGTCTGTTTTAGAAAGAGTATATGAAATTGCTCCGTTAATTTTTTTTGTGTTGATGCGAGAAAACAATTCAAAACCGTATGAAATGCCGAGACCTCCTTTCACAATAAAGTAATTAATGTTTGTAATATTGAGGTCGCTTATTACATTGTCGGAAAAATCAATCAAATTTGTCATTTTTTTATAATACAATTCAACACCTGTTTTTGCAATTTTAAATATATTTTTTTTTGTAACTCCTACCGAAAATTGTTCTGATTTCATAGGAATTGTGTTTTTTGTAACAGGATACCAAATATCTGTCGGCATACCGGTAGATATATTACTTAATAAATGATTATATTGATGCATAATTGTGTATGAAGCTTTTGCGGTAATGTTTTTTTTAAAACTGTATTTTAAAGAAATGCGAGGTTCCGGATAATGATAACAGGTATCCGTAATTTTATATTGCGTATAACGTAAACCGGTGTTAACTGTAAGATTTTTAATAAAGAATTTATTGTTCGTAAAAACTGCAAATTCGTACGGACGGAATGTCTCGGAAATAAGTTGCATGTTTTTATTATAACTAACCGAAAAAGGGACATAATGATGATTGATAAATTCAACACCGTTTTCAGTAATAATAAATTGATTGGAATATTTATATTTCAGCATATTTTTGTAATCGAAAATATAACTTTCCTGTTTATAGAAATCACTCTCATTTTCTTCCGGATATGCTTTGTTTTTTATGCTTGTTTCATAAGATTCAAGATTTCTGTATTGAGTAAAACCTGTTAAAAAATTTAGTGATTGCTTACTGTTAAACAAATGCTTAAAAGTTAAACTGCTAACAATATTTCCTGTTTTAGATTTATAAATATCAAATGTTTTGAGGGTTTCTATTTTTGATTTGTCTGAAAATTCAATTTTATCATCTCCTGTATAAAAATTAAGATATAATCTGTTTTTTTTACTCAACTTACTTGTAAAGCGAATGTTTAAATCATAGAAACTCAAATATGTACCGGATTTTTTTCCGGAATCATCTTTAACAGAATTAAAAAAACGACTCAATAGATCAAAGTATGTTTTTCGTCCCGAAACCAGCAGATAAGTACTTTTTTTTAAAGGAATTTCCAATTGTAATTTTGAAGATACAATACCGAGTGAATAATTCCCTTTAATTTTTTCAGTATTACCGTTTTTTAAATCAATCTTTATTATTGACGATAATCTTCCTCCGTAACTTGCCGGAAAACCGGCTTTTATTATCGAAATATTATTTGTCATATCTACATCAAAAACAGACATATAACCGAATAAATGCGAAACATTATATATAGGCATATTCTCTAATAATATTAAATTTTGGTCGCTGTTTCCGCCTCTGACGAATAATCCGGTTGTTGCTTCGTTACCGGTTTGTACACCCGGGACAAACAATAAAGCTTTAATAATATCTTTTTCTCCTGCGATTGAGGGTAGTGTGTTTATTATTTCAGAAGAAATTGTTGTCTCTCTTTCAGCTTTTTCAAAATCTCGTTCTCCAATTATCTCAACTTCTTCAATTTGATTTTTACTTTTTTCTAAAATGATGTTTATTGTTGTATCGTTTACCGTATTTACTGAAATGAATTTGTCTTTATAACCCAAAAAATAAACAGAGAGTACAATTTTATTATTTTTTATTTTTACTTTATAAAAACCGTCTTTATTACTTGTTGTATTTTTTCTTGTTCCGTTTATAATTATATATACACCTTGTAAAGGGGTTCCTTCCGTATTTTTTATATAACCGGATATTTCCGGTGTTTGAGCAAATAATATGTTTTGAATGAATATTAAAATAAAAAAAAATGATTTGTGCATTATGGTATTTTTTTAAATGATTTTTTTGTGTTAATTATCTTACTTCAAGTGTATCAACATCAACTTCAATATAATTTATACTTGCGAACAATCCTAACCCATCTTTTATGTTTGATTGAACATTACCGGGATAATAGCTTATAATACTATGTAATGCATCATCTTGAATGTATTCTCCTGTTGAAAAATCAAAATAGGTATCTGATATATAACTTAATTTTATAATGTTAAAATCGTCAGAGTGACTACAATTCTCTTCATTGTAACATCTGTAAAAAAATAATTCATTTTCAATTGAGTTTGTATCTTTTTTTTTATATGTAAACCCGTTTACGTTATATATCATATAAATATTATCTGCTTCCGCACCTGCATTATAAATTATAAATGGGTATTTTTCGGTATTTTTAAAAAAAATATTTAATTGTTTATCTGCTTCGTTTTCTGTAAATCCCCAACTTGAAAACAAGTTTAACTGCGGGTCATCCAGTATATAAATACTGTCAAGTTGCAGTTTTGGTAATACAGATGCTGTATCGGATATTATGGTCGGGAAACTGTCTTTTAAAATCTCAATATAATAAGTATTTCCGGGAATAGGTTTATTGTTTTCAGCACTGATATATAAACCGTTTCCCGTATTAATTAAATTCTCTTGAAACCGATTATTGCAAAAGAGTTTAACTTTCGCATTGTTTACCTTTAATTGTGTGTTATCATATTCGTTATCTGTAATACTTCCGGCTTTGAATACAGTTGCTTTCCAAATACTGTCCGGAGAAAAAATGCAATATACCCCTAATATTTTCGGAGCATCAGGAATATCTGTGTCAAATTCTTTTCTCATATTACATCCGGACAATATGTATAAAATCAAAATATAAATAAATTGTTTCATTTGTAAGTAATAAGATTTTAAACAGGGCAAGGTCGTTTTCCCTGCCCTTATAATTTATTAAAATTGATAATTATGTCCGCCTACAGATCCTGATATTTCTAATCCATACACAGGATTTGGAGTCCAGCCGCTGCCTGCATATTTCCTTTTAGAAAGAATATAACCGTATTTTGAATCGGAAACATGTCCGTTAGTCCAAAACGTTGAGGCATGACCGTTTTTCCATTCAATATAATCCCAACTTACGGTAATACTTAAATTAATTCTGTGTATTTTCCATTTATTCTTTTTCCTTTTGTAACTTTTTATTTTTCCTCCGGCAGACGAGTTCCAAGGACTGTATGAAGCCCATTTTTGCCAACGTATTTGATAATTGCCGCTATTATAAGCCGAAGATCCTGACCAATATGCTTTATCGGTATTTACATTCTGAATAAATTTATCTACTCTTATGTTATTTTCAGGGCTGTCATCATCAAATTGATATAATAAATTAATTTTTGATGCATCGCCATCTGTTAATGTTACAATTTTATCTTCTTTTACCAAACTTATTTCATTTCCTATTTTTATTAATCCTTCAGGACTTAAAAAAGACGCAAGTACATCGTCAGTAATTATTAGATTAATAAATCCATCTTTATCAATTTTTAAAATATCTCTGTATTTTTTAATAAGCATATTTCTTTCATTTTCGTCTTCTGTTTCTTCAATTTTAATATAGATATCATACATTGATACAAAATCTGTCGGTATTGTTCTCAAATTCTCTGTTTCTAAAGCTTTTGAAAATGTTGTTTTGTCCGAAAATTCTAAATATGCAGGTTTTTCGATTAAGACTTCGTTCTCGAGGTTAAACAAGGTTTTTTTCTTACAACTCTGCAATGTAACAAACGTCAGAGTAAGTAAAATAATTATGGATTTTAAAAGATTTCTTTTCATTTTTCTTAATTTTGTAATTAATAAATTTAGTTAATTTTCCTTATCCCGAAAAGTTTGGTCGCTTATTACGGATAAGGTTTTTGTTTTACGTAAGGAAAGACAAAAATAAACTCCCCGCAAAGCCCGTTTGGTTTTAACAGCTTTACTTCGGTGTTTTTGGTTTTTACATAAGCGTAATTTTTAAAATCGGTTTATAAAAAATTTTTGTCGGGACAAAGGTAAGTCATCCCACTATCAAGGCATGAGAGTTTGCATATTTTTTATGTTATTAAACATA
>Ga0256841_1003807_pt1 | contig 11140 bp, 6 predicted proteins | sample 356308metaG_FD_185971 | JGI IMG/M metagenome (GOLD analysis project Ga0256841, IMG submission 185971) | Hydrothermal vent microbial communities from Mid Atlantic Ridge, Atlantic Ocean - 356-308 | ecosystem: Environmental > Aquatic > Marine > Hydrothermal vents | place: Atlantic Ocean: Mid...
CGGTCTTCTGGTTCCAGGATGGCATCCACTGGCCCGACCCCCTCACCCCCTGGGACGCCACCTGGTACGAGTACGCGATCGCGTCCCTGTCCCAATACAACACCCGCCACTACCTCATCCCGCCCGCCCTCGGGATCGACTACCGGGTGCTGTACGGGTACGCCTACCTGACCCCGGTGCCGGTCACCGACCCGGCGGAGATCGAGGCGAGGGTGCCCCAGTTCATGGAGCGGGCAGGGTTCTACTTCATGAACTGGAACGACCTCTACGACCGATGGGTCGCCAAGATCAAGGACCTCATCGCCGAGATGGAGGCGATCACCTTCGAGCCCCTCCCCGAGAAGGAGGAGATGGAGGTCATCACCGAAGGGCGCGGCATGGGTTCGGGCCTGAAGATCCAGGAGGACTACCGCAACCTCCTCAACCTCGCCCTGAAACTGTGGCAGTACCACTTCGAGTTCCTCAACCTGGGGTACGCCGCCTACCTCGACTTCTTCGGGTTCTGCAAGGAGGCCTTCCCCAACATCCCCGACCTGGCGATCGCCAAGATGGTCGCCGGGGTGGAGGTGGACCTCTTCCGCCCCGACGAGGAGCTGAAGAAGCTCGCCGAGAAGGCGGTCGAGCTGGGGGTGGAGGACGCCTTCGACGCCCCGAGCGCTGCCGAGGTGTTCGCCCGCCTGGAGGGGACGCCCTGGATGGACGCCTGGAACGAGGCCAAGTACCCGTGGTTCAACTTCTCCACCGGCGGCGGCTTCTACCACCAGGACAAGATCTGGATCGACCATCCGGAGATCCCCCTCGGCTACATCAAGAACTACATCGCCAAGATCAAGGCCGGTGAGGACATCCACCGTCCCCTGGAGGAGCTCCGGGCCGAGCGTGACCGGGTCGTCGCCGAGTACGAGGCGCTCCTCGAGACCGACGAGGACCGCGAGGCCTTCCAGCAGAAGCTCGGACTGGCTCGCACCGTGTTCCCCTACGTGGAGAACCACAACTTCTACGTCGAGCACTGGAGCCACTCGGTGGTGTTCCGCAAGATGCGGGAGCTCGGGAACGTCTTCGTGAAGGAGGGCTTCCTCGAGTCCGTCGACGATGTTTTCTACATCAAGCGGGACGAGATCAACGAGGCGCTCTGGGACATGTACTCGGCATGGGCGGTGGGGACGTCGCCCCGCGGCACCGAGTACTGGCCCCGGGAGATCGCCCGACGCAAGCGAATCCTCGACGCCTGCAAGCAGTGGAGCGCTCCCCCGGCGCTGGGCGAGCCGCCCGAGGTCGTCACCGAGCCGTTCACGATCATGCTCTGGGGGATCACCTCGGACTCGATCAACATGTGGCTCGGAGCCGGAGACGGCGACGGCGGTGGCGACCTCAACGGGTTCGCCGCCTCCCCCGGCGTGGCCGAGGGTCCCGCCCGGGTGATCCTCAGCCCCGACCAGATCGGTGAGCTGCAGCCGGGCGAGATCCTGGTGGCGCCGATCACCGCCCCGAGCTGGGCACCGGTGTTCGGGAAGATCTCGGCGGCGGTGACCGACATCGGCGGGATGATGTCGCACGCGGCGATCGTCTGCCGGGAGTACGGCCTGCCCGCCGTGACCGGGACCGCCTTCGCCACCACCGTCATCCAGAACGGGACCCGGATCCGGGTGGACGGCTCCACCGGGACCGTCACCATCCTCGACTGAGGTGCCCGACTTCCGACCGCCCGCTCCGGTGGGCGGTCGGCGGACCGGCATCACGATCGGGAGGAATCATGCTCAGCAAGGAACAGAACGAAGCCCTCACCAGGGTGGGACCGGGCACGCCGATGGGCGAGCTGCTGCGACGCTACTGGTATCCCGTCGCCTTCGTCCGCGAGCTCGACGAGTGGCCCATCAAGAAGGTGCGGCTCCTCGGCGAGGACTTCGCCCTCTGGAAGACCCCCCAGGGCGGCTACGGGATCATGCAGGAGCGGTGCCCCCACCGCCACGCCTCGATGGTGTACGGCGTCGTCGAGGAAGGCGGCCTGCGCTGCGGCTACCACGGGTGGCTCTTCGACTGCGAGGGCAACTGCACCGACCAGCCCGCCGAACCGGAGAAGTCCACCTTCAAGGACAACGTGAAGGCCCAGGCCGGTAAGGCGCAGGCGCTCGGCGGCATGGTGTGGGTCTACATCGGGCCCGACCCCGCCCCCGAGCTGCCCCGGTTCGACGTCTACGTCGACGAAGGCTTCAAAGACGTCGGGCATTCGATGCTTCCCTGCAACTGGCTCCAGATCATGGAGAACTCGGTGGATCCCCACCATGTGGAGTGGCTGCACGGCCGCTACTTCCAGTTCCTCGGAGAACAGAAGGGCTTCCTGGCCCCGCCGTCATTCCAGAAGAAGCATGTGAAGGTCGGGTTCGACCCGATGGAGTGGGGGATCCTGAAACGCCGGGTGCTCGAAGGCCAGACCGAGCAAGACGACGACTGGGCGGTGGGTCATCCCCTCGTCTTCCCCTACTGCATGCGGGTCGGCGGGGCCGGGATCGACCAGATGCAGATCCGCGTCCCCATCGACGACACCCACACGTGGGCGCTCTTCTACGCCAACCACCATCCCGACGGCCTCGACGAGTACCCGGACCAGATCTACCCGACGGACTACGAGTACCAGTGGATCGACGACCAGGGCAACTTCATCGTCGACTACATCGAAGGTCAGGACGTGATGGCCTGGGTCACCCAGGGCGACATCACCGACCGGACCGCCGAGCACATCGGCAAGTCGGACATCGGCGTGGTGATGCTGCGGAGGATGTTCCGGGAGCAGATGGCCCTCGTCGCCGAAGGGAAGGACCCGACCGTGGGTTTCACCCGCGAGCCCCACGACCGGATCGAGCTCCCCTGCGAGAAGAACAAGTTCGGCGCGGGCGTGGATTTCGCCCTCGCCTGGCTGGAGATGGGGTCGAGCCGCTACTCACCGGCCCTCGACATCCTGAAGAAGCTACACATCCAGGCGGCGGCGGCCCGCGGGGAGCTGCCCGGCCAGCACACCGTGGACACGCCGGGCCAGTAGGGTTCGCCCATGGTCGCCCTCCGCGACTACCCGAACCATGTCGAGCCGCCGGATCCGGTCCCGGACCGGCGGCTCACCGGCGTCCACTGGTGGGATCCGGACCGTCTCCGTCACCTGGCCGACCTCCCCCGCCACTGTCCTGCCTGCGGGGCGGAGCTGACCGGCGACGGCGGCATCTCGGTGGAGTACTGGGAGGCCGACCATCGCGTGTACCACACCTGGTGCCGGAGCTGCGGGTGGACGGGCGACATCATCCGGGTCCGCCGGATGATCGGCCACGAACCCGACTGACCCCCTCCCCGTTTTGGCACCCAGATCGCGCGTCATACGCGACATCCCGGTGCCAAAACCAGCGTGGCGCCGGGAACCGACCCGTTTTGGCACCCAGATCGCGCGTCATACGCGACATCCCGGTGCCAAAACCGGGTGGTGGGTCAAGTCAGGACCCGAAGGATCTCGGTGGCGATCCGTTCCCGATCGGCGTCCGAGAGGTTCGAGCCCGACGGCAGGCAGAGGCCCGACTCGAACAGCCTCGCCGACACCCCCGACCCGACGAACCTGTACCCGGCGAACACCGGCTGGAGGTGCATCGGCTTCCAGACCGGGCGCGCCTCGATGTCGAGGGACTGCAGGTGGAGCCGCACGTCCTCCCGGGTCGCTCCTGCCGCGTCGGGGTCGATCGTGAGGGCCGTGAGCCAGAAGGTCGAACGGCCCCCCGCGATCTCCGGCATGAACCGGACCCCCGGCACCGTCCCCAACGCCTCCTCGTAGAAGGCCCGGTGTGACCGCCTCCGCTCCACCCGCCGCTCGAGGTCGGCGAGCTGGGACCGACCGAGGGCGGCGAGGAGGTTGGAGAGCCGATAGTTGTACCCGATCGCCGAGTGCTGGTAGTGGGGCGCGGGGTCCCGAGCCTGGGTGGCGAGGAAACGGACGCGTTCCGCCTCGGCGGCGTCGTCGGTGACGAGGGCGCCGCCGCCGCTGGTCGTGATGATCTTGTTCCCGTTGAAGGACAGGATCCCCATCCGCCCGAAGCTCCCCGCCGGGTGGTCCCGATAGAGAGCGCCGAGCGCCTCGGCGGCGTCCTCGACCAGGAGCGTCTCATACTCGGAGCAGATCCTCTCGATCCGGTCGTAGTCGCAGCATTGTCCGTACAGGTCGACGGTGATGACGGCCCGGATCGGCCGTCCCTCCCGACGTCCCTCCTCCAGCGCTTCGGCGAGGAGGTCGGGGTCCATGTTCCAGCTCGTAGGCTCCGAGTCGATGAATACCGGCTCGGCTCCCACGTAGGCGACGGCGTTGGCGGTGGCGGCGAAGGTGAGGTCCTGGACGGCGACCCGATCTCCCTCCCCCACCCCGGCGACGACCAAGGCCAGGTGCAGCGCCGCCGTTCCCGACGACAGGGCCACCGCCTCGGCTCTCCCGGTGACCGCCGCCAGCTCCGCCTCGAAGGCGTCCACCTCGGGCCCGAGCGGTGCGATCCATCCCCCGTCGAAGGCACGGATCAGGGCGTGGCGGTCGGCGTCGGAGACGTCGGGAGGCGACAGGTGGATCCGGGACATGGACGAGGCAGCCTACCGGGGGTCACATGTTCCGCCGGTACTTCCCCCCCACCTCGTAGAGGGCGTGGGTGATCTGACCGAGGCTCGCCACCTTCACCGTCTCCATCAGCGCCTCGAAGACGTTCCCACCGTGCACCGCCGCCTCCTGCAGCGCCGTCAGAGCCTTCGGGGCGGCGTCGGCGTTGCGTGCGTGGAAGGCGCGGAGGTTGGCGATCTGGCGGTCCTTGTCCTCGTCGGTGGAGCGAACCACCTCCTCGGGGATGACGAAGGGCGAACCCTCCTTGGAGAGGAACATGTTCACACCGACCACCGGATAGGCGCCCGACTCCTTCTGCCGTTCGTAGTAGAGGGATTCCTCTTGGATCTTGGTGCGTTGATATTGCCGTTCCATCGCCCCCAGCACGCCACCTCGGGCGGCGAGCCGCTCGAACTCCGCCAGCACCGCCTCCTCCACCAGGTCGGTGAGCTCCTCGACGATGAAGGAGCCCTGCAGCGGGTTCTCGTTCTTCGCCAACCCCAGCTCACGGTTGATGATGAGCTGGATGGCGAGGGCCCGACGTACCGACTCTTCGGTGGGCGTGGTGATCGCCTCGTCGTAGGCGTTGGTGTGGAGACTGTTGCAGTTGTCGTAGATGGCGTAGAGCGCCTGGAGGGTGGTGCGGATGTCGTTGAAGGAGATCTCCTGGGCGTGCAGGCTCCGACCCGACGTCTGGATGTGGTATTTGAGCATCTGGGACCGTTCGTTCCCGCCGTAGAGGTATCTCATCGCCCGGGACCAGATCCGCCGGGCGACCCGCCCGATCACGGCGTACTCGGCGTCGATCCCGTTGGAGAAGAAGAAGGACAGGTTGGGGGCGAACTCGTCGATGTGCATCCCCCGGGCCAGGTAGTACTCGACGTAGGTGAAGCCGTTGGCGAGGGTGAAGGCGAGCTGGGTGATCGGGTTGGCGCCCGCTTCGGCCATGTGATACCCGGAGATCGAGACCGAGTAGAAGTTCCGGACGTCGTGGTCGACGAAGTACTGCTGGACGTCGCCCATCATCCTGAGGGCGAACTCGGTGGAGAAGATGCAGGTGTTCTGGGCCTGGTCCTCTTTGAGGATGTCGGCCTGGACGGTCCCTCGGACCGTCCGCAGGGTCTCGGCTCTGATCCGCTCGTACACGTCCCGGGGGAGCACCTGGTCCCCGGTGACCCCCAGCAGCATCAGACCGAGGCCGTTGTGCCCTTCGGGGAGGTCGCCGTCGTAGCGTGGGCGGGGCCGATCCCCGTAGATCTCGGCGATCTTCTCCTCGACCTCGGCCTCCAGTCCCTGCTCCCGGATGTACTTCTCGCACTGCTGGTCGATGGCGGCGTTCATGAAGAAGGCGAGGATCGTCGGTGCCGGACCGTTGATCGTCATCGACACCGAGGTGGAGGGGTCGCAGAGGTCGAAGCCGGAGTAGAGCTTCTTGGCGTCGTCCAGGGTGGCGATGGAGACCCCCGAGTTCCCCACCTTGCCGTAGATGTCGGGACGTTCGTGGGGGTCTTCGCCGTAGAGGGTGACGGAGTCGAAGGCGGTTGAGAGCCGCTTGGCGGGCATGTCGAGGGCGAGGTAGTGGAAGCGGCGGTTGGTCTGCTCCGGGGGACCTTCCCCGGCGAACATCCGTGTCGGGTCTTCCTGGGTGCGTTTGAACGGATACACGCCCGCCGTGTAGGGGAACGACCCCGGCACGTTCTCCCGGAGGATCCAGCGGAGCCGGTCACCCCAGGCCTCGTATCGGGGCAGCGCCACCTTCCGGACCCGGGTGTGGGACAGGGTCTCGTGGAAGAGGGGGACTTTGACCTCCCGGCCTCGGACGTAGTAGACGAACTCCTCTCCGTCGTATTCGGCGACCAGCCCGTCCCAGCGTTCCAGGGCCTGGCGGTTCTCCGGGTCGAGCCGTTCGGCGGCCCGTGCCGCCGCCGCCCGCACCTCGGCGACGAGGGCCGGGTCGGCGCCCGCCTCCGCCAAGGCGTGGACGGCGCCTTCGAGCCGGTACCACTCCTGGGCGGCGGCCGCCTGCTCCTCCACCCAACGGTCGTACCGCCGGAGCTCGTGGGCGATGTCGGCCAGGTACCGGGTCCGGTCGGGAGGAACGATGTGGTGCTTGTGCTGGTCGGACAGCGGCAGCTCGAGGTCGGGTTCGAGGCGGATCCCGGTCCGCTCGGTGAGGATGCGGCAGGTCGCCAGGTAGAGCCGGTTCACCCCGGGGTCGTTGAAGTCGGAGGCGACGGTGAGGTGGATGGGCAGGTCTTCGTCCGACCCGCCGAAGACGCCGTGGTTCCTCCGATACTGTTTGCGGACGTCCCGGAGGGCGTCGAGGGCCCCTTCCTTGTCGGCCTTGTTGATCGCCACCAGGTCGGCGTAGTCCAGCATGTCGATCTTCTCGAGCTGGGTCGCCGCCCCGTAGTCGGGGGTCATCACGTAGAGGGAGACGTCGGAGAAGTCGACGATCTCGGTGTCGGACTGGCCGATCCCCGACGTCTCCAAGACCACCAGGTCGAATCCGGCGGCGCGGACGACGTCGATGGCGGCTCGTACCGCCGGTGACAGGGCCAGGTTGGCCTGGCGGGTGGCGAGGGAGCGCATGTAGGCCCGGGGGTGTGGGATGGTGTTCATGCGGATCCGGTCTCCCAGGAGCGCCCCTCCGGTGCGCCGCTTCGACGGGTCGACGGAGATCACCGCCACCGTCAGGTCCTCGAAGTCGAGGAGGAACCGCCGCAGCAGCTCGTCGACGATGGAGGATTTCCCCGAGCCTCCGGTGCCGGTGATCCCCAGCACCGGGGCACCGGCCGTCGCCGCCCGATCCCGGAGCTGTTCGAAGACGTCCAGGTACTTCTGGGGAAAGTTCTCGGCGGCGGAGATGAGCCGGGCGATGAGGCGGTGGTTGGTCGGTCGAAGCTCGGCGAGGTCGACCCCGTCGAGCTCGCCGGTGGCGAAGTCGGCGCCCGCCAGCATGTCGTCCACCATCCCCTGCATCCCCATGTCCCGGCCGTCGTCGGGCGAGTAGATGCGGGCGACGCCTTCGGCGAGCAGCTCGGCGGCTTCGGTGGGGAGGATCGTCCCCCCTCCCCCACCGTAGATCCGGATGTGGTCACATCCCCGTTCTCGGAGCAGGTCCCGCAGGTAGCGGTAGAACTCCATGTGCCCACCCTGATAGGAGGTGACGGCAATCGCCTGGGCGTCTTCGTCGATCGCCGCCTCGACGATCTCCAGCCCCGACCGGCTGTGGCCGAGGTGGATGACCTCCGCCCCGGAGGCCTGGAGGATGCGCCGGAAGATGTTGATGGAAGCGTCGTGCCCGTCGAACAGCGTGGTGGCGGTGACGAACCGCACCTTATGGGTGGGGTGGTATCGCTGTTCGGGATCGGCCACGGCGAGCCCTCCTCGGCGGAGACGTCCCTTCAGGTTACCTGGAGGCTCACCACCGCCTGCCCCCGTTCAGCGGCGGAGTGCCTCGACCGGTTCCAGCCGGGAAGCATGGACGGCGGGGACGATGCCTGCGACGAGCCCGGTTCCGAGCCCTGCGATCGGCGCCGCCACGATGACCTCCAGGGGAATGACCGGGGCCCATCCCCGACCACCTGCCACCACGAGGAAGATGGCCAGCGCCGCGACGAGCCCGAGGAGCGATGCCAACACGCCCGTCAGCGTCGTCTCCGCCAGGAACATGGCGGCGATGCTCCTCCGTGACATCCCGAGCGCCCGTCGCAACCCGATCTCGAACCGGCGTTCGAGCACCCCGGCCATCGTCGCGCTGGCGATCCCGAACACCGAGGCGACGAGGAGACCGCCGGCCAGCAGCACCACGAACTCGTCCACCTGCGTCGTGACGCTCCGCCGGAGGTTCTTCGCCTCCGGTAGGGTCTGCGCGACGAGACGATCCCCCTGCTCGGGGTCGGCGGCGAGGGGAAGCAGGCCCGCCACCGTCTCGGCGGTGCCCACTTCGACTTCGACCACCAGTTCCCAGGCGGAACCTTCGTCGGGCCAGAGGCGCTCTGCGGTGGCGGCGGGTACGAGCACCTGGAACAGGACGTCGGGGTTGCGTTGGACGTCTTCGACGATGCCACGCACCATGAAGTCCCGCCCGCCGAGGCGGATGATGGAGCCGGGGACGATCGGAACCGGAGCGTCGGCGGCCAGCACCGAACCCACCAACGCAGCGGGAACGCCGAACGCATGGTCTGCCTCCACGAAACCGTCTCCGTCCACGTCGGGTTTGAGGAAGGCGACGGCTCCGGGGGAGACCGCTCTCACGGCGACCGGACGGCTCGGAGCAGCCCAGGGCCCCTCCCCCGCCGCCATCGGCTTCTCCTCCACCTCCCAGGTTCGGCCGACGTCGACGACCCCGGGGATCCGACCGACCCGCTCCTCCACGGCGGGCTCCCTGACGGCGGTGAAGGCCGGCGGCGCCCCGAGACGGACCTCGGTGGCGGCCAACAGATCGAAGACCTGTTCGATCCGTGACGACGTGGTGGTGGCCATCGCCACCGAGTACACGAACATCCCGACGGCGAGGATGGTCCCGAAGGCGGAGACGAAGGCGCGGAACGGTCGCCTCGACACGTTGAGGCCGACGTCGTCGATGAAGTCGAGGACCCGTCCACGCCTCCCCGTGGGCGTCTCGTCGCTTCGGGCGGCGCCGTCGGAGGGCAGCCGTCGCGTGTCGGCGACGACCCGACCGTCGGAGAGTTCGATCCGCCGGTCAGCCTGTTCGGCCAGCCCGGGGTCGTGGGTGACGAGGATCACCGCGCAGCCGCCGGGTGGGGCTTCTCGCAGCAGCTCCAACACCCGCTGGGCGTTCGACGTGTCGAGGTTTCCGGTGGGCTCGTCGCAGAGCAGGAGCTCTGGTTCGTGGACGAGACCACGGGCGAGCGCGGCCCGTTGTCGTTCCCCACCCGACAGCGTCGACGGTCGAGCGTCGATTCGATGGCCGAGTCCCACCCGTTCGAGGGCGGCGACGGCTCGGGCTCGCCTCACTCGGCGGGGCACGCCGGCGAGGCGGAGGGCGAGCTCGAGGTTCTCGCTCACGGTTCTCGTGGGGATGAGATGAGAGTCCTGGAAGACGAACCCCACCGACCGAGCCCGGAGGCGGTTACGCCGACGTTCCGACATGTCTTCGGTCGGAGTTCCCCTCCACCGGTAGGTGCCGGCGGTCGGGCGGTCGAGAAGGCCCAACAGGTTCAGCAGCGTCGTCTTGCCCGACCCTGATCGGCCGGTGACGGCGACGAACTCCCCCGGTCCGATCTCCAGGTCGATCCCGTCGAGGGCGTTCACCGCACCCTCTTCGTAGAAGCGCGAGATCCCTACGAGTTGAATCAGGCTCATGACCGGGGATTGAGGACGAGGGGCGTCCCTTCGGTGAGCCGCGGGTCGTCGCCGCGGATCTCGACCCGACGGGCGGTGACGACCCCGACCTCCACCGGGACCGGGATCTCGTCCCCTTCGTCGAGCACGACCACATAGGGGCCGTCCGCTCCGTCGAAGACGGCCATCGGGGATGCCGAGAGCACCGGAGTCCGCGTCGTGGCGACGACGAGTTCGCCGACAAGTCCCGTCTCCGGCTCGGGCAGCTCCGCCAACGTGACGTGGACGCCCTCTCCCTCGGCGACGGTGACCGGCGTCACCGCCGTGATGGTGCCTTCCGCCACCGCGCCGCCGCCGAGCCGCCGAAGGCGAAGCGTCATGCCGACCGAGATCAGCTCGGGCGCGACATGGAGCTGCACGACCCTGGTTCCGTCGGACAGCACGAGGGACCCGGGCGTCATCTCGGAGCCCGGGGCCAAGGTGGATCGAGCGACACGAAGCGGTCCTGGCAGGAAGATCACCTCGCTCTGGGGAAGAAAGGGCCGTCTGCCGCCTGGGGCCGGGTATCCGAGATGCTCGTAGAGCTCCCCGACCGCTCTCCGGGTGGCACGGCCGTACCTTCCGTCCGCCTCCCCGTCGTAGAACCCGAGCTCCGCCAACGCCTGTTGGAGTTGGGCGACGTCGGGCCCCGGTGTCATCCCGTCGGTGAAGTCCCTCCAGGCGGGGAGCACCCCGCGGAGGGCGATGAGGGGACGACCCACCACTTCGACCACGACGACCCCCGCCTCGACCTGGTCGCCGATGGTGAGGGGCGCCGCGGTCACCACCGGCGGAACGCCGACAGGTGGGGGCACGTCGACGAGACCCGTCGCCACTACGTCCGCGTCGACCCGGAGGACGTCCTCGAGCACCTCACGGCGGATCGGATCGGTGACGGGGACCCTCACCGGTTCGGCCCGGAGCGACGCCTGCTCCGGCGTCATGAGAGCCTCGGAGAGGACGAACCCCAGCCCCACCAGAGCAGCGGCGACCCCCACCAACCCCACCACCATACGTATCCCCTTCACGACACCACCCAGCCTATGGCCCCGTCTCCGCCAACGCCGCCTTGGCCCGCTCCACCGCCTCCTGCTCCAGCCGACGGAACGCCACCAGGTCGTCCTCCCACTCGGCCAACACCTCCCGGGCAGCGGTCACATACGCCGCCCCGAAGAACCG
>Ga0256841_1003808_pt1 | contig 11139 bp, 11 predicted proteins | sample 356308metaG_FD_185971 | JGI IMG/M metagenome (GOLD analysis project Ga0256841, IMG submission 185971) | Hydrothermal vent microbial communities from Mid Atlantic Ridge, Atlantic Ocean - 356-308 | ecosystem: Environmental > Aquatic > Marine > Hydrothermal vents | place: Atlantic Ocean: Mid...
GGAAGAACTTCTCTTTACGATAGCCGAGTCCTCTCCCCACCTTTGTGTAGAAGCCATCCGCACCTATGAGGAAGTCAGCCTCAACCTTTCCCCTGCTTGTCTCAACAGTTATCTTTTTCCCCTCCTCAAAGCTAAGGAACTCTGTTTCTTCCCAGAGCTCAACACCCTTGCTCAGAGCATCTTTAACGAGGAAATGGTCAAAGCTCTTTCTATCTATTATGTAAGCCACCGCCCTCGGGGCGGTCCTTTCAACGAACTCCTCTCCTTTAAAGCCCAGAACCCCACCCTTTATCTCGTTCAGGACCTCAGACTTCCAGCCCTCGGGAAGGAGGGAGATTGTTCTGGCGGAGAGACAGCCACCGCAGAGCTTGAACCTCGGAAGCCTTCTCTTCTCAATCAGAAGAACCTTTGCTCCTTCCTGAGCTAAGGCGGAGGCACAGCCCGCACCTGCAGGTCCGGCACCAACAACGACTACATCGTACCTCACAGCCTTTATAATTATCTCCCCATGACACCCTCCGATGCCTTCCTTCTGGGAATAGTTGAAGGGCTGACCGAGTTTCTGCCAGTTTCCTCAACGGGGCACCTGATACTCACAGCTCACATCCTCGGGGTTCCTCAGGATGAGTTCACAAAGAGCTTTGAGATAGCGATTCAACTCGGCTCAATACTTGCGGTGATATTTGTCTTTTTAGAGAGGTTCATAAAGGACCTTGAGACGTGGAAGAGGATAATCCTCGCCTTCCTGCCCACGGGCGCTGTTGGCTTTCTACTCTACAAGCTCATAAAGGGATACCTTATCGGGAACGACCTTGTCGTGGTGATAAATCTGTTCCTCGGCGGGATAGTCCTGATCCTCGCGGACAGATACTGCGAGAGGTTCTGCTATCTCAGGGACATAGATGAGCTTCCCTTAGGGAAAGCTGTCATCATTGGACTCTTTCAGTCCCTTGCGGTCGTACCTGGAGTCTCAAGGTCTGGAGCGACGATAATAGGCGGAATGCTGATGGGACTGAGCAGGAAGAGCTCAGCAGAGTTTTCCTTTATCCTTGCGGTCCCCACGATGCTCTCCGCGACGGCCTATGACCTTTTCAAGACAGGTCCGAGCTTTGATCAGTCCCAGTGGAGCCTTCTCGGGATAGGTTTTGCAACAGCCTTCATAACAGCCTTCCTGACGGTGAAGCTCTTTTTGAAGTTCCTGAACTCCCACGGGTTTACGATTTTCGGCATTTACAGGATGGCTGTAGCGGTCCTTTACGCTGCCGCCTTCTTGCTGTAGCGAAGGCGTGTTATCCTGACTATCGTGTAGAGGAGGGTTCCTACAAAGCCGAGCATACCCACGAGGAAGAGGTGCCCTCTGAACTTTTCTGGAAGGGCTATCTCACCCCTTGCCATTCTCAGGGCGTTGGAGAACTCAAGCCTGTCAAAGCTCACTCCGTACATGTACTTTCTTATAACCATATCCCTGTCAAGGAAGACTATCAGGTTCGGATGGACAAACTGCCTGCCCGGTAGGGTTGCGAAGCGAAAGTCAATGGCGTCAAGGAGTTTAAAGAGCTGGGACTTGTCCCTGACCAGAACAACCTTCCAGTTGTCCCCTTTTAGAGAATGCTTCTCTTTGAAAGCCTTAAGGTCGGATACCCTGTCCTGAGGGTCAAAGGTGAGGCTGAGGATATACACATCCTCAGCTTTCACAGAGCTCACCATCTTCTTGAGGCTCTCGGTTATTATCGGACAGGCTGAGGTGCAGCGGGTGTATATGGGACTCAGGATCACGGGTTTTCCCTTGAGGGAGTAAAGATTGAACTCATTACCCTCCGAGTCAACCAGGACCACATCGGGGACAGGTTTGCCCAAAGTCCTGCTCTCGTTGGGGGGTATGCCGGTTCCACCAGTCTGGGCGTGGGAAAAAAGAAAAAGGAAGAAAAGGGGGACGAGGGGAGCCAGAAAACGCATCTCACCTCTCCTCCTTCAGGGATAGCTTCTCATCCGACTGGCTTTGGGTCTGTTGGAGCTGTTTCAGGGGTATGGGATACTGTTCATTGTAAGCGGGAGAGTTGTGGAAAACCCCCCTCTGGGTGACGTCATAGAGAGGAGGTATGTAGGAAAGGACCGCAAGGACCACAGCGGCGACTGTCCATCCCTTGAGGTTGTTTAGAACGGGTGTCGGAGCATCGTGGTAGGCTTGGGCGATGGGAAACTCAATGGTAGCCTCTCTCACCTTCGGGGCAAAGAGAGTTCCGAAGAAGGCTATCAGGAAGAGGACAAAGCCTATACCGAGGAGTGCACCACCGACAACGGAGAGCTGGGCATAGCCCACCCATTCGGGTCTGTAGAGGGGCGAGTCCGGGTTCAGGTAGGTGAGTCCCGCGTTCGTCCTTCTGGGAAAGCCTTCAAGGGCTCCACCGACCATCATTGCGTAGGAGAACATGAACATACCCTGCATCCAGAAGTAAGGTGCGAGCGCCGCGAGACCTTTGAACTTTACATCAGTTCCCCTGAGCTTTGAGACCATGTAAAGGGACATCCCGAGGAAGGAGAGCAGAACGAGACCACCTACGGTGGTGTGAAAGTGACCGGGAACGTAAGCAGTGTTGTGAACGGTAAGGTTCAGGTTGTAAGAGGCATTAACTATCCCCGTTATACCGCCGAAGAAGAAGAGGACAAGACCTGCAAAAAGATAGGAGAAGAGCCACTTGTCTCCCTCAAGCCTCAGATACGGGAGCCTCGTCCACCAGTAGAACTTGGAGTTTCTGACCGACGGGTCCTCAGCCTTTGCGGTGTACTCAAGGGAGGCGGCAACGGTGAAGGCTGTTATAAGGCTTGGAAGGGCAACACAGAAGGTGAAGATAGCGTGTATCAGCTTCCAGACGTTACTTATCCCGGGTTCGGTAAACTGGTGGTGGAGACCAACCGGCAGTGAAAAGAGAAGGAACAGGACGAAAGCGAGCCTCCCCGCCGGGTCCGAGTATAGCTTTCCCTTCTCTGAAGCTATCTTAGGAAGCATTGTGTAGAGCATCACATAAGCGGGCAGGAGCCAGAAGTAAACAACCGGGTGTCCGAAGAACCAGAAGAGGGTCCTTGCGAGGAGAGGGTTTATCTCATCAACCAAGCCAACTGATAGGGGAAAGAGCTGGAAGAGTATCTCAATAGCAACTGGAATTATCATTATCGTCCAGAGCGTGTGATTAACCATAACTCCAAAGACAGCGAGGGGTATCTTCTGATCCGGGTTCTCCCTCTTCCAGGCTATGGTGTTGGGAATCCAGTCAAAGAAGAAGGGAAGGAGAGAGCCAACAACGAGGAGAACAGCGCCTATGTAAAAGGTCCAGTGTCCTATAAGAGGCGGGTAGAAGGTGTACAGGACGGTTGCCCTCTTGGTAAACATAGCCCAGGCCGCCATGAGTGTCCCGCCCACCATCAGAATCCAGGCGATCCACTGAACAGCAGGTCTGAGGGGCTTCTTCAGGGCATACATAACCACTCCGTTTCCGAAGGCAACCGCAAAGAAGGTGGTAAAGACTATCGCGTTTATAACTCCGTGGAGGGTAAGCCCCTGATAATAATCAATGCCGAGGAAAGAGTCAGCCTTTATAATTCCAGCCCTGTAGAGGACCTGCATAACCCCGTGATAAATGCCGAACATAAGAAGGAGTATGGGAAAAACTATCTCACTCAGGATTATGAACCTTATGCTACCCTCAACTCTCATCGCCTTACCTCCTACTTAACGACTATCTTCGCCTGCATAGCCTGGTGCCCAACACCGCAAAACTCATGGCAGACCACATGGTAAACACCTGGTTTCGTGAATTTGTACCTGGCATAGTTCACCGTGCCCGGTATAGCCATAAGGTTCACAGTGGTCCCGTTAATGTGCATGCCGTGAACCACGTCCGCGGAGGTCAGGTATATGTCCACCGTTGATCCCGCAGGTATCTCTATCTCGGTCTGTCCCTGGTTGAAGTCAAAGAGCCACATCTTGGCGACGACATGGAGTTCGTATCTGTCCTTGGCGTGCTGGATCAATCTCCCTTCCTTGAAGGGCTCTACATCAGTTATACATGTGGGAAGGTCAATCCTCAGCCCCTTAGCCGCATAGACTATGAGAACAAAGAAGAACAGGAGAAGGGCAACCGCTGTAGCTATCGCATTCCTCTCAGCCCTATCCATAGCCCCACCTCCTTAGTCCGCAAAGGTAAGCAAAAGCAGGTAGATAAGAAGCCAGAGAAAGACATAGAAGCCAAGTAGAAAACCAAAGAAGCTGATCGCTCCTGATGGAAAGAAATCCTCCTTTTCTCCCATGGCACAACCTCCTGTTAGTTAGTTCTAACCTTACTAATTGAAATTATAAAACCTTCAAGCTCAGGGTCAAGAGGGTAAAAACCTTAATTCACGATTTTTAAATCTTTAAATCGCTATTAAATTAGAAGGTGAGGGGCTAAACGCCCCTCAAAGAGAACGGCTCAGGAGGTTGCTCAAGCTTTTAAAAGACTGGCGGTGCCCCGTATTTATAGGGGTGGTAGTCGGGTTCTACCTTGGGATGTTCTTCTCCGAAGTTGTCAACGGGAGCAGGAGAGGGTATCCTCCACTCAAGGGACTGAGACTGCCAGGGGTTGTCGGGAGCCTTCTCACCGCTAAGGAGCCCTTTAATTATACCTATGGTGAAGACGAGGACTCCCAGACCGAGTATAACAGCGCCCACGGTCTGTATCTGGTGGAGGGTTACCCACTCAGGTATAGGAGGATAGTCGGGGTACCTCCTTGGATTGCCGAGCATACCGACCACCATCTGGAAGAAGTAGAAGAGATTCGCCCCTATGAAGGTAAGCCAGAAGGAAAGCTTACCCATCCCTTCGGGATACATCTTTCCTGTCATCTTGGGGAACCAGTAGATTATCGCTCCAAAGAGTCCGAGGGTTAGAGCCATCCCGAGAACGTAGTGGAAGTGTCCAACTATGAAGAGGGAGTCAGAGATTCCGAGGTCTATGGCAACCATGGCGTTAGGAATTCCTGTCAGACCACCTATGAGGAACATGAATATACCGCCGAGGGCATAGAGCATGGGAGACCTGAGGATTATCGCACCACCGTGGAGGGTTCCCATCCAGTTGAATATCTTTATACCAGTAGGAACAGCTATGAGTATGGTTGTATAGGACATTATTACCCTTGCCCAGTCGGGAACACCCGAGACGAACATGTGGTGTATCCAGACCTCAAAGCTCAGGAGGGTTATACCCCACACTGCGAAGATCATGCTCTTGTATCCGAAGAGGGGTCTCCTTGCGAAAGTGGGAACTATCTCGGAGAAGAAACCAAAAACGGGGAGTATCTGGACATAGACAACAGGGTGAGAGTAGAACCAGAATACGTTCTGATACAGAAGCGGGTCACCTCCCTTCGCAGGGTTGTAGAAGTTAGTCCCGAGGTACTTGTCAAGGAGAAGCATCGTGACCGCGCCCGCAAGGGAAGGAACACCGACGAGCTGTATGACGTTAGCAGCAATAAGGGTATGAACGAACATATTGGTGTTCCAGAAGTGGATACCGGGTGCCCTCATCTTTATGTAGGTGGTTATGAAGTTAACGGCGGTCGCTATGGAAGATATACCTATCAGGTGGATTATGAAGACGTACAGGGCTGTAACACCCGCATCTCCGCTCGCTGAGTAGGGGGGGTATCCGGTCCACATCATCTTTATGTGGTTTCCGGGTATCAGCGTGAGCAGGACAAGAACGCTCGCTCCGAAGAATGCCCACCAGCTAAGGGCATTCAGCCTCGGGAAGGCAACATCCTTTGCCCCTATCATCAGCGGGAGCAGGAAGTTACCGAAACCACCTATGTGGGAGGCTATAGCCCACCACAGAAGCAGAACAGCACCGTGCCCTGTCAGGAGGTAGTTGTAGAAGTCCGGAGGAACAACCTGTTGTCCCGGGACTGTTTGCTCAAACCTTATGATGAGACCAAAGAGCCCCGCAACGAGGAAGAAGATGTAGGAGGTGGTAAGGTACATCAGCCCTATCTTCTTGTGATCCGTCGTGAAGAGCCACTCTTTAAAGCCCGCTCTCAGGTAAGGCACAGAGATAGCCTCTCTCATCTCACAACCTCCTTATTTATTTCAGACTTGGCGAGGTTTGTTTCCCCCTTAAGCCAGAGGGCGAACTGCTCGGGAGGAACAACCTTTAGCTTGGTAAACATGTGGGAGTGCCCCGTACCACAGTACTCCCTGCAGAAGACCCAGTACTCTCCGGGCTTGTTTATCTGAAACCACAGGTGGGTTATCCTCCCGGGAACCATGTCCTCAGTTATCCTTGCGGGTTTAACGTAGAAGGAGTGGATAACATCAAGGGAGGTCAGAAGAGCCTTTACGGGTTTGCCTGCAGGGACAACTATCTTTTGATCCTCGGGTATGTCGTAGCTCGTCGGGTTGAAGGATGTAACTACTGTCTTGATGGTGTTTCCCTTGTCATCCAGATACTCAACCTGCCATCCCCACATAAAGCCCGTAACCTTTATGGTCATGGCATCGGGCGGAGCGGTCCTTTGCTTCTTGAAGACCGCAAAGGAGTATGTTGCAAGGACGAGCACTATTATCGTTGGGACTATCGTCCATAGGGCTTCAAGTCCCCAGTGCCCATGCCTCTCATGATCACCTACTTCCCTTTCTCCGGGCTTGAACCTGTACTTCATGATGAAGTAAAGCCCGGGGACAGCAACCACTACATAGATCACTACCGCTACGACCAGCCAGACCGTAACGGCGTCGTACCACCACTTAGCAGGGTATGCAAGCACCTGCTCCATCATGACACCTCCCTTTTTAACTTGCTTGAGGCAAAAGCCAGAACAACTACGGTTCCAAAGACTGCAAAACCTATACCTCCAAATATGATCGTCGGGTTAACTACAAAGGTGCTCCTGCTCGGGTCGTAGGTGTAGCAGACAAGGAGTGCAAGATCAACGACAGAATTGGCAGTTATCCTTCCGCCCTCAGCCTCAGCGAGTGATATCCTAACATCCCTTTCTTTGGGGTTAACACCGAAGAGATACCTCGTTATCCTCCCATCCGGTGCGAGGAATATATAGACGTTGGGATGGACGAAGGTTTTGTCCCTCTCTGAATAGAAAAACCTGAAACCAACGCTTCCGAGGAGTTTGTCAACTTCCTCCTTAGGTATTAGACCGAATATCCACTGAGCTGTGAAGGGTCCGTGGGCTTTCTTGAACTTCTTTAGGGTCTGGAGTGTATCTCTTTCATCAAAGGAGAGAACGAGCACGTTGAAGTCCCTGTTTCTCAAAGACTTCTCTCTCTTTATGAGCTTGTTAAGATTGTCTATCCTTATGGGACAAGAACCTTCACAGGTGTAGTAGGAGGGCAGGAGTATCGTCGGCTTCTTGGAGATGAGCGTGTAGAGGTCAATCTCCTTCCCACTTTCAAGGATGACCCTGGAGTTGGCTATGTAGTTACCCAAATACCTCTTCTCATCTATCTTCAAAACAGAGGGGTCAAAGAAATCCTTTCGGAGGACGCTTGTTGAACCCACAGCCTCGGCGAGGGCAAAGGACATAGCGGTAAGAAGGAGCAAGAGCATATTCCTCATCATATCGCCGCTGACCCCACAAGATATGCCGTTCCAGCAACGAGCATCCACATGACATCAACGAAGTGCCAGTAAGCTGAAGCTGCCTTCATCAGCGTAGGCTTGTCCTTGTTCATCTTACCACTGGCAAGGAGCCACATAACGTAGAGCTGGGTTATGAGACCAACCAGAACGTGGGAGGTATGAAGACCCGTGAGGGAGTAAAAGCCCGTTCCGTAGGCACTTGCACTCAGCGTGAAGCCTTCATGCCACAGGTGTATCCACTCCCTTACGTGAAGGACAACGAAGAGAGCACCCAGAAGGAAGGTGAGCCCTGTCCATGTAAGAGCTTTTCCGTTGTCTCCTTCTTCCTCAAGGGCAAGTTCAGCCTTAAATATGGTGAAGCTTGAAGCCCAAAGTATAAGGGTGAGAAGCCCAGCCATTCCAAGACTTATGCCTTCAGGTACCCACTTGGACCACTCATCCGCGTGGGCGGTCCTTGCGGTCCAGAAGAAGGCAAAGAGCGTTCCGAAGATTACCAACTCGGAAAGTATGAAGGTAAGTATTCCCAGCCAGCCGAAGCCCTCATCCTTCTCAACCTGGAAGTGCTCATTAGCCCATCCAGCGGAACCTACGAGTATGAGCACGAGTGCAACCCCGCCAGTTATCAAGCCGGCCATCTGCCAACCGTAGTGGAAGAACATCGTGAATGCTATCGGTACGAGCAGGATACCGATACCGATCGGGAAGGGCCAAACGCTGACCTCGTGGTGCGGATGATGAACAGCTCCCTGTGCCATCTCAATCCCTCCTTAACGTAAACATAAACTCACAAAAATGATATAAATCAGCTGAAAAATATCATATAGCAGAGGTTTAACAGGTGCAAGGTTTTTATTTTAAAAAATGATTTTAATGTCAGTTTATTTTATTTAATAAGTTTTTAAGGTTCTAAAGAAGGTTAGTTAGTATGTATTAACAAATGAACAGGCTTCACAGCATAAGTAATTAATAATCCTTACAATTTTAAGCTTTATATAGCCCCCTCTTTAAGGGGAAGCACCAAAACCCACTCTTTGAAAGATGGTAAAAAGAGTTCTATAATAGAGTTAGCACTTACTAAATTTCAGGAGGTGTGAGATGAGTAAGCATGTTGTCATTATAGGTGGCGGAATAGGAGGTATAGCGACCGCCTACAACCTGAGAAAGATGGACGGAAACCTGAAGATAACGGTGATATCAAACAGACCATACTTTGGCTTCACTCCAGCCTTCCCCCATTTGGCCTTAGGATGGAGGAAGTTTGAGGACATAACCGTGCCCCTTGCACCCCTGCTCCCCAAGTTCAACATTGATTTCATAAACGAGTCCGCAGAGTCCATAGACCCTGACAACAACAAGGTGAAGCTGAAATCGGGAAGGGAAGTAGAGTACGATTACCTGGTCATAGCCACAGGTCCCAAGCTTGTGTTCGGTGCGGAGGGGCAGGAGGAAAACTCTACATCTGTATGCACAGCGGAACATGCCCTTGAGACCCAGAAGAAGCTTGAGGAGTTTTACAGGGATCCCGGACCTGTGGTGATAGGTGCGATACCAGGGGTTAGCTGTTTCGGACCTGCCTACGAGTTTGCCTTTATGCTGAACTACGAGCTCGTGAAGAGGAACCTCAGGCACAAGGTCCCGATGACCTACATAACCTCTGAACCCTATATAGGGCATCTCGGTCTTGGAGGTGTAGGTCCCTCTAAGAGGATGATGGAGGACCTCTTTGCGGAGAAGGATATAAAGTACATAACTAACGTTAAGGTGACGAAGATTGAGAGGGATAAGGTAGTATATGAAGACCTTGATGGGAACACCCACGAAGAGCCTGCGAAGTTCACGATGTTCATGCCGAGATTTCAGGGTCCCGATGTGGTTGCCTCCGCAGGAGACAAGGTTGCCAACCCCATGAACAAGATGGTGATAGTCAATAGGTGTTTCCAGAACCCAACATACAAGAACATATACGGAGTCGGTGTAGTTACTGCCATACCCCCTGTTGAGAAGACTCCTGTCCCGACGGGTGCTCCCAAGACCGGGCAGATGATAGAGGGAATGGCTCTTGCAGTAGCCACCAACATAGTGAACGACATCCACAACTCACCAGACAGGTACGCTCCAACCCTCGCTGCGATATGTATAGCGGACATGGGAAAGGAAGCCGCAGGCTTTATAGCCAATCCTGTCATACCTCCGAGGGCATGGGTTAAGACAAAGAAGGCAGGATGGGTCCACTATCTCAAGACAGCCTTTGAGAAGTACTTCCTCTGGAAGGTTAAAAGGGGCGATATCTCACCATGGTTTGAGGAGAAGGCTCTTGAGATACTGCTACACCTGAAGCCGATGGAGCTCTGCAAGGAGTGTGAGGGTTCTCCCGGCTCCCGTTGCTGAGAGGTGAAGCTATGGAGAGCACGAGAGAGAAAATAGTAAGGATAGGCGCTCAGATAATAGCCCACGAGGGTCTCAAGATGTTCACCGCTAAGAGGATAGGAGAGAGGCTCGGCATATCGGATGCAGCGATATTCAAGCACTTCCCGACAATGGACAGCATAGCGGAGGAGATAATCTCAAGGTACACACAGGAGTGTATGAGAAGGGTTGAAGAGGCGATAGAGAAGGGAAGGGACCCCGTGGAGAAGCTGAAGCTGATAATTGAAGGGCACATAGACCTTCTGGAGGAGACACGGGGCATAAGCCCCGTGCTCTGCTTTGAATTCTCCAGAAGCAACAAGAGGAAGCTCAAGAAGATGATATTTGAGTTTCTAAACACCTACGCCAAAAAGGTAGGAAGCGTTATAGATGAGGGCATACGCGAGGGGGAAATAAGGGCTGACATTGATGTTGAGGAGGTCAGCTTCTCCTTCATAGGCCTGATGCAGGCAAAGGTCTTTCAGTGGTTCATAAGGGGAAGGAAAGGAAAGATAGTAAAAGACAGGGAATCCTTCAAGAAAGTCATCCTTGAGGGGCTTATCACCCGCCGACCCTGAACATCTCAACCTTTTCAGCCTTAGCCCCGCTCCTGAACCTGAGCTCGGAGTATCTGTCCTCCCTTTCAGACCAGAGGGAGGCAATAAAGTCTATAATTTCTTCATCGGAAGCACCTGAGCGAAGTAGCCCCTTAACGTCATACCCTTTCCCAGAGAAAAGACATGTAAAGAGCTTTCCATCCGCAGATAACCTCAATCTCGTACACCCTCTACAGAAGGGCTTGGTAACAGAGGCTATAACGCCTACCTCAAGGGAGACGTCTTTGTAGCGGTAGTTGAAGGAGGTCTCACTCTCCTCCCGTCTGCCAAGCTCTTCAAGTCCATACCTACCTTTTAGGGTCTTTACTATCTCCTCCGCGGGAACGACCTTATCCATACTCCATCCGTTGAGGGTTCCAACATCCATGTACTCTATAAATCTCAATACATACCCCTTCTCCCTGCAGAACTCCGCTATATCAAGTATCTCATCGTTGTTAATACCTCTCACAACAATGGTGTTAACCTTCACTGGGGTCAGTCCTACT
>Ga0256841_1003809_pt1 | contig 11134 bp, 10 predicted proteins | sample 356308metaG_FD_185971 | JGI IMG/M metagenome (GOLD analysis project Ga0256841, IMG submission 185971) | Hydrothermal vent microbial communities from Mid Atlantic Ridge, Atlantic Ocean - 356-308 | ecosystem: Environmental > Aquatic > Marine > Hydrothermal vents | place: Atlantic Ocean: Mid...
TGACGTGCCGAAAGGTATGGCAATCCTGGTCTGTAAAGATCCGGAAATAAGTTTTATCAAGGCAGTCAAAATTTTACACCCAGAGAAACAATTTCAGCCAAAAATTGCTGCACAAACCGTTGTGGCTGAAACGGCAACCCTTGCTGATAGTATTTATTTAGCGGATTTTTCCAGTATTGGTGAACACAGTCAAATTGGAGAAAACTGTCAGCTACTTGCTGGTGTTAGAATTGGCGATCATGTCAAAATCGGTGCAAACTGCCGAATTTATCCAAATGTTGTGATTTATGATCATACTCAAATCGGAGATAACGTTATTATCCATGCGGGTTCAGTGATTGGTGCGGATGGTTTTGGTTACAAACAACGGAATCAAAAGCATGTTAAAGTTCCGCATGTCGGTTATGTAAAAATCGAAAATAATGTTGAAATTGGCGCCAACACTTGCATTGATAGGGGAACTTTTGGTGAAACTGTTATTGGCGAAGGTAGCAAGGTCGATAATTTAGTACAGATTGGCCACAATAATATTATTGGTGAAAATGTCATAATTTGTGGGCAGACGGGTATTTCTGGTTCCTGTCAGATTGAAAACAATGTTATTTTAGCGGGAAGCGCCGGGTTAGCCGATCACGTTAAAATTGGCCATCATGCGGTGGTGATGGCGCGATCAGGTATTGCCAGCGATATTAAGGAATGTACTCAAGTTTTCGGCAGTCCGGCTAAAGATAAAAAGACTGCCTGGAGAGAACTTGCAGCATTGGCAAAATTGCCACAATTAATGAAAACAATAAAGCAGATGGAAAATCGTTTGCGGAAGCTGGAAGACTAGGAATTGCTGATTACTATCAGGATTACAAGTTGGACACAATATCATCCTGACAGTCTAAGAAGTTTCCCACTAATTGTTGCAGAACCTGGAAACTTTTGCAGGATTTTTCCAAATCATTTTCAAATAAATGCCTTTCGACTAATCCGGCATGATATTCAAGATTTACAAGGCCGCAACTAGCAACAGTGCCGTGGATATCATGGATAAGCTGTTGTGCTTGTGAAATATCATTTCTGTTTAATAAATGGGCTAATTCATCAATCTGAACTGGCAAAGTGGCAAATATTTTTTCAAATAAAGTTTTAGCCAGCGCTCTATTGTTCAAGGTTTTTTCTAGTAATAATTCAATATAGGTTTGATGCAGATTTGAGGTGTTGAAATTCATAAATAAATGAATCTTGATAATGAAAGTTATTTCATAAAGCTTAACAAAGCTTTTAATAAAGTTTCAGGTGTTGGGGGGCAACCTGAAATTGTTGCGTCAACCGGAATAACATTTTCAACTTTGCCACAACTGGCATAAGATGTACCAAATTCACCGCCACAAGCAGCGCAATCACCCACAGCTACAACCCATTTTGGGTTGGGAGTTGCGTTATAAGTACGTAATAAGGCGGTTTGCATATGTCTAGAAACGGGACCGGTAACCAGCAAGACATCAGCATGTCGAGGTGATGCGACAAAATGGATGCCAAAACGTTCAATATCATAAAGTGGATTATTCAGTGCATGAATTTCCAACTCGCAGCCGTTACAAGACCCTGCATCAACAGCGCGAATGGCCAGACTTCCAGAAAAATGCTTATCAATATGATGTTTTATGTTAATGCCTAGTTGTTCTAATTCTTGTTCATTCGGTTTTTTAATCCGTTCGGTGACTATCCCTGTCTTTAAGGTTTTAGCAAAAAGTCTTAACATCTTGTAGTCCTATAGGTCATGGCCTGAGTAGGAACCATTGAGTGATTTGTTGCATACGGGAAAATCTGGCACAATATTGTTCAATACGATTTTTTCTAAAGCGGGCCAGTTGATGATACTGGGATCTCTGGGATAGAAACGTGCAATCTGATTAGCTTTGTCAAAGCGCACATAAGTAACTATTTCGCCACGCCAACCTTCAATAATACCCAAGCCCTCGCTATTTTCAGGTGGAATTTGCCAAGCATTTGTTATTTCATCGTTAGGAATTTGCTTCAGCATTTGCTGTAATAGTTTTATAGAAGCAAAAATTTCTTTTATCCGAACCCATACTCGAGAAGCAACATCCCCTTGATTTTCTACGGCGACTTTAAGGGATAGTTGATCATAAGGAGGATAAGCGGCATCTCGTCGCACATCAAAATCTTGACCGCTGGCGCGACCTACATAACCAATCGTTCCAAAAGCGGCCGCAGTTGCTTCTGATAAAAAGCCTGCGGTAAATAATCTATCTTCCAGGGAGGAATTTAAATCTAATGCAGGTAAAATTTCATCTAACTCTTTCCTTAAACTTTTCAATTCAAGCAGCATAAGTTGATTGTCAGGGTCTGATACCGTAATCTTGACGCCACCAGGCACAATACAATCCATTAGCAAGCGATGTTTAAAACATCGGGCATTGGTACGGAGCCATAACTCCCTTAAACGACTAAACTGCATTTGTGCAAAGGCAAAACCGACATCATTGCAAATTGCGCCAATATCCCCCAAATGATTAGCAATACGTTCTCGTTCAAGCAGAATAGCTCTTAAATATGCAGCCCGAAGCGGGATTGTAATACCTGCCGCTTGCTCCATTGCTCTACATGCCGCCCAACTATGAGCAACAGTGCTATCTCCAGATACTCTGGATGCCAGTCGAACCAATTGTTCTGGGCTTTTATTGACGGCTAATTTTTCAATCCCTTTATGAACATATCCCAGGCGTTCTTCCAGATTTAATATTGTTTCTCCAACCGCCTGGAAACGGAAATGACCAGGCTCAATTATGCCAGCATGAACGGGGCCTACAGGTATTTCGTAAACACCTGTGCCTCTGGCTTTGATAAACTGATAATCCATATCGGGTGCTGTTATTTTTTCTGGGCTACCATCTATCGGAAAATCGTCGCGTAGTGGATATTGATTTTTTTTCCAGGCCTTATGCCGTAACCAGGGACGATTATCCGGGTGTTCTGTAAAATCAATACCAAACAGATCTTGAGAGTGTCGTTCACTGCGATTAGCCGCTGGATATACCGTTGCCTGAGAAGGGAGGCAGGCTTTATCTTCAGAAACAGAGGTGCGCAATAGCAGATATAGCCCATTTTTTTCAAATATAGCGTTGACAATGTAGAGTGGTGACTGTTGTTCAACCCAGCCAGAAACCCAACGGACAGACTGAAGTTGAGCTAATTCGGCAAATTTACGCCAGTTATTGTGATGAATTATCCAAAGTGGCATACTTGAAATTGAAGCAACTTCAATCTGCATATCAAGGGCTTGGGATTGCTTTTTTAAATCTATCGCCCAGTTTTGTTTATTTTGATTCATAGTGGTGCGCTCCCCGAAATTAACACCGTGGCCTGTGTAAACCAGTCCGCTAAAAACCCAGGGATTACTAATCCTAACCATAAAACTAAAGCTAAATGAATCATCACAGGTAATAAATTTGCCTGGATAGGGTTCTGTCCTTCAGGTTGTTTGCCATAAACCATCGGCTGAATATTTCTAAATAGTCCTGCACCTGCTAAACCAACGCCTAAAAGCAACAAAGGTGTTAGCCACGGGTAAGTTTGCATCGTAGCCAGTAGTACCAGAAATTCACTAGTAAAGACACCAAAAGGCGGAAATCCAGCAATAGCTAATGTACCAATTAACAGCCCCCAACCAACTTTAGGTTGCGTTTTGATCAAACCACGAATTTTTTCAATACTTTGTGTGCCAGCAATCTGTGCCGCATGTCCAACTGTGACAAAAATAGCCGATTTAGTTAGTGAATGAACCATCATGTGCAGTAAGGCGGCAAACGTAGATAGTGGCGTACCCAGTCCAAAAGCAAAGGTCATCAAGCCCATGTGTTCAATGGAGGAATAACTGAATAGTCGTTTAATATCTTTCTGTCGATGTAAAAATACGGATGCAACCAGAAAGGATAACAAGCCAAACCCCATCATTAAGTATCCGGCAATATTGGATTGAGTTGCTCCATCGACCAACATTTTATTACGTACCACTGCATAAAGCGCATCATTTAATAACAAACCCGATAATACAGCCGACATTGGAGTAGGTCCCTCTGAATGAGCATCTGGCAGCCAATTGTGTAAAGGTACTAAACCAATTTTAGTTCCGTAACCAACAAGCATAAAGACAAAGGCTATCTCAAGAATTTCCGGGTTGAGTTGCTTAGCATTTTCATATAATACTGACCAGAGCAAGGCATTTTCAGCATCACTGATTTGAATGGCTGCGTAATATAATAAAATGGTGCCAAATAAAGCTTGGGCAATACCGACACCACAAAGGATAAAGTATTTCCATGCAGCTTCAATTGACTCAGGAGTGCGATATAAACTGACTAACATCACCGTAGCCAACGTAGCACCTTCCATAGCCACCCACATCATGCCCAAGTTATTGCTGATCAAAACCAAATACATGGCAAACATAAAACCCTGATACATCGAGTAATATATTTTTAACCGCTTTTCAGTAAGCTTTCCTATTTCTTCCTCGTGCGCCATATAGGCATCAGAAAAAATAGCCGTCGTCAATCCGACAAAAGCGGTTAACACGATCAGATAAATATTAAAGGAGTCAATTATAAAAAAAAGACTATCGGATACAATCGTCCCGTTTAAAAATACATTGATAGCCAACCAAACTGAAATCAATAAGCTGATTGCATTAAACCAGACATTGATGCGACCAATTAGAGGTTTATGTCCTAGTAAAGCAAAATATAAAATGCCAGCAACTGGCAGTAATAACAATAAGTAGGCAGCTATCATTTTTCTAACTCATTCAAACGATTTAGCATATCTACATCCAAAGAATCAATGCTGCTACGAATGTGTAGAAAAAAGATACCAAACAGGATTGCGGCAACAAGTACATCAAAGGCAATTCCTAATTCAACCACCATAGGCATTCCGCTGGTAGAAACAATTGCAGCAAAAAATAATCCATTTTCTATCGACATAAAGCCGACTACATGTGCAATAGCCTGACGATGTGAAATCATCAATAACATGCCTAAAAGAACCACAGATAAACTAGTTGCCAGTGCATTCAGCATCACGACAGGGGTGTCATTCAAAACGGGGTGTAATACATAATAACTAAAAATAACCAAACTGGCTCCGCCTAACATCACCGCTGTTTTATTCTTTAGGGCTTCCACATCACGATGAATTTTCATTTTTAGAATTTGCCGTTTGAGCATCCAAGGTATAAAAAATACTTTCAAGGCGAGCGTTATGCCTGCTGAAATAAATAAATGATAATTATTTAAACTATAAGCAGCCAATGCTGTGGCTGAACATAAAAGCAAGCCTTGTAAGGCAAATACAAACACCAATCGTAATAATCGACCCTGCCCAAGCATTAAAAAAGAAGTGAGTCCTATCAAGGCAGCAATCGATAAAATCGCTTGAGCAAAAAAATCCAGGTTTTCTATATTCACTAGCGTGATGCCTCCAAAATGATATGGCTTAACATGCCCAGTAAACCTAAAAGGTAAGCAAAGCTCAGATATTCCTGCACTCTAAATAACCGCATTTTGGCAAATAGCGTTTCTGAAAAAGCTAGTAAAACAGCCAAGATAGCCAATTTTCCAACAATATGTAATAAACCATGGCCTAATGCCGTAATGCTCAATTGTTCGGCAATACCCCATGGGAAAAAAATATTGGCAATCAAAACCCCGTATAACATCAGTTTCAACTGGCTGGCCCATTCGATTAATGCCAGATGTCGACCACTATATTCCAGAATCATTGCTTCGTGAATCATGGTTAGTTCCAAATGCGTGGCAGGGTTATCCACTGGGATACGCCCAGTTTCAGCAATCGCCACCAATAACATGGCAAACAGAGCAAATATAAATGAAGGTCTTAGTACAATACCATGATCTAATACGTAACCGATTGCAAGCGATAGATTGGTACTAGCAGCAGTCATTGTCAGTGTGAAAATAGCCATCAACATAGCGGGTTCCGCTAATGATGAAATTGTCATCTCACGAGAAGCGCCCATTCCTCCAAACGCGGTTCCAATATCCAAACCTGCCAGCGCAAGAAAAAACCGGGCAAAAGCAAAAAAACCAACTAATACGATTATATCTGCACTGGCAGCCGTGGGCAGATTGACTGCGATTAATGGCACTACACTGGCTGCCAGAACCATAGCCGAAAAAATAATGTACGGTGAAATCACAAATAACCAAGATGCCTGATCAGAGACCACCGGTTGCTTATGGGTTAATTTCCACAAATCCCGATAAGGTTGGAATAAAGAAGGAGCTTTACGATTTTGCAAAAAACATTTACAGCATTTTATCCAACCAGTTAACAGTGGCGCTAAGGTGATAAAAAGCAGAGTTTGAATCAGCGCTAAAATCCAGTTCATAAGCTGACCACCCATAACAATAAAATCAATGTTGCGAAAGAATACGCTAAATACACGCGTATATTTCCAGTCTGAATCCGTCCAACAAATCGGGCTAATTGATTTACAATCCTTTCTATAGGGTTATAAATTTTCGCCCAGCAATGGTCTTGTATACTGAGCTGATAATGTATCTCCGTAACTTGTTGGGAGAGTCCTCCTTGATGTTGCTTATCAATTTTCTCTTCTATTTGCCAAATATAGGCAAAAATGCGTCTAAATGGCATACTAAAAGCAGTGCATCCATACTGCATTCTAGGCGTTAAGCCACCATAACCACAGTCCCAACTATCCGATTTTCGCAATGTCATGGCGGGATCGCGGCGTAGATATTTAAAACTAATACCGCCCGCAATGATGACCCCACAAAGTACGAAAGGAGCCGCATAAGAAGCATGGTTAGCTGAAATTGGAGCAAGCCATAACCAATCAGCAGCAATCGTATTTGCAGAGCTTTGTCCTAAAATTTGACTGGAAACTTGATTAAGTAACTGAATTACCATTGCCGGGAAGATACCAAATAAAAAGCATAGGCTAGCCAATATACTTAAACCGGCCAACATGCCTTTATCACCAATTTCCTGTGCTTTTGCACTATTCCGTGAACGTGCTTGCCCCAAAAATATTGTGCCATAAACCTTAACAAAACAAGCTGCAGCCAAAGCTGCCGTTAATGCCAAAGCCGCAGCAGCAACAGGAATAAGGCTGCGTAAAACTTCACTATCAAGTACATCAACCTGTAACGCTGTTTGAAAAGCCAACCATTCAGAAACAAATCCATTAAAAAGAGGTAAAGAGGAAATGCTCATGCAAGCAACTAACATCAATTTACTGGTATGCGGCATGCGTTTTATCAACCCACCCATTGCATCTATATTTAATTCGTGAACCTGTTGTTGAATTACCCCTGCCCCTAAAAACAATAAGTTTTTAAATAAGGCGTGGTTAAAAGCATGGAATAAAGCGGCAATAAAACCTAAAGTTGCAATTTTTTCATAACCATGCGCTTTAAAAATCATGGACAACCCCAGTACCATAAAAACAATACCCATATTTTCAACGGAACTATACGCTAACAGACGTTTTAGATTGGCTTGCATCAGCGCGTAAAAAATACCCCCCAAAGCAGAAAATGCACCCATAATCAACAATGTCACGCCCCAGTACGTATGGACATCACCCAACAAGTCAAAACAAAAGCGAATGATTCCATACAAAGCAACTTTAAGCATTACGCCACTCATTAAGGCAGAAATATGAGACGGTGCGACTGGGTGAGCTTCGGGTAACCAGACATGTACTGGTACCAGTCCTGCTTTCATGCCAAATCCTAGCAACGCTAAAATAAAAGCAATATTTGCCCAACTTGTCGATAATTCTGCGTTACGTAAGGCATCAAAAGTAAAACGAAAACTGTCTGCGTAACTGGCTAAAATGCCAAAACCAAGGATAATGAACAAAGCACCCACTTGTGCCATTATTAAATACAAAAACGCGGCACGACGATTAGCTGAATGTTCATGTTTGAATGCAACGAGAAAATAACTGCTAACAGACATTAATTCCCAGGCGATCATAAAAAAGAAAGCATCATCTGCCAACAACACCATCAGCATTCCCGCAATAAAAATCCCAGTAAAAAAACCTAATATTGCAAAAGGGTGCTGTTGTTCATCATTACTCTGAACATAGCCTGGCCCATACAGACTGACGGCAAATACTGCTAACCCAATAATTAAATAAAAAAACCCGGATAAACTGTCAAAACGTACATGCCAAGGTAGCCAAGGCAAGCCTAGTCTCAGTTGATCAATTTCGATACCTTGAGTGATTAAAACGCATAATCCTGCAACCATCGCAAAAATACCCGAAGTACCTAACAGGATAAAAACTAAACGTTGTAAACGTGATGAATAATCTTGCTCAGTAAGATATTCTGTAAATAGCTGAATACAACTCCGAGGTAGAAAAGGGGTTTTTTCCAAGCCATAAAGCCCTAATCTCAAAACATTACCACGTTGTCGCATCAATAGTGCGAGTAATCCCGAGAGAAGACTTAAGAAAACAGCGCTATAGGCTAAAAATAGTATCATTGATTGGTTATATAAAAAATAAAAGCACAGGCAAATAGATCCTTAAAGTGCTATTTGCTTGTTGAAAAGCTAAACATTCTATGCAAAGCCATGGAATAAAAAAACATCCAAACCTTTTCTATATGGATAAGCCCAAGCCGATTTGCAGATTACAGAAACAGGACTAATACAGTGATCGAGAACTTCAATTTATGGAGTTCTCTGTGAAAATTTTACAACTTATATCGAAAAAACTCCAAAAATATTATGTTTGCCAAACACAGAGAAACATTTAGGTTTTGTTCTTTCTACTCAAAGAAAACATAATTTTACGAATTGTGACGAGTATAAAATTTATGCACCGCAAAGTTGTCATCGGATCTTTTTGTAGGGTTGGCTTAACCATATCATGTCCTAATTAATTTTGATATGCTAAAGCCCAGAGAAAAAATAATAAGGGCTGGAATGATGAGACTGAAATTTCGAACCATAGTGTGGGTGGCCTTGGCAGTTCTGCTTCAAGGCTGTGGTTACAATTCCTTGCAAACAACGGATGAAGCGATAAAAGCGGCCTGGGCGGAAGTATTGAACCAATACCAACGTAGAGCCGACTTGATACCAAACCTGGTCAATGTGGTTAAAGGTTATGCGGCGCATGAAAAAGATGTTCTTACCGCTGTAACTAATGCTCGGGCAAAAGTTGGCGCCATTCAGGCAACTCCAGAGCTGATTAACAATGAAGCGGCATTCAAGAAATTCAATGCTGCTCAGAATGAAATGAGTTCGGCTTTAGGCCGGCTGTTAGTTGTCGCCGAAAAATATCCAAATCTTAAAGCCGATGGAGTTTTTCGTGATCTTCAGGCGCAGCTTGAAGGAACTGAAAACAGAATCGCAGTGGCTAGAAATCGTTATATCAAGGCAGTCCAGGAATATAATGCAACTGTCAGAAAATTTCCTTCAAACCTGACTGCGATGATGTTTGGATTTAAAGTCAAGCCGACATTTACCGTAGAAAATGAGCATGAAATTTCCAAACCGCCCAAAGTGGATTTCAATTTAGCTCCCAACCCTGCTCAATAAACTGATTTGATTGCGGTGTGTTTATGAACACTTCCTCTTTATATCAGCGTGTTCTGATTTCCTTTTTGTTTTTTTGTCTGCTAGGTATAAAAAATGTTCAGGCAGAGCAGCCGATTCCAGAGTTTAAAAGCAGGGTAGTTGATTTAACCAACACATTAACACCCACACAGAAACAACTTCTGGAAGAACAATTAAAACAGCTTGAAAAAACCAAAGGAAGCCAGCTTGCAGTTTTGATTGGACCAACAACCACGCCCGAAACTATTGAGCAATATGCAATTCGTGTTGTAGAAAAATGGCAATTAGGAAGAAAAGAGGTTGATGATGGGGTGCTGTTACTGATAGCTAAAAACGACAGAAAACTTCGTATTGAAGTAGGCTATGGACTTGAGGGTGTTATACCAGATGCTATTGCTAAAAGGGTCATCAGTGAAATTATCACTCCATATTTCAAAGTGGGTGATTTTTACGGTGGTATTGTTGCTGGCGTTCATCAATTGATCAGGCTGATAGAGGGCGAACCTTTACCACCACCCAAACAGCACGATGATTATCGAGAGCCTGGAGTTCAGGATTTGCTGTTTTTTCTGGTTTTTATTCTGTTTTTCGCGCCAGCATTCAGATCGTTATTTGGCCGACTAATTGGATCTGGCGTTGCAGGCGGCATCGCCGGACTTTTAACCTGGTCAATTACTGCAACATTGGTTGCCAGCATTTTAGCAGGTGTCGCTATTTTTTTTCTTGCCTTGATGTTTACCAGTGGTGGAAGGAGTAACTTTCCCGGTGGCCGCGGGGGATATTATGGAGGTGGCTTTGGTGGTGGATGGTCCGGTAGAGGAGGCTGGTCAGGAGGGGGTGGATTTGGAGGTGGAGGTGGGGGCAGTTTTGGCGGCGGCGGCGCTTCAGGAGGATGGTAAGATGAAAATTAGCCGTTTGTTTAAACATTTGTTATACCCGCCCTGGCTGGTTAGGCGTAAATTTCCGCCTGCGTCGTTAAAAAAAATTGAAAAAGCAATTCAACATTCCGAAACCAGACACAACGCTGAAATTCGGTTTGCAGTTGAAAGTTCATTGAGTTTTGTTGAACTAGTGCAAGACATAAGCTGCTTTGATCGTGGTGTAGATGTGTTTTCTGAATTAAGAGTATGGGATACCGAGCAAAATAACGGCGTGTTGATTTATTTGTTGTTGGCTGATCGAACTATTGAAATTATTGCGGACAGAGATATTAATAAAAAGGTTGATTCTAAGGAATGGTTACGAATTTGTCGCTTGATGGAAAGCTTTTTTCGAAAAAAGCAGTTTGAAACAGGTGTTTTAAAAGGAATTGAAGAAATTACCCGGTTATTGGTTACTCTTTATCCTGCAAATGCTGGAAATATCAATGAATTGTCGAATAAACCAGTAATACTATAGCTTGATTATGGTGCTTCCATGCACCATAAACCTCATTACTTTGTAGGTCGAGTTAGCGATAGCGTAACCCGACAAAATCCAGAAAATGTTGGGTTACGCTAACCCA
>Ga0256841_1003810_pt1 | contig 11134 bp, 10 predicted proteins | sample 356308metaG_FD_185971 | JGI IMG/M metagenome (GOLD analysis project Ga0256841, IMG submission 185971) | Hydrothermal vent microbial communities from Mid Atlantic Ridge, Atlantic Ocean - 356-308 | ecosystem: Environmental > Aquatic > Marine > Hydrothermal vents | place: Atlantic Ocean: Mid...
TATTTTTAAATTCTTCAATGTCTCTTGCGCCGCAATAACCCATTGATGCCCGTAATCCTCCAATAAACTGATAAACAGTATCGGCCAAAGGACCTTTATACGGTACGCGTCCTTCAACACCTTCGGGAACCAGTTTTTTAATATCGTCTTCCATATCTTGGAAATAACGGTCTTTACTTCCTTCTTTCATTGCACCTATTGACCCCATACCGCGGTACACTTTGAAACTTCTGCCTTCGTAAAGAATTTTTTCGCCCGGGGTTTCATCCACACCGGCGAACATACCGCCAATCATAACCGTGTCGGCGCCGGCGGCAATGGCTTTGGCAACATCACCGGTCTGTTTAATTCCACCGTCGGCGATTAAAGGAACGTTGGTATCTTTCAGCGCGCCGGCAACTTCGAGGATGGCGGAAATCTGCGGAACACCAACACCGGCAACAATTCTGGTTGTGCAAATCGAGCCGGCGCCAATTCCCACTTTTACCGCATCCACTCCGGCATCAACCAAATCGAGTGCGGCTTCTTTGGAGATTATATTTCCGGCAATTAATTGAGTACCGGGAAATTCGCTTTTAATTTTCCTCACTGTGTCAATTACGCCTTGGGAATGTCCGTGTGCGGTATCGACAACGATAACATCGACGTTGGCATCAATTAAGGCTTTAACCCGCTCCATCGTATCGGAAGTAACACCAACTGCGGCACCAACGCGCAACCGCCCGAGTTCGTCTTTACTTGCATTTGGGAATTTGATTTTTTTGGAAATGTCTTTGTAAGTGATGAGCCCGCGCAACACCCCGTTTTCGTCCACCACCGGAAGTTTTTCAATTCTGTGTTTTTGCAGAATCAATTTTGCCTCTTCCAATGTTGTACCCACCGGAGCGGTTTTCAAATTCGAACGGGTCATTACTTCCTTTATGGGAAGGTTCACGTTAGGTTCGAACCTCAAATCCCGGTTGGTTAATATTCCTATTAATTTGTTATTATCGTCAACAATCGGTATACCGGAAATCTTATACTTCTTCATCAATTCGAGTGCGTCTTGAACAGTTTTGTCTTCGGTCAACGTAATCGGATTTACTATCATCCCGCTTTCGGAACGTTTGACTTTATCCACTTCTTCCGCTTGCCTTTCTATCGACATGTTTTTGTGAATTATTCCTATTCCACCTTGAGCGGCCATTGCAATTGCCATACGGGCTTCGGTAACTGTATCCATTGCAGCGGACACCAAAGGAATGTTCAGCTTTATTTTTTTTGTCAACTTTGTGGATAAATCCGTTTCCCTCGGCAGTACCGACGATTTTGCCGGTACAAGTAGAATATCATCGAATGTCAATGCTTCGTATAAAATCTTTTCGTTGTGCATTTGGTTCTCCGTAATCTTAAGTTTTAATATTCACAATTTAATCGAATGCGGAAATTCCGGTTATATCTTCACCTATAATCAACGTGTGCATTTCGTGGGTGCCTTCGTAAGTTTTAACCGATTCCAAATTATTTGCGTGCCTCATAACCGGATATTCATCCAAAATTCCGTTTGCGCCTAAAATTTCCCGGCCCATTCTGGCAATTTCCAAAGCTTTTTCCACATTGTTCCTTTTAGCAAGTGAAATTTGGGTATGTTTCACTTTCCCCGCATCTTTTAATTTTGCAAGTTGAAAATTTAAAAGTTGAGCTTTTGTAATTTCCGTAACCATGTAAACAAGTTTATCTTGAATCAATTGGTAACCGGCAATAGGTTTACTGAACTGCACCCTGCTTTTGGCGTAATCCAAAACTGTGTGGTAAACAGCCAACATCGAGCCGACGACACCCCAAGCAATGCTGTAACGCGCTTGGTTCAAACACATCAGGGGGGATTTCAAGCCGTTACTGCCGGGCAACAAATTTTCTTCGGGAACAAACACATCTTGAAAAATCAATTCCGACGTAATAGATGCACGGAGCGAATGTTTCCCTTTCATTTCGGGAGCGGAAAATCCATCGAAATCTTTTTCTACGAGGAATCCGCGAATCACACCGTCGAGCTTAGCCCAAACCACCGCCACATCGGCAATTGAGCCGTTGGTAATCCACATTTTTGCGCCGTTCAGAACATATCCGCCGTCAACTTTTTCGGCTTTTGTCACCATGCCGGCAGGATTGGATCCATAGTCGGGTTCGGTTAATCCGAAACAACCGATTTTTTCACCCGAAGATAACGGGTGCAACCATTTTTGCCTTTGTTCTTCACTGCCGAAAGTGTAAACCGGGTACATAACCAAACTGTTTTGTACGGAAACAAAACTTCTCAATCCGCTGTCGCCCCGTTCCAATTCTTGCATAACCAGACCGTAAACAACATTATTCATTCCGGAACATCCGTATTTTTCGGGCAAAGTAATTCCCAACACACCAAGCTCAGCCAATTTGGGAATCAGATATTCCGGGAAAGTTCCTTCGCGGTAATGTTTTTCAATTACCGGCAATACTTCACCCGATACGAAATCGCGTATCGAATCCCTAACAAGTTTTTCCTCTTCGGTAAGAAGTTCTTCTATATTATAATAATCCAAAGTTCCGTTTTTCATTATTCTTCACTTTCTATTTGTCCGGTGGAATTAAAAAGTTCTTGTATCACCTTTGCAATCAGTTCCCCGGGATATCCGCGGGAACTTAAAAACGATTGTATTTTGCTTTTTAATTTTATGTTATTATAATTTTTGTGTTTTAAACTTTTTATTTTCTTTTCAGCAATAGCAACGGCATTCTCAAATAAAATTTCACTTCCGGAATATGCGGCAAGCGTTTTGTCGATTATATGCCTGTCTATTCCTTTTTCGTACAATACTTTCCTTACCAAATTCAGTCCTTTCTTTCTCTTCACTATTTTTTCTTCCGCCAAGAGTTTTGCAAATTCCTCATCGTTCAAATAGCCTTTCCGGCTCAGCTCTTCAATAACCGGATTGATTTGGTAAGCCTCGAAACCTTTTTTAAGCAATTTGTTTTTGAGTTCACGGGCGGAGTGAGCCCGCCGTGAAAGTAAATCGAATGCCTTTTCCTTAATTTTTATCAAAGAACTTTGAGCAATGAATCCGTTTAGTTGTTCTTCCGTAATTTCATCATGTTTTCTTAATCCGGCTTTATATACAACTTCTTCCCTGACCAAAAATTCATCGTTACCGTCAACTTCAACAATAACATTTTTACCCTTTTTAACGAGCCGGGTAATTATCATTTTGTTGCGGCAGCTTTTTCTTTGGCTCCGTTGCTTTTATTTTCTTCTTCCAACAAACCGAGTTTTATTTTTACTTCTTTTTCCAATTTTTGCATCAGAGTCTGGTCTTCGGACAATGCACGGCGGAATTGTTCGCGTCCTTGGAACCTGTCTTCCCCGTAAGTGAACCAAGCACCGCTTTTTTTAACAATACCTCTGTCAACAGCCAAATCTATTAAATCGCCTTCTTTACTGATACCGTGATTATAAAGAATATCGAATTCCACTTGCTTGAACGGTGGAGCAACTTTGCTTTTTACGACTTTCACTTTCGTACGGTTACCGATAATTTCTTGCCCGTCTTTAATCGCTGCAATTCTTCTGATATCCAATCTTACCGAAGCATAAAATTTAAGAGCGTTACCGCCGGTGGTTGTTTCGGGACTACCGAACATAACACCGATTTTACTGCGGAGTTGATTTGTGAAAATAACACAGGTTTTCGAACGGCTTACGGCGCCGGTAATTTTACGCAGTGCTTGCGACATTAATCTTGCTTGCACACCCATTTGCGGATCGCCCATATCGCCTTCAATTTCGGAGCGGGGTACCAAAGCCGCAACCGAGTCGATTACTATAATATCGAGTGCATTGCTTCTTACAAGTGTATCTACAATTTCAAGCGCTTGTTCACCGTAATCGGGTTGGGATAGCAGAAGATTTTGTACATCCACACCAAGCCTTTTGGCATAATTTATATCCAAAGCGTGTTCGGCATCGATGAATGCGGCAATTCCGCCTTGCTTCTGTGCTTCGGCTATGGAATGCAAACAGATTGTGGTTTTACCGGAAGATTCCGGACCGTAAATTTCAACAATTCTTCCACGCGGCAAACCGCCGATACCCAAAGCGTAATCGAGTGAGACCGAACCGGTTGAAATGGCTTCAACTTTGTTAATCACTCCGTCGCCCAATTTCATTATAGCGCCTTTGCCAAATGTTTTCTCGATACTGTAAATTGTATCTTCAAGCATTTTCAATCTTGCATCTTTTTCTTTAGACATTTTTTCCTCCTCTATGATTTCAATTTAAATTTTTCAATTGCAGTGTAAACGGAACCCGCAGGCGTTAAATCACTTTTGAACAATGTAACCGAAGGGCAAACAAAACTCCGGTCAGGCAATTCATAATCCAAAAACGAGTCCATTTTTTTTCTGTCTTCCTTTCCTTTTATTCTAAGTAACGTTAAGTGAGGTTTGAATTTCCTCTTTTCCCTTTCAAAGCCGAATTGTTCAAAAGATTCATTTATTTTATTATTTAAATTAATTAAGTTATCATCATAATCAAAACCGAGCCATAAAATTTTGGGAGTACGGTTGCGGTAGAAATATCCGAACGACTTATATTTCAATACGATTTTGTCCGATTCCGCACATAGTGCCCGTAGAGTTTGAGAAAATGCCGGAATCAACCCGTCATTAACATCACCGAGGAATTTCAAGGTAATATGAAGTTTCTCTTTAGATTCCCACCGGATACTTTCGTCGTTGTAAATCGATTTCCGGATACCGGTAATTTCATTCAAAATAGATTCCGGTAAATCGAGAGCGATAAACAATCTATTCGTCATAAGGAATTCCGAGCAAATTCCTTCTCAACATTTCCAAAGCCGCTTGCGAAGTCCGTTCTTTGTTTAAAATTCTGTCGTCACCGAATCTGAATTCTTTGGAAGTACAAACTTTATCGTCACAAATTCCTATATGAACCAAGCCCACGGGTTTAGTAGGTGTGGCTCCGGTCGGACCCATAATACCCGTTGCTGCAAGACCTATATCCGTACCGCTGACTTTCCGCACGCCGTCCGCCATTAAGCGTGCCACTTCCATACTTACGGCACCGTATTGTTCAATCAAATCTTCATCAATATTCAGCAATTCAACTTTTGCACCGTTGCTGTAAGTGATAAGCGCCCTTTCGAAATAGGAACTGCTGCCGCTTATGTTTGTAATTCTGTGACTAATTAATCCGCCGGTACACGATTCGGCCACCGCAAGAGTCAAACCTCTGTCTTTTAATAATCTGCCCACAACACCTTCGAGTGTATCATCATCTTTACCGTAGATATACCTTCCGACTTTTGCCCTGATTCTTTGCTCTATTTCCAGCAGTTTATTATGGGCATCTTCTTCGTTTTCGCCTTGAACCGTCAGACGCATTTTCACTCCGTACTGGCTCGGAAGGAAAGCCAGTTTACCGTCGCCAAGCAAATCTTCAAGCGGACCGAGTTTTTCGTACAGAACAACTTCGGGGATTCCTGTTGTTAGCAAGTGAGTTGTTTTTTTTGTCACAAGCGATGATTTGAATTTTTCTTTCAATTTAGGAATCACATATTTTTCAAACATTTCGCTCATTTCGTAAGGAACGCCGGGCATCACAATAAAGACCTTACCGTCTTTCTCTATCCACATTCCCGGAGCGGTTCCTTTGGTATTTTTTATAGGTTCGGCAATTTTGGGAACCATCGCTTGTCCGCGGACTTTTTCGGTTTCCTTCACTCCCCTTTTCTTTGTGAATTCCAATACCTCGGCAAGAATATCGTGGTTCATTTCAAGTTCCGTTTTGAAGAAAGTGGTGACGCATTTTTTTGTTATGTCGTCGTGCGTTGGACCCAAACCGCCGGTAACAACAACAACATCGTTATTTGCAAATGCATCTTCAAACTCACGCAATATCGATTTCTCGTCGTCACCCACCACGGAAATTTTCGATATTTCAAAATCAATTCCGGTAAGCTTATCTCCGATGAACGAAGCGTTTGTGTTCAACGTTTTACCGATTAAAATTTCATCACCGATTGTAATAATTTGTGCTTTCATCTTTTATCGTTTTTTGTAAAGAATTTTTATAAGAATGATATAAATATATGAATAATTATCAAACTATACGCACCGGAAACAATATCATCGAACATAATTCCCTTTCCGCCTTTTAATTTTTCAAATGTTCTTGCCGGAAACGGTTTGATGATATCCGTTAAGCGCCATAATACGAAATCGACGGCCAAAATCCAATAAACTTTCGGAACGAACAACAGACTTATCCAAGTTCCCACGAATTCGTCAATTGTGCACTGCGCAGGGTCTTTTCCGTATTGTTTTTCGAATTTATCGCCCAGCTTTATTCCCCAAACGGTTAAAACTGAAATTATTAAAATCATAAAAGCGGGGTTTTCAAATCCGGGCACAAGATAAACGGCAAAAGCAACAATGCTCGATACGGTTCCGGGTGCAACGGGGAAATATCCGGTGAACAGAACGGATCCGGCGAGTTTTTCCACAAAATTCAGTTTCAAGCGAACATACCTTTGAATAAATTTTTGTTTTTCACCAAATATACAACTCCGGTGTAAAACGTAAATAACGTAATTATCAACATGGAATAATTTATGAATTTCAGATTTGTAAGTAAATCCAGAATTTCACCGTAACGGGATTGTACAGGCCCGACGGTTTTCAGGGTGAAGAAAATAAGCAAATAAAATATGAAGATCATTTGAGCAAAAGTTTTAACCTTTGCCAATTTGTTCGTTACGAACGGTTTGTTTTGCAAATCGGCATAAATACGCAAACCGGTAATCAAAAAATCCCTTACGATAATGACCAAGACCATCCAAAGTTGAAGCACATCGAGGAAAACAAAAGCAAGGAAAGCCGCCGACGTAAGTGCTTTATCGGCAAGCGGATCCATAAATTTTCCCCAGTTGGTAATATAATTAAATTTACGTGCAAGCCATCCGTCGTACCAGTCCGTTATTGCCGCAATAAAGTAAACAACCAGTGCTATTTGCTTATGAACCGGATTTTCGGAAAGGAACAAAAAAAAGAAAACCGGCGAGAGGATTAACCGCAAAGTTGTAAGTTGATTGGGTAGAACCATTTAAAAAATCAATTTTATAGTTTTTAATCATTTAAAATAAAACTGTCATAATTCAAGCAAATTATTCTTCCGCCGTATTTGCGGCAAGTTCTTTCAAATAATCGAATTCATATATTCCCGTATTGTGTCCGTCTTTCCAAACTATATTAATTGCATATTGACCGACCACTTGGATTGAAGCGACTTGCGTTTGGCTTTCGCCGAAGATTCGCACAACCATTTCATCCGAGCCTGCCGGTTGCGAAGTACAAATAGCACACGGGCAGTTTTTCCGCAAAAAATCCAATGCAAGTTTGTCCTCGCTTCCGTCGTCCCAATTTATTTTGAGAAATTTTCCGTCGGCAATTTCAATTTTTACAGGTGTCATTTACAAACTTTCACCGGTTAATTTTGTAAGTGCTTCCAAATATTTTTTAGTTGTATTTTCAATAACGTTTCCGGGCAAATCGGGCGCCGGCGGTTTTTTGTTAAAGTTAATCGATAACAGATAATCCCGCACATATTGCTTATCGAAACTGGCTTGCGGTTTACCTTTTTCATAATTTTCAGCCGGCCAGAACCGTGAGGAATCGGGGGTTAAAAGCTCATCGATTAAAATAATTTTCCCGTTGTAAAAGCCGAATTCCATTTTGGTATCGGCAAGAATTATCCCGCGCTCTTCGGCATATCCGGCTGCTTTTTTGTAGATGTTCAAACTTGTATCACGTAAGAATTCAAAGGTTTCCTTCCCTACCAAATCAATTGCTTTGTTGTGATCGATTGTTTCATCGTGTTCGCCAATTTCGGCTTTTGTAGAGGGTGTAAAAATAGGTTCGGGCAACCGTTCCGATTCAACCAAACCCGCAGGCAATTTAATGCCGCTTATTGCTCCGGTGCGTTGATAATCTTTCCAACCCGAGCCGGAAATGTAACCTCGCACAATACACTCGAGCGGAATGAGTTCGGCTTTTTTAACCAGCATTGTTCTGCCTTCCAGCACATCTGCGTATTCTTCCGTTTCCGCGGGAAATTCTTTTACATCTGTGCTAACCAGATGATTTTCAATTTCGTTTTTGAAGAAGTCGAACCAAAAAGCGGAAATTTTGGTTAAAATTTTTCCTTTAAGCGGGATTCCTTGGTTCATTATTACGTCGAATGCAGATAATCTGTCTGTTGAGACGAGCAAATAATATTCGCCCAAATCGTAAATATCGCGCACTTTCCCGCGCTTGAAAAGTTTTAAACCGGGAAATTCCGTTTTTAATACAACTTTTTCTCTCATGTTATTCCTGAATGTTTTCTTTTTTAGCAGGAAAAGTTAATCAAAATTCAATCTGTTTCAAAACGGATTGTAAAATTATTGACGAAGAATTTCAAAAGCGTGTCGAGGTGTGGACCTCGACACCAAAGAAAGTTCGGGATGACGGTACGAAGAGAGAAGGCAAGGCAAATAGTCTGTCATGCTGAACTTGGTGCAGCATCTCTTACTTGTCATGCTGAATTTATTTCTGCATCTGATTTAACTTTTCAGATCCACCCTTTCCCGGGAATGCCAAAGTGCGAAAATCCGTCCCTTTTAGATCCCGAATCAAGTCCGGGATGACGGTACGAAGAGGGTTGACAAGGCGAACAGTCTGTCATGCTCCGGCTCGAACAAAGCATCTAACGGATTATGCTTTCCGAATACAATTTATAGTATGGTATGAATCGAACAATGGTATTATCAATTTTAATTTCTCCACCGGTATTCAAATTTATCACAAACGCCTTTTCCGGTGAGTAACGGTTTATAAAACTTCTCAACGATCTTTTAACGGTAAGAGTTTTATTTTGCATGTATTTAACTTCAACGGGTATAATACTTGTCGATCCGCTTAAAACGAAATCCACTTCCGCTTTGTCGCTTGTCCGCCAAAAATTTAATTTATAAGGTTTCCATTTTATTTGTTCCTCCAGAAACTGTTTGATTAAATTTTGAAAAAGAAAGCCTTTATCATTTAAGTTGGTAATATAATTAAAAGTATTAGTTGCAAAGTTTCTTAATCCCAAATCGTAAAAATAAACCGTTCTGGATTTCGTTAATTCTTTAATTGAATTTCTATGGAACGGCATAAGCGATTGAATAACAAATGTTTTTTCAGCAAAGAATAAATATTTTTTCAAAGTGATTGTGGAAATACCAATATGCGAAGCCAAAGTTGAATAATTAATTAACTTTCCGGTTTGCGATGCTAAAATTTTAATCAGCAAGTTAAAAGCATCCGGGCGGTCGATATTGAGCAAACCGATAATATCTTTGTCAATATAACTTCCGAAAATCTCGTTTATTACTTTCAGTTTTTCATCCAAATTCTCTTCCAAAACCACCCGCGGGTATCCACCGAAACTTAAATATTCATTCAGCAGTAAATCCACTCTTTCTTTTTCCACCTCGAAAAAGTCCGGTAGTTTGGTCTCATACTTATATCCGGTTTTGTACTGAACAAACTCCCAAAAATTAACCGGATACAACTCAAATATCCTCTTTCTTCCGGTTAGCGCTTCCCGGATTTTTTCTTTAAGCTCCAAACTACCCGAGCCGGAAACAATGAATTTATACGGTAAATTCAGATCGTAAATACCTTTGAGAAATAATCCGGCGTTTTCTTTCCTTTGTATTTCGTCAATAAAAACGTATCCACTGTCTCCAATTTCCAATTTTATTTTGTTGAGCAGTGCTTGTTGGCTTTCAAAAAAAACTTTATCCGGTTCAAAATCCAGATTCAGAAATACTGCTTTTTCGCCGTTTTTTTTCAATTCATTATAAAGCCCGGTCATTATAGTGGTTTTGCCGACTTGCCGGGGACCGACAATAATCGAAATTTCTTTTTTCGATAGATGTTTTTTCAGTTCTGTATAGAGTTTTCTTTTAATTTTCATGATTATTACGGTATTTTTTATAGGTAAGTTATAAAATTATCGGGTTATTTGCAAAACGGTTTGAGGAAATTTTAAATAAGTGAAGGGAAACTATCACACCACAGTAATTGCGTAGCGCTCCGGTTTACTCAAACTATGGGGTTTGTGCCACTTCAATAGAGTAACGGTTCTTGTCGGGCTCCAACCAAGGTTTCCCAGTCACGATTCTGGACAATTTTTCTTTTGTAATCTTGTTGTGAGTTGGGTAGATGTGCTTCTCAATTGAACGGCATTGGCAGTATTTTATTTTTATGGTCGAGATTCCCCTTTCGCGGGAATGCTAAGGTGCGATAACCCGTCCCTTTTAGATCCCGAATCAAGTCCGGGATGACGGTACGAAGAGAGAAGACAAGGCAAATAGTCTGTCATGCTGAACTTGTTTCAGCATCTCTCATCTGTCTTGCCTAATTTATTTCTCCATCTGATTGCACTTTTCAGATCCCACTTTCGCGGGAATACCAAAGTGCGAAAATCCGTCCCTTTTAGATCCCGAATCAAGTTCGGGATGACGGTACGAAGAAGGATGGCAAGGCAAATAGTCTGTCATGCTGAACTTGTTCCAGCATCTCTTACTTGTCATGTTGAATTTATTTCAGCATCTAATTTCACTTTTCAATTCCCACTTTCCCGGGAATGCTAAAGTGCGTTAATCCGTCCCTTTTAGATCCCGAATCAAGTTCGGGATGACATGGCGAACATACAACCGCAACCCGTCATGCTGAACTTGTTTCAGCATCTTTTACTTGTAATGTTGAATTTATTTCTGCATCTGATTGAACTTTTCAGATCCCCCCTTTCGCGGGAATGCTAAAGTGCGATAACCCGTCCCTTTTAGATCCCGAATCAAGTTCGGGATGACGGTACGAAGAGTGATGACAAAGCGAACATACAACCGCAACCCGTCATGCTGAACTTGTTTCAGCATCTTTTATTTGTCATGTTGAACTTGGTGCAGCATTACAAGTTATTATAGCTTGTTGTACACATAACCGTTTTACTTTCATTATCAAAAAATTCCGGAAAACTAAACGGACATTTTTATATATTAAACCGGATTTT
>Ga0256841_1003811_pt1 | contig 11133 bp, 14 predicted proteins | sample 356308metaG_FD_185971 | JGI IMG/M metagenome (GOLD analysis project Ga0256841, IMG submission 185971) | Hydrothermal vent microbial communities from Mid Atlantic Ridge, Atlantic Ocean - 356-308 | ecosystem: Environmental > Aquatic > Marine > Hydrothermal vents | place: Atlantic Ocean: Mid...
GCCGCCTGGTATTGCTGGCACGCCCACAAGCGCGCGGCAATGATCGAGGCCGTGTGGACTGATCTGGGTGTCCTGAACCACCAGCAGATCGTCTGGGTGAAGCCCGCCGCCATCCCCACCCACAGCTACTACCCCTGGCGGCACGAGCCCTGCCTCATGGGCTGGCAGCAGGGGAACAAGCCGCCGCACCTGGGCGGCAACGATCACAACGTGACCAGCGTGTGGGAACTGGACTGGGAGGGCGCCGCCCGCCCGGCCGGTGCCGAGCATCCGACCCAGAAGCCCCTTGAGGTGTTCGCCATCCCGATGCGTCGGCACACCAGGAAGGGCGAGATCTGCTTCGAGCCGTTCTCGGGCTCCGGCTCGCAGATCGTCGCCGGCGAGGCGCTGGGCCGGAAGGTCTTTGCCATGGAGTTGCAGCCGGCCTTCGTGGATGTGGCGATCAAACGCTGGCAGGAGGCAACGGGCAAGCAGGCGGTGCTGGAGGAAACCGGCCAGACCTTTGTCGATGTGGCCGACAACCCGCGCTGAGGCGATGGATGGCGTGGCTATATTTCCCCCCGGCCTGCCTGCCGGAACAGATGACGCAAGCCTCTTCGGCCTTTCGCTCTGCTCCGGCGCCGGCGGACTCGAGCTTGGATTGCACATCGCCTGCCCCGGATATCGCACTGTGTGTCATGTCGAACGGGACGCTTGTGCCGCGGCCATCCTCGTGGCGCGGATGGAAGACAAGGCCCTGGCGCAGGCTCCTGTCTGGGACGACGTTGCCACCTTCGACGGCCGCCCGTGGCGTGGCGCGGTGGACATCGTCACTGCGGGCTATCCGTGCCAACCGTTCAGCGTCGCCGGCAAGCGCAAGGGCGCGAACGACCCCCGCCACCTCTGGCCGCATGTCGCGCGGATCATCGGGGAGGCTGAACCGCCCTTCGTCTTCCTCGAGAATGTCGCTCATCATCTCCGCCTCGGCTTTCCCGAGGTCGCCCGAGGCCTGGTCGGCATGGGCTACAGAGTTACGGCGGGCCTCTTCACGGCGGCGGAAGTCGGCGCGCCCCACAGGCGCGAGCGGCTGTTCGTCCTCGCCCACCGGGAAGACGACCACCTGGCCGACCCCGCGCGCCTGCTCTGGCAAGAGATCGAGCGGCGGCAACCGGACGGAACTCCTGCGCCGCTGGCCGACGCCGATGGCGAGCGACGGCAACAAGCCGAGCGCGGGCAACCGCAAGGCGGCCGATCTGACGCACGCCAGCCGCCTGTGGCCGACCCCGGCGGCGCGCGATGCCAAGGGCGCCAACAGCCGGGAACATGTGGAGAAGAACGGCACGGGCCGCCGGCATATGGATCAGCTGGCGAACTTCACCGTGCATTCCCCCCTGGCCCCGGCGACGCCGAAGGTTGGAACGAATACCTCCGCCACGCCCCGCACGCTGAACCCAGCCTTCGTCGAGGCGCTGATGGGCTGGCCGGAAGGGTGGACCGCCTTCGCCTCTGTGGCAACGGCGTGGTCCCCCTGGTTGCGGCGCATGCGCTCAGAGTTCTGGCGGCTCAGCTGTGCAATGAATGAGGGGGAGGAATGAAGCAGAGCCGGCTGATGTCGCTGATCGAAGCAATCACAAACGTCGTCCTCGGCTATGGCCTGGCGGTCCTTACCCAGGTCCTGGCCTTCCCGGCCTTTGGCCTGCACGCCACGCTGCGCCAGAACCTGCAATTGGCCGCCCTGTTCTCGGCCATCTCGGTGCTGCGCTCCTTTGTCCTGCGACGGGCCTTCGAGGCGGCACGTGTGCGCGCGACAGGCGCCACAACGAACAATGCCGCCCCATGAAGGGCAGCGCAAGCGTTTGGGCCTCGTGTGGGCGCCTGTGGCGGCCTCACCCTCTGTCGGGGGTGTTGTCGATGGCCTCGATCATCGCTTCCAGCATGGCGCGCTGGGCGGTGGCCTCATCCTCGGTCTGAAGCCAGTTGGCGCTGATCTCGATGAGCTCGAACAGGGCGGCCTGATCCCCTTCGCACAGCGCTCTAGCGGCGGCGGTCATGAGGTCGGTGACGGTGTGTATCTGGCTGTGCATGGGGGCGGTCTCCGTGGGTCGTGTCGTTTCGCGTCCACAGGATTGATCGACCGGGCACACCTATCCACTATAATCGCAGCAATATCATGGCTTTATCGAAGGGCTGGCGATTACAATCCACCTGAACCTACAGCGGGCGTTCAATCGGCGATCCGATAGACCCGCCCGCGCTGGGCATCGGCCTCGGCCACCACGTTCAGTCCCAGCCGCTTTTTCAGCTGGCCGGAGATCACACCGCGCGCGGTGTGCTTCCTCCAACCGGTCGCCCCGGTGATCTCGTCGAGGGTGGCGCCGTCCTTTGCGCGCAACATCTCGATCAGCATGGCTTGTTTCGTACCCTTGCGCTGGGCAGGGCGTTCCGGCGCCGGGTCAGCGACCGGCTCAGGCTGGGGTGGGTCAATCTCGACGCCGATTGCCTCGAGCCCGGCATCGGTGATGGCAAGCGTGGCAAACGACCCGTCCTGCCGCTGGCGCCAGAGAGCGCCGCGCTTGCGAGGATCGGCATCGACCTCGGTCAGAAACCCGCGTTCGATCAGCGGCGTAACTACCTTCTTCGCGGCCGCCCCGCGCAGCCGGCTGGGCAGCGGCAGGGCAACAAGGTCATCGCGCTGCGATGCGCGGGACAGGATCAGGATCTGGGTATCGGTAAGTTCAGGCATCATGACCTCCGGGCTTTGGGCGCGCGGGATGCGGGCCATTCCACCGCCGAAAGCCCCGCGCGTGGCGGGGCGAGGCCGGGGGGCGACGGGATCAATCGGCGGCTTCGGCCTCCGCCTCGATTTCGGCGTGCATCGCAAAGCCGGTCAGATAGGGAAGGCCCGCCGGGATACCGGTTTCCCGGCTGGTGCGGCGGCTGATCGACCAGTTCATCCAGCGCGTTGTGGCGACAGCAATTGCGTCTGTGAGATCCTGCCCACTCACAATCTCGCTGGCTATGTCGTCGGCAAAGTGGCGCCCGTACCGGGAATCGAGAAAGGCCCGGATGGCGTTGGTATCGAGCCCGGTCGCCTCGCCGATGGCCGCGTAGGCCAGTTCCCACGCAGCGCCCGTGTCCACCGGCATTGCCGTTTCCAGGCGAGACATGGTTCCCCAGAAGCCCCAAGCTTGGTTTTCGGTGGAAAGGATCGCGGCGGTCATGGGCTTTCTCCGTTGCTTGCGTCGTGTTCGTGCAGACAGAATCGCGTACCCGGCCGCCGTTATCCACTATAATCGCAGCAATATCATGGCGTTATGATGCGCCACCGGATTACGATCTGATCGGAGCGTTCCCATGGGACTATCCCGCCGCGCCTATGCACGCCATCGCGGCGTGGCCGAAAGCGCCGTGCGCAAGGCCATCGCCACGGGCCGGATCACGCTGGAGAAGGGCGGCACCATCGACCCGGTGAAGGCCGACCGGCAGTGGGATCTGCAAACCGACCCGATGAAGCGGCACCCATCTGGCAAGCCAGTCCCCCGCGCGGCCATCAAGGCCGTCGATGACACCCTGCGCGAGGCCGGCACCACGGCCCCGGGCGGCGAGATGTCGTTCCTGCGCGCCCGCATGGCCAACGAGGTGCTGAAGGCCCAGACCGCAAGGCTGCGTTTGCAAAAGATGAAGGGCGAACTGGTGGATCGCGCCAAGGCCACGGCGCTGGTCTTCGATCTTGCCCGGCGCGAGCGCGACGCCTGGATGAACTGGCCGCCGCGGGTCGCCGCCGACATGGCGGCCGAGCTTGGCGTTGAAGCCCATCTGATGGAGCAGGTGCTGGAGCACCACCTCCGCCGGCACCTCGCGGAGCTGGCGGAGATCGAGATTGAGTTCGGATGAGGACGATGGAACGAAGGAGATCAGGCGGGCTTGGCTGAAAGGGCTTGCGCCTGACCCGGCCCTGACGGTGTCCGAGTGGGCCGACCGGCACAGGATCCTGTCTTCTCGGGCCGCATCAGAAGCAGGCCCCTATCGTACATCCCGCACCCCCTACATGCGGGGGATCATGGATGCACTGTCGCCCGGCGACCCGGCGCGGCGGGTGGTGTTCATGAAACCCGCCCAGGTGGGGGCCACCGAGGGCGGCAACAACTGGATCGGCTACTGCATTCACCGCGCGCCGGGACCGATGCTGGCGGTGCAGCCGACGGTGGATCTCGCGAAACGCCTGTCGCAACAGCGCATCGACCCGCTGATCGAGGACAGCCCGGCGCTGCGCGACCTGGTCAGCCCGTCGCGCTCGCGCGACAGCGGCAACACGGTTCTGGCCAAGCGCTTTCCCGGCGGGCAGCTGATTCTGACGGGTGCCAACTCGGCGGTGGGCCTGCGCTCGATGCCGGCGCGCTGGGTGTTCATGGACGAGGTCGATGCCTACCCGGGCGACGTCGATGGCGAAGGCGACCCGGTGCAGCTGGCCGAGGCACGGACCAACAGCTTCGGGCATCGCGCGAAGATCTTCCTCGCCTCCACCCCGACAGTCACCGGGCTCAGCCGGATCGAGCGAGAGTTCCAGCTCTCGGACCAGCGCCGCTATCACGTGCCCTGTCCCCATTGCGGGGGGCTGCAATGGCTGAAGTTCGAGCGCCTGCGGTGGGAGAAGGGCAAGCCGGAGACTGCGCGGTACATCTGCGAACACTGTGAAGAGGCGATCGAGGAACGCTTCAAGACGCAGATGATGGCCGAGGAGAACGGTGCCTGCTGGCAGCCCACGGCCGATGAGGAAACGCGCGAGAAAGCCGAGGCCGCCGGCATTGTCGGCTTCCACATCAACGGGCTCTACTCACCGCTGGGCTGGTTGAGCTGGGCCGCCATTGCCCGCAAGTGGGAAGAAGCAAAGGGCAACGATTCCGCCTTGAAGACATTGAAGAACACCATCCTGGGCGAGACTTGGGCCGAAAGCGGCGAGGCGCCCGACTGGCAGCGGCTCTATGAGCGCCGCGAGCGCTGGGCGCCGAGCAAGGTGCCGGAGCGCGGCCTGTTCCTGACCGCCGGGGCCGATGTGCAGAAGGACCGCCTGGAAATTGATGTCTGGGCTTGGGGCCGTGGGCTGGAAAGCTGGCTGGTGGATCACGTGGTGATCGATGGCGGGCCGGCCGATCCAGCTTGCTGGCAGGAGTTGAGCGCTCTGCTGAGCCGCACCTGGCCCCACGAAAACGGTGCCCAGATGCAGATCGGCAAGCTGGCCATCGACACGGGGTACGAGTCGGCCGCCGTCTACAGCTGGGCGCGCCAGCAGACCGGCGCGCAGGTGGTGCCGGTGAAGGGGGTCGAGGGGTTCAACCGGGCCTCCCCCGTGACCGGGCCGACATTCGTGGACGCGACAGAAGGCGGCAAGCGCATCCGGCGCGGGGCGAAGCTCTGGACCATCGCCACGGCGGTGTTCAAGTCGGAAACCTATCGGTTTTTGCGCCTGCCGCGGCCGACAGACGAAGATATTGCAAATGGTGAAACACCTCCGCCCGGCTCCATCCACCTGCCCGACTGGATCGACAGCGAGTGGCTGAAGCAGCTGACCGCCGAGCAGCTGGTCACCCGGCGCGACCGGCGCGGCTTTGCCAAGATGGAATGGCAGAAGATGCGCGAACGCAACGAGGCGTTGGACTGCCGGGTCTACGCCCGCGCCGCCGCCTGGCTGTTCGGCACTGAGCGCTGGGCGGAAAGCACCTGGCAATCGCTGGAGGCGCAGGTCGGAATTGCGCGGGAAGAAGAGGCACCGGTTCTCGAGGCCCCCGAGCCAAAACCAGAGCCGACCGCCGGCCAGCCGCGCACCCCGCGGCGCAAGCGGCGGGTCTATACGCCGAACATGATGAGGTAGGAAATGACGCTCTCCGAGATGCAGGCGCAGCTGGATGCGCTGCTGGCGGCGCGGTTCCGTGGCGTGCGCTCGACCAGCTATGATGGCAAGACCGTCACATATGGTTCAGATGCCGAAATGGCCCGCGCCATTGCCGACCTGGAAGCGAGGATCGCGGCTGAGACCGGCACAACCGCCAACCGCCGCGTGACGCGTGTCACCGCCTCCAAGGGCCTCTGACATGGCGGTAATGACAGGTCTGCGTCGCCGGATCGGCGCCTTCATCGGCGGCTTCGAGGCGGGGCTGCAGGGCCGGCGTCTGCTGCGCTTTCAGGCAAGCCGCGCCCATGTGAACACGCTGATCGCGCAGGCCGGCCCGACGATCACCGCCCGGGCGCGGTGGCTCGTTCGCAACAACGGCTATGCGCTGAATGCGCTCGAAAGCTGGACCGGCAACGCGGTGGGCGACGGGGTCAAGCCGACCTCGAAGGTCGAGGATGAGGCCAGGAAGACCGCGATCCAGTCCCTCTGGCAGGAATGGGTCGCGGAGGCCGATGCCGAAGGACTGACCGACTTCTACGGGCTGCAGCGTCGTGCCGCGCGGGAGCTGTTCCTGGCGGGCGAGGTGTTCTTCCGCTTTCGCCCGCGCCGGCCCGAGGACGGGCTGTCGGTTCCCCTGCAGCTGCAGATGATCCCGGCCGAGATGCTGCCGCTCAACGACAACAGGGATCTGCCGGGTGGCGGGATGATCCGACAGGGGGTGGAGTTCGATCCCATCGGGCGGCGTGTTGCCTATCACTTCCTGCGCCGGCACCCGGGAGACGTGACAGAAACCGGCCAGGCCGGCGAGAAGGTCCGCGTGCCGGCCAGCGAGGTGATCCACGTGATCGATCCGGTGGAGGCCGGTCAGGTGCGGGGCGTCTCGCGCTTTGCACCCGCGATCGTCAAGCTGTTCTTTCTCGATCAGTACGACGACGCCGAGCTCGAGCGAAAGAAGGTCAGCTCGATGTTTGCGCTGTTCGTGACCTCGCCGCAGGTTGATGCCCCGCTCGATTCCCCTGACGAGCCGCTGGCGGTGGAGCCCGGACAGGTGGTGCGGCTCGATCCGGGCGAGGCGATCGATACGCCCTCGCCGCCTGACAGCGGGCCGACTTACGAGCCGTTCCAGTACCGGACGCTGCTGCAGGTCTCGGCCGCGCTGGGCGTGCCGTATTCATACGTCAGCAACGATCTCGCCAAGGCCAATTTCGCCAACTCGCGCCTCTCCATCATCGAGTTCCGGCGTCGCGTCATTGCCTGGCAGCACCGGGTGCTGATCCACCAGCTGTGCAAGCCGGTCTGGGCACGGTGGATGGATACTGCCGTGATGGCCGGCGCGCTGGATCTGCCGCGCTATGACGCCACCCGCCGGGCCTGGCTCAAATGCGAGTGGCTGCCCCCGAAATGGGAATGGGTGGACCCGCTCAAGGACATCACCGCCGAGATTGCCGAGATCGAGGCCGGCCTCAAGAGCCGCTCCATGGGGATGAAGCAGCGCGGCTACGACGCCGACCAGGTGGACGAGGAAATCGCGGCGGAGCGTAGGCGCGAGGCGGAGCTTGGCCTCGACTTCCGCCGCCCCGGATCGCCCGCTCAAGGCGCGGCGCAGCTGGTCGATGCGCCGAGCGATACGCCGGCCGATACCACGGACACCCCAAATCCATGACCCGAACCGACATGCTTGCCCGCCGGCTGGCTGCCCGCCCGCTGGCGCTGGCCCCGCGCGCGCTGGAGGCGCTTCTGGGCGAAACCCCGGCAACGCAAGCCGCAGGTCCCGGCTGGCAGATGACCGAGGGTGGGATTGGGCATCTGCCCATCCTTGGCCCCCTGGTGCAGCGCGGCGACTGGCTGACCGGGCTGTTCGGGATTGCGAGCTACGACGACATTGCCGCCGCAGCCGAGGCCGCCTTCACCGATCCCGGTACGCGCGGCGTGCTGATGGAGATCGACAGCCCCGGCGGCGAGGTTGCGGGGCTGTTCGATCTCGCCGATCGCCTAGAGGCGCTGAAGGCCGAGACCGGCAAGCCGCTCTGGGCCATTGCCCGCGAGCAGGCGTTGTCAGCCAGCTATGCCATCGCTTCGGTCGCCGACCGCCTCCTGGTCACGCAAACCGGCGAGGTCGGCTCGGTGGGCGTCATTGCCGTGCACGTGGATCAGAGCGCGCACGACCAGGCCGAGGGCCGCAAATACACTCTGATCCATGCCGGGGCGAAGAAGGCAGATGGCAATCCGCACATCCCGCTCTCGCCCGAGGCCCTGGCCGACATCCAGGCGGACGTGGACGATCTCTATGCCCGGCTGGTTGCCCGCGTGGCCCGAGCGCGCGGCATGACCCCTGAGGCCATCGCCGCCACCGAAGCCGCGATTTACCGCGGGCAACACGCGGTGGCGGCCGGGCTGGCCGATGGCATCTCCACGCTGGAAGGCGCGCATGCCGACCTGCTGGCTGCGCTGGATTCCCCACCACTCACCAGAACCCCCACAGGCAAATCTCTCGACAAGGAAAGGACCGACACCATGGCAGTGAAAGGCAAGACTGATGCAAAACCTGCGGCATCGGAGGAAACGACGGAGGCGGGAGCGACTGCGCCCGAGATGGGGGCAACGCCCGAGGCAACTGCCCCGGTCGAAGAAACGCCCCCCGCTCAAGCCCTGACGCCCGCCCCTCTCCCGGCCGCGCCCGAGCCCGACCCGGCCGCGCAGATCCGTGCCCAGGCAGCCGAGATTGCCGAGATCGCGGCCCAGGCCTCCCGCCTCGGGCTGACCATCGATGCTGCCGAGGCCGTGCGGGCCGGCACCGCCCCCGATGCCTTGCGCCGTGCCGTGCTGGAACAACTGGCGAAGACCACCGATGCAACGATCGTTGCGTCCATCGCCCCGCCAACAGTCGAGCCCGCGCCGAAGGAAAGCCCGCTGGTCGCGGCTGCGAAAGCTGCCGCCGCCGGTGCCACCACCTGAACAATTGCAGATGAAGGAACGCAATCATGCCCGTTCTCACCCAGCCGCCCTCCATGGGCGATCTCCTCAAATACGAGGAAAACCCCGACTATTGCCGCGAGACCGTCACGTTGCTGGCCGGCACGAACTACCCCCTCGGTGCCGTCCTTGGAAAGATCACCGCCAGCGGCAAGTACAAGCTCTCGCCCGATACCGGCACCGACGGGGCGGAGGTTGCCGTCGCGGTGCTGATCGAGGCGGTGGACGCCACGGCGGCAGATGCCGTGGGTCTGATCGTCGCCCGCGGCCCGGTGATCGTCTCGAAGGCGCAGCTGAACTTTGACGCCACCGTCGGCACGGCCGCCAAGATCGCCACCAAGGAAGGCCAGCTGGCCGCCGCCGGGATCGTGCCGCGCGACGCCGCCTGATCCATCCCCCATTCCCAACCGGAGAAAATCTGATGCCTGCCATCATCAACCCGTTTGACGCGGGCGGTTATTCCCTTGCGGAAATGACCCGCGCCATCAACATCCTGCCCAACATCTACACGAGGCTCGGGCAACTCGGCCTGTTCCGCTTCGAAGGGATCACCCAGCGCAGTGTGGTGATCGAGGCCCGCGAAGGGGTGCTGAGCCTGCTGCCGTCCGTTCCCCTGGGCGCCCCCGCCACCGTCGGCACGCGGGAGGGGCGCACCATGCGCTCCTTCGCGGTGCCGTGGATTCCCCACAACGACGTGATCCTGCCCGCCGACATCCAGGGTGTGCGGGCGATCGGCTCCGGCAACGATGCCGATCCGCTGGTTTCGATCATGACCCGCAAATTGACCTTGATGCGCAACAAGCACGCCCAGACCCGCGAATACATGGAGATCAATGCGCTCAGGGGCATCGTCAAGGACGGCGCCGGGACCACGCTGTATGATTACTTCACCGAGTTCGGCATTGCCCAGCAGCAGACCGACTTCGTCCTCGGCACGGCCGGCACCAAGGTGCAGCAGAAGGTGCGCGCGGTGCTGCGCCAGATCGAGACCGAGCTGAAGGGCGAGACCATGACCGGGGTGCGGGCTTTGGTCTCGCCGGAGTTCTTCGACAAGCTGATCGGGCATGCGACGGTGGAAACGGCCTACCAGTATTATGCCTCCGGCGCCCAGCCGCTCCGCGAGGACATGCGCCGCGCCTTCCCCTTCGCCGGCATCCTGTTCGAGGAGTACAATGCGAGCGTGACCCTTTCGGACGGCACCGCCGAGCGGCTGATCCCGGCGGGCGAAGGCATTGCCTTCCCCATGGGCACCATCGACACCTTCACCACCTACGGGGCGCCGGCCAACCTGATCGAGACCGCCAACACCGTCGGCCTGGAACTCTACGCCCGCCAGATGACCCGCGAGCGCGGTGATGGCATCGATCTCCTCACCGAGGCCTCGATCCTGCCGGTCAACAAGCGCCCGGGCCTCGCGGTGCGGCTGTTCTCCTCGAACTGAGGCTGGGTGACATGACTGCCTTTGCGGCGGCTATGGAAGCGCTGTTCCAGGACGTGAACATGGCTGTGGATGCCACCTGGTATCCGTCAGGCGGCGCACCACAGCCGATCCGGGTGATCCGCAAGGCGCCGGATGAGGTCACAGCCTTCGGGGCGGCGCGGATCCTGTCGGACACGACGTTGATCGATGTGCGAACCTCCGAGATGGCGAACCCGAAGCCGGGGGATGGGATCAGCATTGGCGTCGAGAACTTCACCATCCAGGGCGAGCCGAAGCGGGACCGGGAACGGTTGCTCTGGACGCTCGAGCTGGTGCCGGCGTAGACAGGTCTTGACGGCGCACTTTAATTTATTCTGGAGGTTTGGTTGAAACACGATTGGAGCCGGCTGAGTCATCTGCAAATAGGCCGATACGCCGAATACTACACCAAAATGCAATTCGTGATGCTGGGCCTCGATGTCTATTCCGCCGAAGTCGATGATCGCGGGATTGATTTCGTGGTACGGCAGGAGCCGGACAGATATTGGGATGTGCAGGTGAAATCCGTTCGAAAACTCAACTACGTATTTGTTCGCAAAGAGGTCTTTCGCCTGCGGCCAAATCTCCTGCTTGCCCTCACCCTGTTCGCAGATAGCCGTACGCCAGACCAGTATCTCATCCCGGCATCACGTTGGACGCAACCGGACAAACTATTCGTTGATCGGGATTATGAAGGAAAAGCCAGCAAGCCCGAATACGGCCTGAACCTTTCCAGGGCACAGCTCCCTCAACTCGAGCCGTATCGGTTCGCACATGCGGCAATAGACATCTTCGGTCTGAGCGACACCGCCTGAATGCCATGAATGAGGTC
>Ga0256841_1003812_pt1 | contig 11128 bp, 8 predicted proteins | sample 356308metaG_FD_185971 | JGI IMG/M metagenome (GOLD analysis project Ga0256841, IMG submission 185971) | Hydrothermal vent microbial communities from Mid Atlantic Ridge, Atlantic Ocean - 356-308 | ecosystem: Environmental > Aquatic > Marine > Hydrothermal vents | place: Atlantic Ocean: Mid...
CCTCGCGCACCGCCTGGTCGGGTTTGCCGTGGTCGACGAAGACCACCTCGACCGGCCGACCCAGAATGCCGCCCGCGGCGTTGATTTCCTCGACCGCCAGCTGCACGCCCTGCTTGGACGACGTGCCGTAGTTGGCGAAGTTGCCCGAGAGCATGTACAGCGCTCCAACCTTGATAGGTTCGGTCGCCAGCGCAAGGCCGCCCAACGCTACCGCCAAGAACAGGGTTCCCATCCAACGTTTCATGGTCACCTCCTTGTATTTTCGTTATAAGTATACAGGCCGTTTCGATCCTGGAAGCGCAAGGGCTTCCGGGGGAAGGTCGGCCCCACCGCTTCGGCGTCCTGGTAGGGGGGGTCTGGCCGGCCGCCCACGCCTTGCGGGCAGGAGGTGGGGGCAAGGGGCTTCCTACCCTAAGCAGCATCGTAGGTGCGGCCCTGGGTTCGGGAAGGCGTTCCGCAGCGCCAAGATCGGCGCATGCCTCCCCGAAGATTGGCCGTGTTGCCTGGAGGAGCACCGCCAGCGCCACGGAATCGCAAGCCGCAGCGAAGCGGTGCTGAACGCCGCCCACGCCGGAACCCGTAGCGACGGCAAAGCCCAAACGCGCCCTCCGCCACGTGAGCAGGCGCCGCATCGTCGAGGCGATCGGGCGCATTCCCGCGGACCTCATGGAGGCACTGAACGGACGGCTCAGGGAAGTGTTGGGGGTTGTAACCGCAATCCGAAAACACCCGAACAGATCCAGCAAGCCCGTTCTAGCGGCTGCTTTTTGCGCCTTTCACCTCAAGCCGGGTGTAGAATGTTGCCTGTAGCAATACCGATATGTACGATGCGGGCGCGCGGCTGTATAGCACAATTCCCCCGGAGCTCAAGGCTGTCCTAGCTCAACAACAGCTGGACTAGTGTGCGGCTGCCGTACGGCTGGGGTGGCGGCGGTGGTAAGCACTTCGCGGAATATGCAGGCAGGATGTTTTATATAAGCGGTCCTTAGGACTAGGGGTTGACCTAACTTAAGCTTCACCTCTATCTTTACCCGGCTTAGCTACGGACGGTAAGGATCTTTGTGGTTTTCTCCGTTGAAGCGGGTGGGCTCGGCCATTCTTGCGCCTGTCTGGAGACTCTTATATAGCATTGTCTCCATAACCTGGCCAATGAACGGTTTAATCTATTGGATATGAACTGTATTTCCTTAAGGTGGGGATCGAAAACTCTTGGATAAGCGAATTAAATGAGCGGATACCAGCACCGACAAGCACCTTTCCAGTTGCAAGCAAACTCTTAATGGGTATGTGTTAATTCTCTAACAATATTCTTCTATCCAGCCAAAGGTTTCGGTGGCGGCAGCTAGTTTCGGAAACGAGCAGACAGGCGTAGCAAGCCGCGCCGATCGGGCTCTCGTAGTGAAACTCGTTCTCCCAGCACAGGGGGTCAGAAGAGCATACCTCTGCCCCGGCCATCGCCTTCTCTATAAGAGATTCAATCTTGTCTGTTAGGGCAATGAGCCCGCCTAGGGTACCGTCCGCCCCTGAACTGGTGGTGTAGAGGAGTATCGCGCCACGAACATGCTCCGGATGCTTTCTTAGCGCGTCAAAATCTAGGTAGATCCGCTCGCTTATCGAAGCTAGGCTGTAACCGGAGTCAACGGCGAGCACCCTGAGGAGCAGGTGCGAAAAGGTGTGCCACCATACAAAGGCGGGGTGAAAGCGGTACACGTCCTGATCTAGGACGTTTCCCGATTTTTGCAACGCTTCCTTGTACAGCTTCATCCATTTCATCCACCGCGGATTTTGAAACTTTAGATCCTCGTCCGCCGTGATGAACAGGCCCTCCCCGAGACTTTCATAGGCCGGGTACCACCTTTTTGCGCCGCTTGTGCCGGGCGGCCACACCGCACCCGTATCCACCAGCGTCCCGACCACCCCGGAGGGATCCCCGGTACTACCAACGGCCCGGCGGTAGCCTATCTGCACCGTAACCGTGTGCAGGCGCTGCACCGGGGCAACGACAAGCCTGACCCCACCGGGGCCGGGAATGCCTCTCCTGACTTCCGACGGATCCATCTCGATAAGGGTGGTGGTCCCGGCACGGGTTCCGCGTTTCCTCCGGAGGGGTGGAATTCCCTCATCCACGCCGCGCATCAGTTCGAGAAACTCGTTCTGCCAGGCTTCCTGCGGACTGGACGGGCGGCGGTAGCGCAGGACGCGCTCGATCGTGCCGGCTAGCGCAACGGGATCTTCTGTCAGCTTCCTCAGGCCCTCGAGGTCCCAGCCACGGCGCCTGGATTCAACATCATCCAGAAACTTTTCGAAGACCTTCCGGAGCTTTTCCCCCTCCCCGGGCTCGGGGGCGGGCCTACCGTGACTCCTGGTTACGCTAAGCTTTCCCTCCGTCCGGTCATAGAGTTCCGCCAGGTCAAGCGCGAATTCGAGCTTCTCCCTTTCCAGCTGGAGCATCCGGTATTCGCCCGCTTCCATGGGGGGAACGGTAAGGAAGGTCTGCACCTCTGGAATGCGAAGGTTGACGGCCTGGCGCTGAATCATGCGCATTTTCTGGTTGCAGTCGCGCGGCCTCCCGGGCCCCGCCCCGGGCTCCTCATTTTCCGGAAACCTCCCGGTACACTCATGCTCGCCGTAGTAGGCCTTAGAAAGCGGTGCCTCCTTCCCGCAAACCGGGCACGCGGCGTAGGTTTGGGCAAGGCGCGGACCGCGCGGTTTCCAGAGGTAGTGTTCCTGAACCTCACCGTGGGGCCAGGAGCGCCCGTGAACGAGGCGGGACCAGTTAACCTCATCCAGATGCCCCGCGGGGCAGGCCATGACGAAGCGAATGGCCTGCTCCCGGGAACCCGCACGCCCCTCATGCGTACATTTCGGACAGCCCCGGGCATGAAGGATCCAGTGTTCGGTACAGAGCTTCCATACGGGAAACGGTCGCGTTCTCCACGTGACCTCCGGGGGGAGCAGGAAGGCGGCGGGTGGCGTTTTCGGATCCGGATCGGTGCTGAGATAGGGAACCTCGACCTCCAGCTCGTGGGGGTTGACCTCGCCCTGGAACAAACCCGTATCGGTCGATAGCACGATCCGGGGACCCCCCGGAGTTTCGACGATCGCCCCGGGTCCCAGCTGTAGAATGAAATTCGAAAGGCGGACGTTCTGCTTTTTCCTGCTCATAACATGACGCTCCTCAGTACTCGATTCCGAGCGTTTCCTCGATGTCCCTGAGCGACTGGGGCGCGTTGTCAAAAACAACGGGCAGCCCCTCCCGCCTGTGCAGGGGGTCGCCGAGGACAACGGGTTTATCCGCCTTCCCGTATTCAACGTAGACGAGTTCCCGGTGACGCCTCGCGATCAGCTGCCAGCGATCCAGCCCGGATTTCAAGAGCTCCTCCACCTTCCCGGCGTCCGGACGGCGGACCTCCGGCTGGTGCTGGCTGCGACCCCGCATGGCTTCCACAACCCCGGTCAGGTACCCGGAATTTCCGCTGTCGGCAATGGCCCGGGCCCCGGAATCGGGCCCCCATTTTCCGGCCGTGCGGGAGCCGTTCCTGAGCATGGCCACCATCACGGGCCCGGCCGCACGGTGCAGCGCCGAGGGTGCAAAGGGCATCACCGTGATCGGCTCCACGTGGCGGTAGACCTGCCTGTGGTAGCCCACGAAGAACTCGTAGTGGCTGAGATCCCGGGGGCGGCTCGGGCGGAGAAGCGAGACCACCAGGCCCGCCCGCCTCCTTCCCACACGACCCGCAGCCTGGATGTAAGACGCGGTGGTTTTGGGCTGGCCGTGAATGACCATGAGCGAGAGCCGGGGCAGGTCGATGCCCGTTCCGAACATGGAGGTTGTCAGCAACGCATCGGGCTGGTCGGATCTGCTAGCAAGGCGGTCGAGAATATCGGGGAGATCCGTCGAGTCGATCCGTCCGGAAAGCTCCTCGACCGATTCGGCATAGAACGATCTGGCTTTCGCACCGGTAAGTTCCTCGAGAAACCGCAGGTGCTCCGGAATGTCCTGGCGCGTAAGGGCCCTCCCGCCGGCAAGCTCGCGAATCGCGTTGAAGTAACCGACCAGGGTATGGAAGAACTCCTGATCGGGGTCCTCCCTGCCGTTCCAGACGGCCTGGAGGAGTACGGCCCACACCCGGTAAATCGGCTTGAGCGTACCCGCACCGGTAGCGGCGATACCCACGTAAAGCTGCCCGGGACGGGACTCATCGAGCGGGTGCGCCTCACCCCCGCGGACGAAGAAGCGATCGTTCGCGTCGAGGCCGGGTGGGGGAAAGAGCGCGATACGGCGGTCGAAAACGGCCTTTACTTGGCTGCCCGCCTCCCGGATGGTTGCCGAGGACGCGACGTACTTTGGCCGGAAGCCCTCAAGGTCCTCGGTGATGAGCTTCTCGACGGCGGTTTCGTACAGGCCCACGAGACTTCCGAGCGGCCCCTCAACCAGATGCAGCTCGTCCTGGAGAATGAGATCCGGAGGGGGCAGCGGTTCGCACTTGATTCCTAGGTCGCGGGTGTTCCCCGGGCTCGCTGCCGGACCCGAGTAGCCGTACCAGGGGTGGTAAAAGCTGACCTTCCCGAAGAGGTGGGCGGCCCTAGGCTCGTACGCCAGCCGGGCAAACTTGTCCACCGTCCCCACCAGGAGTGAGGGGGGGCGGGCGTAGACCTGCTCGTCAACGGTAAGCGCGGGCACCGGAATGCGAACAGCACCCAGACCGTTCGCTCCGGGAGCGGCCCATGGATCGATAACCCGCCTGAAGACGCATCGCCCGCCCCCCTTCCCGGGTCCGGGATGGAGCTCACCCACTCCCTCAAGTTTCGTGTATCCGCCAACCCCCTTTCCCTTCCCCTGATGGAAGGGGAGATCATCCCGGGGGGCCGTTTCCCACCAGATTCCCCTTTTTCCGATATCCCCGAGCGGGCAGCCGGGGGAGGGGCACCAGATCTCGAAGTCCTGGGGGTCCTGCCTTCCTCTCACATAACGGGGGAAATACCCCGGCCGGGATGCCGCGAAGGGTGCGAGTTCAAACACGGCATCCGGCCCCGATTTCCACCAGTCATCAATATCCTTACGGTACAGGACCCGGTTCGTTTTGATGCGAACGGTCAGGATTTCAAAACCAGATGGCAGGGCCGTAACGTCCGGGATCGAAACCTCGAATCCCTCCGGGGTCCCGGGCAACCCACCCTCCCCGGGGCAGTCATCCTCCACGCCCGCCTTCTTGCGCACCACGAGGTGCAGCAGGTGTTCGCCCGGTCTCAACCCGCCCGACGGCACGGCCAGAAGCGCCCCGCAGGCCGGACAGCGCGTCACCTGGGCCGGTTCGCCCTCCCCGACGGCCTTTCCTTCAAGGATTTCCAGCGCGCCGGGAATGTAACGTTTTGTCGCCGGATCCCAGGTGTGCTTGAGTTTATTGGGCGTGATGGCCCCGCCAACCCAGATGCCGGTGGAGAACCGTTCCGTGCCCCAGGGGAAGTCCTCGTCGGGAGCCCCTTCCGGCCTCCACCCGGGTTTCCCCGACACGGGATCCCGCAGCACCCTGAGGTGCTCGCAGGCGGTGATAACCTTGAGTGCCCGGCGAAACTGCTGGAGCGTGAGGAGTCTGAGCGTGTAACGGGAGATTACGGCGGTTCCGCCCCCGGAACCGCACTTTCCTTCCCCGCGGTGAATGCGCCGGCGGTAGGCCAGTACGAATGCCACCAGCGCCAGGTAGGCCTCGGTTTTGCCCCCTCCGGTGGGGACCCAGAGCACATCGCAAACGTCGCGCTCGGGTGAGTCCGGCCGGGCAGCCGATTCGATTGCGCTAAGGAGAAAGGCCAGCTGGAAGGGCCTCCAGCGAAGTTCGCGTCCGTCCCAGCGACCCTGCAGCCAGAGTGCGCGGTTGGCGAAGGCAAAGGCCATGCGCGCATCCGCATCCCTGCGCAGGAGTTCGAGCCCGCGCTCCATTCGCTCGAGGGCGCCATGAAGTTCTCGAATGATCCGCCAGACAACGCTGCTCCTGCCGTCTTGCCGGTTCCCCCCGCCTGCGGATTCCTGTTCCTCTATCCAGGCCCGGTACTCGCGGACAAGCGGCTCCAGGCGGTCAGAAATCAGCTCCGGGTCCGCGCTCGAGGAGAGGACACGGGCATCAAGTTCCGGAGACTCCCCGCCGGCCCATTCCCAGTTCGGTGCGGAGATCGCGTACATGGGTACGAACTCGGTGCGCAGGTCCGGTGCCGTGAACTTCTCCGCCAGATCCCGGGGCAGCGAGAGCGCATCGGCCCAGGTAACCCTCCAGCGCCCGCCACCTGGCGCTTCCCGCTCGGGATCAACCTCTTTCCAGGTTGCAGAACACAGAAGGCCGCGAGCAAGAACCGGCAGATTGCGGTAACCAAGATCCAGCACGGCCTGCTCGTCCTCTGAAGCAGGGGCCCCAGCGGTGTTTCCTAGTGGAATCAATACACCTTCAAGAACGCGGACGCGCAAGGAAGGCTGGAATACGCACCGTTCTTCGATTTCGCCCTCCTCCTTTACCGCCACCCGGACCTGAAGGAAAACCCGGACACGGCGGCCGGTCTGTTTCACCCGGACATAAAGCTGCAGATCCCTTGCATCGAAGGACCGGTCGCGGTCAAGGACTATCCGCTGGAAGTGTTCGTTATCCGGATATCGCTTCCAGACCTTTCCCGTTTTCCCCTCCTCGAGTAGGTACCGTCCCCAGGTCAGCAGGACCTCGATTGCGGGCTCGCCCCCCGCCGGCGTCTCCAGCTCAAAGGCAATGCCGAAAACGGAAGGGCGGCTGGCGGGATCCAGGGCGGGGAGTGGTACAGGTGGAGGAGCGACCTCTCCATCTTCCTGATCTTCTTCCGAGGCGCCTTGCTCACCCTCAAACCTGACGGTCTCAGATTCCGGATCCGTCCACCCTTGCCCACCCCGGGATTCCGAAGATTCCAGTACTCCTGTAAGGTACAGGTTCAGCGGACTCGCGACTTCTGCATTAATCTCCTCCTCCGGACCGTTCAGGGGGCCGAGGACGTGGCGGACCAGCTCCTCAACGAGTATCTTTCTAAAGGCCATCTCCGCCTCCCCCATGGCACGTGCGGGACAGGGGGCACCTTTCGCACGCGGGGTTCCGTGGCGTACAGATCGCCGCGGCTAAGTCTAGCAGGGCGTAGGTAAAAAGCCGGGCTCGTCCCCCGGGAACCAGATGCTCCGCCAGCTCCCGGTACGCGCGCTGCTTTCGCGAAGACTCTTTAACCTTCATGCCGAACACCCTTCCAAGTACGCGGAGCGTGTTGGTGTCCACGATAGGTGCGGGGCGTTCATACAGTGCCGCCAGAATGGCGGCGGCGGTGTAAGTGCCCACACCCTCGATCGAGGTCAGCTCTTCCATCGAGGAAGGGACCCGGCTGCCGAACCGCCCTACGAGCGTGCGTGCCGCATCACGCAGCAGGCGAGCCCTTCGGTGAAGGCCCAGGGGGTGTATGATTTCCAGCAACCCGGACGGATATGCCCCGGCAAGCTCCTCAAACCCCGGGTATTTACGCACCAACTCTTCGTACACTGGAACTACCTGCTCCGCCCGGGTACGCTGGAGCAAGAATTCCGCCACGAAGACACGGTAAGGGTCACGCGTTCCGCGCCATGGAAAATCGCGAAGGTTTTTCTCCCCCCAGCGCAGCAGTGCGGTGGCTATCTCACGACTCCTAGCTTCCAGACCGGCAGCGTTCACATCTCTTCCTCGAGGATTTCGCGTATAGCGCGCGCGGCAATCCTTGAAAACACGGGACTTACGGCGTCCGCAACCATCTGATATCGGGTTTTCATGGAAGCCCCCTCAGGGAATCTAAAGGTGCGATCGAACCCCATCAGTGCCATGGCTTCCCTGACAGAAATAACGCGCAGGGGGACTCCGTGTCCGTTCCCGGCCCAAGGGGGGAGGGTATAGGTTTTCATCACGTTCCCGAAAGAGGGCGCAGGTTTTTCGGGATCGAGCCTGTACCAGCCATATCTATTTGAGCGGTACTTGTCCTCGTACCGGTCGATGGTTCTAAAGTTAGGCCAGTGATGATCCGGGACCTCTCCGTAGCCCAATCTTACGTAATCGGCAAGAGCGTCCCCTGCTGTCCTTGGCTGGGAACGGCGCCGCTCTTCATCGAGTTTTCTTAAAAAGCTCCGGGCGTGGTTCACCCGCTTCCCCCGGCGGAAACCGACCGCAAAGAAGCGTACCCGCGAGGTGGGGGCTCCATACTCCGAATACCGAACACGGATCTCCTCAACCCAGTAATGCCGCTTCAATGAGGTGATCTTTTTCCGAAAGCCAGAGTCGCTGGCTACGGGCAGAACGTTTTCCAACAGGAACACTTCTGGTCTGAGAACTGTCACGGCATTCAGGAATTTAATCATTAACACATAATCCGGGTGTGCTGGCCCAAAAAGGTGGCGGCGGCGATTCACGTTACTCCACGGCCGGCAGGAAGGCCCACCCACCAGCACCAATGGCTCTTCCCGTACCTGGGGAACTATGCTCTGAATCTGATAAGCGCGGAGGTCGGTGACGATAACCTCGCCAATGCCATTTAGCTCAAAGATGTTCGGGGAAAGGGGATTGATGTCCAGCCCTGTAACATGAAAACCCTCTTGCGAGAATCCCCACGAGATTCCGCCCATCCCAGCGTAAAGGTCAACGACTCTCATAACCTCAGTAACCTTCTTTTAGTATAAACACACGAAACGGGCAATTCGGGATAAACACCCTTGCACTTTATAAGGGCGTTTGCTCCGAGCCTGCGGGTGCTGCAAACGGCCAGTGGGTACGTATTTTGAAGCATCTAGTCCCTAGTGCACAAAAAGCAAACGGTCACCGCGGCGCTTTCCCCCGCTCCACCCGCTTGCGCTGGCCCGGGTCGAGGACCTTCTTGCGCTCCGACCAACTCGACGAGCGGCGCGTCGCTGACTTCCCCGACGCCTTCAAGGTTTTGTCTGCCCGGGTTGCGTTGTCCTGGCCCCACCGGGAGCTTTATGCCATGCTTTTCCAGTACCTTGGCAACGCCGAGGATGGTGCCTTCCGCCGAGAGGTCGAGGGGTGCTTTGGCCACAGATGGGATGAAGTCGAGAGCATCTTCTTGCCGCCCGCTGCACTCGTTCGTGACGAGGAGAAGCAGAGGGTGGTGTTCCACGCCATCACCGGTCCCTGGATGGTCCGCGATCGCCGGCGCGGCTTCCCTTACACCTGGGTACCCGGGCACCTGGCCAACGCCCACGGCCGCACCAGACCTCGCTCGTTTTTGGCAGCGCTGCGTGCGGCTGCCGAGGATGCCGACGACCGTTACCCAGACCATGACTACGCGCTTCACTACAAGAGCATTAAGCGCGGCGTGCAGCACGCATCCAGGATCCGCCGCAGCGAGCTCCGAGAGGGCTACCCTTGGGTGGACGCGCTCCTGGAACCCCTTTCGGGCATGGTGGTGCCCGTCGCTTTCGATGAAATCGAGAGCGTATGGCGCGAGCGCGGCGTAATCAGCAAGCTAAAGCGCGGCAGCCTTGGTGGAGAACATCTTCCGCCCACGCACCTCGAAGAGAGGGCGCGGCGGGCCTTCGGCGGGACCTCGAAGACCTGGGGATCTTCGTCCGGATGAGGGACGGCCGGGTCAACATCCCCGATGTCTTCCGCGTGGCCTACAGACTTGGCCGGAAGGGCGGGGTCCGACCGCTCGGGCACACTGCGGAAGGGCAATGATGAAAAAGACCCCCGGTTGGGTGCCCTTCGTGTGCTCCCGGCGGCGGGGTCAGCCGTCGAGGGTCTCGCTCGAGTTCCCCGCTCGTTCGAGCAGCTCGGCGATCCGCCCGTCGACCTCCAGCGGGTACGGACCGTCGATCTCGACGGCCTCCTCGTACCGAGGATGCAGCGGGTTGAGCAGGACGTTGTAGGACTCCGGGATCAGCACCGAAGGAACCCTTAGCCCCACGGAAACGCGGTCTTCCGACCAGCGGCTGCCGATCCGCTGGGTCGAGGGTGGGTAGGGATAGGCCTTCCAGTCGGACGGCAGCGCTTCGGGGTCCAGGTCGAGGATGCCCGCCTCGTCCACCCCGACCCGAAAATAGACGCGGGTCTCCAGGCTCCGGACGTCCTTGAAGTAGGCGAGCAGCTCGACCATCGCCCCGGCCAGCGACTCGGCGGTGTAGACGAGGGGCGTGCCCTTGGTATTCCAGCGGCCGCCGTACTTGGCGGCGCCGCGGCCGCTGAAGGCGCCTTCCGCGCGGTCACGGCGGGTGATGCGCCACAGCGTCCGCCAGGGCACTAGACGAAGACCCCTTCTTCCAGGGCGCCGATCAGGTCCATGGCCCGCTCGAAGTCGAGCTCGTTGCGCACGGCGTCGATGGGTCTGCGGTCGCCCAGGGCGCGGTTGGGCGTCTTGATCCAGCGGATTGCGCGCACCTCGTCTCCGTCGTGCAGGGCCGTCGCGGCCTCGAGCAGGCGCGCCAGGCGGTAGGCGCGGTCGCTGGCCGCGGGGTTGAGGCGGCCGGTTCTCTTGAAGCGGGCGTAGGTGCGCGGGTTGACCATCAGGAAGTAGATGGCGAACTCCGTTTTGGAAAGCCCGAGCGAGCCCCGGATCTCTTCCGCGAGGTCGTAGGGCACCCCCTCGTCCATGCTCTCCTTCAACCTGTCGATCCAGCTGCTGGTTGGATCGTTCCGCCCCCTCTCGAGCAGGTCGCTCGGTGGGTTGTAGACTGGCATCGTGCACCTCCGTGTTATATTGTCATATAACACAAGACAAAGTGCAATAGCACAATTCAAGGTGGTCGGCTCGTCCCGTCCGCTGGGAACCTCCGGGCTCGCCCGCGGTTAGGAGTGGTGGGCGGAGTTTTGCGCGGACCGTTATGGGCGGTGAGGGGGTTGCGCTTGAAACACGCGCTAAAACAGAGCGTCACCAGGTTTGTACTCGAAGCGAATATGGGGCAGGCAGGTTTAGTCTAAACAGCGCGCCGGTAAGGGTTACCGCGGCTCCTTGCCCCGCTCCACCCGCTTGCGCTGGCCCGGGTCGAGGACCTTCTTGCGCAGGCGCAGGCTGCGCGGCGTGACTTCCAGCAGCTCGTCGGGGGCCAGAAACTCGAGCGCCTCCTCCAGCGTCATCCGGCGCGGCGGGATCAGCTTGA
>Ga0256841_1003813_pt1 | contig 11125 bp, 6 predicted proteins | sample 356308metaG_FD_185971 | JGI IMG/M metagenome (GOLD analysis project Ga0256841, IMG submission 185971) | Hydrothermal vent microbial communities from Mid Atlantic Ridge, Atlantic Ocean - 356-308 | ecosystem: Environmental > Aquatic > Marine > Hydrothermal vents | place: Atlantic Ocean: Mid...
GCACCCTGGTCCGGATGGACGGCCGGCGCCGGAACGTGGTCGTTTATCAGCGGCCGATCCGGTTCGAGGGAGAGCCGGCCGTGCAGTCCGTGCTCATCGATATCACCGAGCGAAAGCGTGCGCAGGCCGCGCTCGAATCGACGGTGTCGTTGTTTCGGTCCACGCTCGAGTCGACGGCGGACGGGATTCTCGTCGTGGGCCTTGAACGGGAGGTCGTCGCTTTCAATAAGCGCTTCCTGGAAATGTGGCGTCTGGGTCCGGAGATGAAGGAGGGGAGAGACGCGCGGGCGCTCGTCGACATGATCAAGGATCAGTTCGTGGATCCCGAGGCCGTGATGGGGCGGACGGAGGCGTATTACCAGACCCCGGAGCGGGAGGGGTTCGACGTCCTCCGCTTCCGGGACGGGCGCGTGTTCGAGCGGTACTCGCGTCCGCAGATGATCGGCGGGCGGATCGTGGGGCGCGTATGGAGCTTCCGCGACGTGACCGCCCGCGAACGCGCCGAGAAAGCGCTGCGGGCCTCGGAGGAAAAGTTCTCCAAAGCGTTCCGGGTCAGCCCGGTCGCCGTGGCCATCTCCCGCCTCCGCGACGGCCTGCTGATCGACGTCAACGAAGGCTTTGGGGAACTGACCGGCTTTTCGCGGGAAGAGGCCATCGGCAGGACGACGGACGAACTGGGGATCTGGGCGCTCGACGACCGTTCCCGCATTTTCGAGATCCTCGAGCGGGAGGGGCGGCTGCGGAACGTCGAAGCGCGTCTCCGCACGAAAACGGGGGAAGTGCGCGCCGTTCTCATCTCCTCGGAGGTCATCGAACTCGAGGGAGAAACCTGTCTGATCGGCATCACCTACGACGTCTCGGAGAAGAAGCGGGCCGAAGAAGCGCTCCGGGCCTCGCAGGAGAAATTCATGCGCGCGTTCCGTTCGAGCCCGGACTCGATCACCCTCACCCGCCTGAGGGACGGGATATTGCTGGAGGTCAACGAGGGGTTCGAGCGCATCACCGGGTTCTCTCGGGAGGAAGCCGTCGGGACGACGGCTCAGGCGCTCGGACTGTGGCCGCCGGGCGAACGCGAGCGCATGTTGGCGGCGCTCAAGGCTTCGCGGAGGATCCTCGACTTGCCCCTGCAGTTCCACGTTCGTTCCGGGGAGACGCTGGATTTCCTGTTCTCTGCGGAAATCTTTGAGTTGGAGGGGGAAGCCTGTATGGTGGCCATCTCCCGGGACGTGACGGAGATGCGCCGGGCGGCCGGAGAACGGGAACGGCTGATCCACGAGCTCGAAGTGCGGAACGCCGAGCTCGAACGCTTCACCTACACCGTCTCGCACGACCTGAAGTCGCCGCTCGTGACGATCAAGAACTTCCTCGGCTTCCTCGAAATGGACCTCGCCGGCGGCGAGATCGAACGGACGAAGCGAGACATCGATCACATCGCCTCGGCGGCGGACCGGATGGCGCAGCTGCTCGACGAGTTGCTCCATCTCTCACGAACGGGCCGGGTCGTCGCGCGCACGGAGCGGGTCTCGTTGAGCGTGCCGGCGAAGGAGGCCGTCACGCTCATCGCCGGAGAGATCCGACGGGCGGGCGCGACGGTGGACCTCATGCCGGACATGCCCGTGGCGACGTGCGATCCCGTGCGGATGGTGGAGGTGTTTCAGAACCTCATCGGCAATGCCGTCCGGTTTCGCGGGTCGGGGGCCCCAAGCGTCGAGGTGGGCGCGCGCGAGAACGGGGCGGGCGAGGTGCTGTGCTGGGTGCGCGACAAAGGCCTGGGCATCGAACCCCGGTACCACGAGAAGATTTTCGGCCTGTTCGAACGTCTGGACACGGGCGCGGGAGGAACCGGCATCGGGCTGGCGCTCGTGAAGCGCATCGTCGAGGGGCACGGCGGACGCGTCTGGGTGGAGTCCGAAGGCCTCAATCGGGGCAGCACGTTCTTTTTCACGCTCCCGTGCGAGGGCGCATAGTTCACGCCGAGTTCATCACCCATCGGCACGGCGGGGCCCCGCGCCCCGTACTTTTTCGAACCATCCCACCCATCCTTTCCGAAAACCGATGAGACGAATGAAGCCTTTCTTCCTGATGATCCTGACGATGACGGTGTGGGCCGGCGGACCGGCGGCCTTCGCACAGGTCGCGCCGAGGACGGCCGCGAACATCGATGCCTCGGGCGATGCGTACACGTACTTCAGCCTGCGCGAGAACAAGGTGGTCCCGGTCGAAGACGAGAGCGCCGACGCCTGGGATCTGGCATTCAAAGGGGCCGAGGTCAAGGTCAACGGTATGGCGCAGTATGTGGACGAGGCCTTCGAGGACCTCGACGAAGCGCCCGAAGAGGGCTATGTGAAGGGAGACGCGCTTCCGGGCGGCAGCGGCGACGGATGGTTCCTCTATCAGGCCGACGTCCACGTCGTGATTCCCGTGCCGGACCGGGTGCTCGTCGTGAAGACGAAGGACGGCAAGTATGCGAAGGTGCAGATCCTGAGCTATTACAAGGACAGCCCTGACGGCGCGCCTTCGGGACCGGCGCGGTTCTATACGATCCGCTACGCGTTTCAGCCCGACGGTTCACGCGCGTTCGATTGAAGCCGGTTCGGGGGCGTCGGTTTCGAGCCATTGGCTGTCCCCGATGCCGGGCCGGATGCGGATCACGCCGAAAGCGGCCCGAACGGTGATCCATCCCACGGTGACGAGCCAGACGCCGGTGAGCGTGGGGTGGGTGGCGTCGAGCCGGAGGAGGGCCGATGCGCCGAGGCCCGTGGCGAGGAGCATGACGTTGCGGAGATAGCGGTAGTCGCCCGTGCCCCAGTGGAGGCCGTCGGTGGCGAAAGAGAGCGCGTTGAGGGGCTGGGAGAAGGAAGCGGCAAGCCACGCCGGGTGAAAGAGCGCCGCCGCCGTGGGCGGCACGAGGAGGCGGCGCACGAGGTCTTCGCCGAGCCACATCGCAAGGCCGAGGACGGCGCCCGTGCCGAGGCTCCACGCGCACACGATGAACGCCGCGCGCCGCGCCTGCGCCCACCGCCCCGCGCCTACGAAATAGGCCACGAGGCTCTGTCCCGTGATGGCGAAGGCGTCGAGGAAGAGGGCCGTGAAGAGCCAGACCTGCCGGATGGCCTGATGCGCCGCGCCGGCGTCCGCGCCGATGCGTGTGGCCGTGCGTGTGGTGAGCAGGAGGAAGAGGGTGAGCAGCCCCGTCCGAACGAAGAGGTCGCCGCCGACGCGGAGCAGACGGGCCGCATCGCGCAGGCGCAGGCGTTCGGCGAGGCCGAGGCGGCGAAAGACGACGGCGAGGGCCCACGCCGCCCCGAGCCACTGGCCGGCGGTGCTCGCCCACGCCGCGCCCGCGATGCCGAAGGCGGGGATGGGGCCGAGGCCGAAGATGAGCACGGCGTCGAGGGCGACGTTCAGCCCGTTCACCGTCACGGCGATCCACAGGGGCGTGCGCATGTCCTGGAGCCCGCGAAGGGCGCCGAAGGCGGCTACCGTCATCAACACCGCCGGCGCGCCGAACCACCGGATGCGCATGTATGCGACGGCGACGGCGTGCAGTTCGCCCGAAGCGCCCATCAGCGTGGCGGCGGGCCCCGACCCCATCCAGCCGACGCCGATCATCACGAAGCCGAAGAGCGCGCTCATCGCCAGCGCCAGCCCGTTGATCTGCCGCGCCCGCCCTCCCGACCGGCCTCCGTAGGCCTGCGCCACCTCGGTCTGCGTGCCGATGCCCAGGAAGTTGAAGATCCAGAAGACGCTCGAGAGGACCATCGTCCCCACCCCGAGCGCCGCCAGCGGAACCGCGCCGAGATGCGCCACGAACGCCGTATCCACCAGCCCCGTCACCGGCTCGGCGATGAGCGAGAACAGGACGGGGACCGACAGCGTGACGAGCGTGCGGTGCGGCCGACGGACGAAAGGATGTTCGGAGGATGCGGTCAGGGGCACGACGAAGCGCCGTTTGCAGCGGTGATGCGGATGCGCCACACACCCTCGCCGCCGCGTTTTGTTTCGATCGATCCCGGCTGCCGACGCGGGAGGCTCAGCGCCGCACGATGCGCGCGCGTTTGAGGTCGTCCAGGGTGCGCGCGCCCAGGCAGAACATGGCGATCTTCAGTTCGTGGATGATGCGCTCGGCTTTCGCGGCGACGCTTTCGGGGGCGTCGAGGGCGGGGGCGAGGAAGGGGGCGGCCATGCCCACGAGGTCTGCGCCGAGAGCGAGGGCCTTTGCGGCGTCGAGGCCGGAGCGGATGCCGCCGCTGCCGATGAGCGTCACGCCCGGGACGGCGCGCACCTGCCGGATGCTCTCGGGAGTGGGGAGGCCCCAGTCGGCGAAAATTGCGCCGAGGTCGTCGTTGTCGGCCCGCCGTCCTTCGATGCGCGCCCAGCTCGTGCCGCCCATGCCCGCCACGTCGATGAGGCGGAGACCGCGCCCGGCCAGCGCCCACGCCGTCTCCCGCGTGATGCCGCTGCCCACCTCCTTGACGACCACCGGCACGCTCAGCCGCGCCGCGACGGCCTCCATCTTCGCGAGCAGCCCGGCAAAATTGCGCTGTCCCTCCGGCTGAATGGCCTCCTGAAGGGGGTTGAGGTGAAAGACGAGCGCGTCGGCGTCGATCATGCGGACGGCGGCTTCGCAGGCCTCGAGGCCGAAGCCGTAGTTCAACTGCACCGCGCCGAGGTTGGCCAGGAGCGGGATCGTGGGGGCGGCGTCGCGGATGCGGAACGAGGCGGCATGCGCCGGGTCCTCGAGGGCTTTGCGCTGGGAACCCACGGCGAGCGCGATGCGGGCTTGCTCTGCGCCCAGAGCCAGGTTTCGGTTGATGGCCGTCGCGGCGTCCGTCCCCCCCGTCATCGACGAGATGAGCAACGGCGCGGCCAGAGGCTTGCCGAGGAATCGAGCGCGCGTGTCGATCTCGGCAAAGTCGAGCTCCGGCAACGCCTCGTGCTCGAAGACGTAGTCGTCGAAAGGGTTCCGGTCGGATTGCATACCGGCCTGAAGCGACAGAGCGATGTGCTCGGCTTTGCGGTCGCGGGCGCCTTCGGGGTCGGTGGGGCGGCCTTTCATGAGGAGAGCTACGGCATGGGTAGAGGGCAGAGGCGCCTGCCGCTCACGTGAAGCGGGGTCACATGAAACGGTAGGCGAGAACGATGATGTTCAGAAGCACCACGCCGAGGAGGAGCACCCGTTCGATGGAGCCGAAATAGCGCACCCCCCAGCGGTCGCGACTGCTTCCGAAGCCCTTGTGGTCGTTGATGTAGAGCACGCGGACGACGAAGAGGAAGGTCAGCGCCCCGAGCACGGCGAAGCGAAGGCCTCTGAGGTAGATGAGCCCGGCGCTCGCCAGTCCCATCGCCAGCGTGAACCAGAAGACGAACGGCTTCGGCCATCTCCGAAGCTTTCGATACCTGACGTGCCACGGGCGGTGATGCCGGTGTGAGGGCGCGCGGCGTTGTTCGGCTTTTGCGGTCATGGGAGGACGGAGGCGCGCGGATGATCCGGGAAAAGCTATATCGCCATTCTCTCTCAAAAAGCCAAATGGCAAAAAGCCAAATGGCAAAAAGCCAAATGGCGGCGGCGCGCGGTCAGAGGTGGGTGCTGAGGGTGAACTGGTGCAGTCCTCCGAGCGACGACCATGAGTTGAAGGCATAGTCGATGCGGACGCGGCGGATCCGTATGCCCGCGCCGAGGCCGAGACCGGCCAGGTCGAGGCGGCTCTTGAGCTTGAGGTCCTCGTGCCGGCGGTGGTTGTATCCGAAACGGACCTGAAAGGCCTCGCTGAACTGAAATTCGCCGCCGAAGGCGAGGTGATAGAGCACGTTGTCGACGGTGGTGGCGTCGTCGGGCGCGTCGTTGAGGTTGTGGAGGTTATACCCCATCACGGAGATCAGGAGCGGGAGGTGGGTCAGGCGTTTGCTGAAGCCTACGCGCAGGTCCAGGGGCAGGTCGTCCCGGGTGGATCCGAGGGAGGAGAGCGTCACGCCGAGGTTGTTCACCGAGGCGCTGAAGGTCAGGCTGCGTTCGGCTATGTGGTACAGCACGCCGAGGTCGGCAGCCAGGGCGGAAGCGTTGAACGCGTCGATGCTGCTGTAGATCACGTGCACGTTGGCGCCGTACCGGATGCGTTCGTCGTACGTGCGGGCCGCTCCCAGGGTGAGGGCCACGTCGGACGCGCCGAAGGCGCCGAGGCGTTCGCCGGTTTCGTCGGCCCGCTCGAAGGAGCCCCAGCTCAGGAAACGCAGACCGAGGCCGAACGTGCCGAGGCCCTCGTAGTGGCGACTGTAGGCGAGGAAGCCCGCGTTGACGTCGCTCAGGTGGTTCAGGTACGAGAGCGAGAACGCGCCGTGCATCTGTTCGTTGAGCAGCGCCGGATTATAAAACATGCCGTTGACGTCGTCGCCGTAGACGGCGGCGTACGATCCGCCGAGGGCCGCCGCGCGCGCCGAAGGTTCGAGGCGGAGGAAGGAGAAGCCGGTCAACTCGCCGGGCTGAGCCTCGACCCGTGTGAAGGAGGCCGCCAGGAGACACAGCAAGAGACAACGCAGAGGCATGAAGAATCTCGGGTGGTGCGGGTGGAAAGGGAAAGAACCCCCGGCGGTGGTACACTTCAGCGGAAGCGGTTACCCAACGGGCGGGGAGCGCGCCGGAGAAGCGCGGCGTGCAGACCTTCATCGAGCGCGTCGTAACGAAGCGGCGTATAGGCGAAAGAGAAGAGGCGAGAGGGGTTGCTTGTACGGCGGGGACGGGGCTTGGTTCTGGAAGAGAAGCGATCCTACCTCGGCATAAGATACATGCCGGGCAAGACGGAAAAAGGGGGAAAACGAGGGATCCACGTCGGAAGGAGGCGCGCGATGTTCCGCCTCGCGCGGGAACGGATCGTCCGGGCGCGGCGTGAGAGAGGCGGCCCTTGCCGGGCGAGCGTTTCGGTCCGGAGCGCCCGTTCCGTGTGAGGGCGAACGCGTATGCCCGAAAGCGAAGACCGGCGACCCGCTCGTGCGGTTGGCACATTTTTCGTTCTCACACGTCCGACCTTTAAATCAGGCGTCCTTTGCCCGTCGCTGCGCCAGGATGGCAGGATTCGTTTCGGAACCCGAAGCGGGCGCGGACGCCTGCAACTTTGTCACCGGTCTTCCCCGGACCCCGATGAACCCCAAGTTATGCTGGATATCATAAAGAAAGTTTTCGGCGACAGTAACGAGCGTAAGCTCAAGAAGCTGTGGCCGATAGTTGAGCAGATCAACGCCCATTTCGAACAACTCCAGGACCTCTCCGAAGAAGAGCTGCGCGACAAGACGGACGAGTTTCGCCGGCGCATCCGGGAGGCCGTGGCCGACATCGAAGCCGACCTCGAAGCCATCCGGCGGCGGCTGCGCGGGGTGACCGAGGAAGTCGTCGGCGGAGACGGACAGGCGCGCGAGCAAGAGCGCCTCACGCTCGACGATCGGCAGGAACTCTACGACGAGATCGACCGCCTCGAACAGGAATGGCTCGACACGGTCGAGGACGTGCTCGACGAATTGCTGCCGGAAGCCTTCGCCGTCGTGAAGGAGGCCTGTCGCCGCATGGTCGGGAAGTCGTGGGAAGCGGGCGGCCAGATGGTCGAGTGGAACATGGTGCCCTACGACGTGCAGCTGCTCGGCGGCATCGTGCTGCATCAGGGCAACATTGCCGAGATGAAGACGGGCGAGGGCAAGACGCTCGTGGCCGTCATGCCGATGTACCTCAACGCTCTGGTCGGGCGCGGCGTGCACCTCGTCACGGTGAACCCCTACCTGGCCGAACGCGACGCCGAATGGATGGGGCCGATCTTTGAATACCTCGGCCTCAAGGTGGACGTCATCGACCGCTACGAGCCGCACACGCCCGAACGCAAGGCCGCCTACCGCGCCGACATTACGTACGGCACCAACAACGAATTCGGGTTCGACTATCTCCGCGACAACTCGTTCGTGATCGACCCCGATCAGCTCATGCAGCGCGGGCATCACTACGCCATCGTCGACGAGGTGGACTCGGTGCTGATCGACGAAGCGCGCACGCCGTTGATCATCTCCGGCCCGGTCCCGCAGGCGGAGCAGAACCGTTTTGAAGAACTCAAACCGTCCATCGAGAAACTCGTCTTTGCCCAGCAGAAGCTTGTAGCCGGCCTCGTCACACGGGCGGAGAAGCTGCTCAAGGAACGCGACCGGGCGCTGGAGACGGGGGACAACAAGAAGGCGAGAGAGCTCGAAGAAGAGGCCGGCCTGGCGCTGCTCCGGTCCTGGCGCGGCTTCCCGAAAAACAAAAAGCTCCGCAAGCTCCTCGGCGAGCCCGGGGTCGAAAAACTGCGTCAGAAGACGGAGTACTTCTACCTCCAGGACAACGCCAAGAACATGCCTTTCGTCGATGACTACCTGTATTTCGCCCTCGACGAAAAGCAGCGTTCCATCGAGATGACCGAGAAGGGGCGCGAGTTCACCTCGAAGGTCGCCGGTCTGGAAAGGGACCTCTTCGTCCTGCCCGATCTCGGCGAGGAGATCGCTCGCATCGAACGGGAGCACCGGGAGAAGGTCCGGGACCTCGAAGAGCAACTGGCCGCCGACACGTCGCTGACGGAGGAGAAACGCGCGCACAAGCTGGAGAACGACCGCCGTCTGCTCCGGAAAGAGATGGAGGAGCGGAAACGGCAACTCTATACCACGTACTCGGAGCGCGCCGAGCGTTTGCATGCCATCGAACAGTTGCTGCGCGCCTACACGATGTATGAGAAAGACGTCGAATACATCGTGCAGGACGGCAAGGTGATGATCGTCGACGAGCACACGGGGCGTGTGCTCTCGGGACGGCGCTACTCGGAAGGGTTGCATCAGGCCATCGAGGCGAAGGAGAACGTGAAGGTGCAGGCCGCCACGCAAACGTATGCGACGATCACGCTCCAGAACTACTTCCGCATGTACCACAAGCTGGCGGGCATGACGGGCACGGCCGAGACCGAAGCGGAGGAGTTCTATAAAATTTACAAGATGGACGTCGTCGTCATCCCGACGAACCGCCCCGTGATCCGGAAGGACCTCGACGACCTCGTCTTCAAGACGAAGCGGGAGAAGTTTCGCGCCGTCATCGAGAAGGTTCGGGAATACCATGAGCGGGGGCAGCCGGTGCTCGTCGGCACGACGACCGTCGAGGTCTCGGAGATGCTCAGCCGCCTGTTGCAGCGGGAGGGCATCCGGCACAACGTGCTCAACGCGCGCCAGGACCGCGTCAAGCAGGAGTCGATCATCGTGGCCGAGGCGGGGCAGCGGGGCACGGTCACCATCGCGACGAACATGGCCGGGCGCGGCACCGACATCAAGCTCGGCGAGGGCGTTCGTGAGGTGGGCGGCCTGGCCATCCTCGGCACCGAGCGCCATGAGAGCCGCCGCATCGACCTGCAGCTTCGCGGCCGCTCCGGACGCCAGGGCGACCCCGGCGAGAGCCAGTTCTACGTCTCGCTCGAAGACGACCTGATGCGCCTCTTCGGCTCGGACCGCGTCGCGAAGGTGATGGACCGGCTCAACCTCGAAGAGGGCGCCGTCATCACGCATCCGTGGGTGAACAAGAGCATCGAACGGGCGCAGATGAAGGTGGAGCAGAACAACTTCGCCATCCGGAAACGCCAGCTCGAATACGACGACGTGCTCAACGCCCAACGGCAGGTGATCTACGACCGCCGCGTGCACGCGCTCAAGGGCGAACGGCTCCATGGCGACCTCCTCGACATGGTCCGTGAGGTCGTCGAAGAGATCGTCAGTCGGCATTACGACAACGGCGCGCTCGACGAGATGCGCGAGGAACTCCTCCGCACCATCGCCCTCGACTTCACCATCGACCGGGAGGAGTTCAGCCGCCTCGGCGAAGACGGGATGATCGATCGCGTCTATGAGGCTGCGGTCAACTTCTACGAGCGCAAGCGCGACGTGCTGGCCGAGCCGTTCCACAACAGCATGCGGCAGATCGCCGAGAGCGATCAGGAGAACAAGCCCGAGCGCGTCTTCGTCGACTTCACCGACGGAAAGCGGGTCATGCGCGCGGTGGTGAAGGTCAACGACGCCCTCGAGACGCGCGGGCAGGAGGTCAACGACGCCCTCGAACGGGTCTCGATGCTCTCGTTCATCGACATGCACTGGACCGAGCATCTGCGCAACCTCGACGAGGTCAAGGAGGGCATCGGGTTGCGGGCCTACGGGCAGCGCGATCCGCTCATCGAGTACAAGATGGAGGCCTTCAAGCTGTTCAAGGACATGATCGGCGCCGTCAACCACGACATGGTGTCGTTCGTCTTCCGCGCCGGCCCGCTCGTGGACGGGCAGCAGGCGCGTCGTCCCGCCCGCAGCGCGCAGCGCCGTCGCCTCGACCCCAAACGCGCCCGCTCCTCGCACGTCTCGACGCAGTCCTACGGCGTGAAGGTGGGCAAACGGAGCGCCGCCGAGCGCGACCCGACGGCCAAGGCGCAGCCCGTGGTGGTCGGCGAGAAGGTGGGGCGCAACGATCCGTGCCCGTGCGGCAGCGGCAAGAAGTACAAGCATTGCCACGGGAAGCATGCGTGACGGGCCCGCCTTTGGCTCGCGTTCGTTCGCGTCATGGGCTCGGGTCACGGTCACCCACCCCAACACCCACCCCCCGGAACACCCATCCACGTCTGAAATCCGCCCGTGCTTCGGTCGTTATACATCCGTGATTATGCCCTGATCGAGGCGCTCGAGGTCGAGTTCGACAGCGGGCTGAACGTGATTACCGGCGAGACGGGGGCGGGGAAGTCGATTCTCATCGGGGCGTTGAAGATGATCCTCGGCGAGCGCGCTTCCACCGACGTGATCCGTTCCGGAGCGCGGAAGGCCGTGATCGAGGGGGTCTTCGACGAGGCGAACCCGCCGAAGCTTTGCGCGCTGCTGGAGGAGCACGGCATCGACGTGCAGCCGCATATGATCCTCCGGCGCGAGATCTCGGCGACGCAGAGCCGGGCCTTCATCAACGACACCCCCGCCACCGTCTCGCTCATGCGGGCCGTGGCGGCAGGGCTCATCGACCTGCACGGACAGCACGAGCATCAGTCGCTCCTCCGCACCGAGACGCACCTCGAACTGCTTGACAACTTCGGCGGGCTCGGCAGCCTCC
>Ga0256841_1003814_pt1 | contig 11125 bp, 7 predicted proteins | sample 356308metaG_FD_185971 | JGI IMG/M metagenome (GOLD analysis project Ga0256841, IMG submission 185971) | Hydrothermal vent microbial communities from Mid Atlantic Ridge, Atlantic Ocean - 356-308 | ecosystem: Environmental > Aquatic > Marine > Hydrothermal vents | place: Atlantic Ocean: Mid...
TTATGCAATGACAGTTGCTATATTTGTAACTGTTTTTGTTATTTGTCGGTTGTTAAGTTTAAATTTGATAGTTAGTTTTATTGCTATAATCGTATCGCTTCTTGTATTGATGCCTGTTACATTTAAATTATCCAGATTAATTTATATGAATTTCTTTGAGTCTTATGATGAAAAGTATGCCAAGAAAAAGAATATCAATAAAAGCGATTCAAATTAATTTCCTTTTCTATTTCTTTATTATTTTCAATTGCAATAAATAATTTTTTAGATAGAGTAGGAGCCAGCATTACACCACGTGTACCCAATCCATTTAAAAGATGTATGTTTTTATATGTTTTATGAGTACCTATTAATGGTCTTCGGTCTTTAACCGTTGGTCTTATTCCCGCAATATGATTGGTAATTTTATAATTACAAGTGATTGTTTTTTTTAGTTTATCAATTAGTTCTTGTTTACCGGGTTCTGTTGGTAGATTTGTTTTATCTTTCCAATTAAAAGTAGCACCAACTTTATAAGTATCTGTTGTTAGAGGCATAACAAAAACCGATGATTTTAGTATGAAGTCAATTTTTAAATTTTCAGATTTTATCTCTAATAATTCGCCTTTTGCCTCTTTAAGTGGTAAATTTTTAAAAAACGGATTTTGTTTTATGCCGTAACCTTCGCAAAACACAATATTTTTGGCGCTGATGTTTTTATATTTAATTTTATCTTGTGCGATTTGTAATTTAGAATGTATAAATTTTTCTTCTATAAGAAAATCGGATATTTTTTTTTTGTACTTATCAATAAGTAATTTGGTATTAATATAGCCAACATTCTTAACTTTACCCAAGCCATTTGGTGCAATGATACAAGTATTGGTATTATTTTGAATGTCTTTTGATAAATAATTTTTTAATTTAGGATGGTCACATGCAATATACCAGTTGTTTTGTTCTTCAATAGATTTAAAACCTTTTTTTATATCCATGTATTTAATGAGTGAACAATTTAATTTTTTTTCTAAATCTTTATAAAATGGTATAGCAATTTTGAGTTGTTCAACAGCTTGCCAAACAGGAGTAAAACGTTTTAAGATTACCGGATTAAACATACCTCCTGCTACTTTTGATGCGTTTTGGCTATTGTCTTCAAACACAAAAAAACTTTTGTTGTGTTGTTTTAGTTGTTCTATAAAAGAAATTCCGGCTAAACCTAATCCTACTACAATATAATCTATTTTCATTTGGCAAAATTACATAAAAAAAGACTATCCTAAAAGACAGTCTTTTTTATTATTTTATGTTATGAATTAATTAATAATTCCACATATCAATTTCTTTATCACGGATATTTTCCTTGATTTTCATCGCTTCTAATACTTGGAATAGAGCATTGTTTTTAATATAATCTGATATATCGCGGTTACCATAAACGTTTTCTTCTCTATAAATCAAAGAGCTGAATCGTCTTGCGGTTAGTAATAAGTCATAAGATAGCGGATATGCGGCATTTTTAGGATTGAATACTTTCATGTTGTGTAACAAACCTCTTACACTTGGATACCAAACCCAAAAAAGTTCTACGTAATCAGACATCTCGTTGTTATCAGCGTCGTCGATAAAGTTAATATCAGGAGAAACAGGAGCTATACCTAACAAGCGATATCTTAATTCGCCTTGTCTTTTGTCAAAGTAAAACAATCCTTTTAATTTATATGCCTGTATATCAGCTGATTGCATATGACGTATTTCGATATTTTCTTCAGAAACAGGTTCACCAAAGTTATACTGTTCGATACCTGCATCCGTGGTATCAATTTTAACCAGTGATTTTTCAATTTCATCACGAGTTAACCTTGTAGTAAAATAAGAATCATCATAAACGTCCTGTACTTCACCACTACGGATTCCTCTTAGGAGAGTATCGAATAAAGATCTTCTGTTTGAATCAATATTACTTGTATCTGCAGGATAGTAAAAAGGGAGATTCATTTTCTCATTTAAGTCCATATATTCCCATACCATTTTAGACCATAAAATATCACGATCATCAATATAGCCATAAGAAAGAGGACCATCGTTATCTGCTGCCAATTGTTGTTCTGTTTTTACACCAATTTCTTCCGGTATAGTTGCATTTAATAAATTAGCTTGTGCATTAACTATATTGGTTAATAACACGGTAAATGATAGAATAAATATTCCTTTTTTTAAATTCATAATATAATTAATTTTAACTTGTAATTTCAACAGTTACTTGCGATGTTTTCTTTAAATGATAAGAACTGTTTCCTTTTAACTTTGCTTTTATATCAAATATGATGATAGCATCACCACGTTTCGCTTTTTTTACCGCTCTAACGGCTTGCGAATTTAATTTATTACCGCTACAAATGATTGTAGGTTTACCCGGAACTTTAATTTTAAATTCGTTTACATATAGGTCTAAATCGAAAACAAAGTCTTTAAGAATAGCGCCTACTGTAGATTTTGCTAAACTGGATTTAGACATTTTTTGATAACCGCTTTGCCCTCTAATAGTACCTGTAGGAGACGGAACGTCTTTAACTCTAAAAGTTTTATTAGAATTAACCGTTTGGCCGTTTGGTAGCTTGGCGGAAACACTAATTTTTACCTCTCTGGCTTTTGGCGGATTCATTAAGTATTTTCCGGATTTAACTTTTTTTAGCCCGGGAGCGCTTGCATTTATTTTATTATCCGGTACGCCCGGTACCGAAATGGAAAGTGGATTGGCAACACCTCGATAAACAACATTCATTTTATCTGCCGAAATAATTGCTTCGTTTGGTTTTGGTATTACAGAGTAACTACCACCAACTATAGGAATTTCCACCGGTTTATTATCTTCTAAGAATACGAATTTACCTTTAAGTTCATGTTCTCCTACATTTCCTGCTGATCCGGATAAAATTACCTGACCTGCTTGTATTTGAGAATCAGGTACTTTTTTACCGTTTATAATAACCTCTTTTGCCTTAATTGTAGGGTCATTTTTACCCAAAACGATTTTACCGGATAATTTTTCGCCCGGATAGTAAGCGTTTTTATTAAATACTACCATTGCATCGTAATGTGTCATCGATAAATCCGCTTTACGTTGCCCGCTAACAGAGCTACCCATAAATTCTTTTTCTGTTGCCGCAATATCTGTTTGCATTTTAGATATATTGGATACGGAGGATATTAAAGGAAATCCTTCAAATCTACTTTCTAACCAAGGTTCTAATCCTTTTTTACCGTGTTTTTCCGGACTTGTATCAAACCATTTTTTTACCTTTTTTATAAGGTTGGCATCTTTTTTAGGGTCTAATAGTTTAAGTACCTCTTCTCTGTATGACGAAACATTATTAACAAATTCTTTTCCTTTTGCGGTTTCTTTACCGTCTATAAAAAACATTTCATCTACATGGTTTGAGTTACTCATTGATTCATAATTAGTTCTATCTTTTGATTCTGAAAGCATTTCGTCTTTTAAACCGGTTAAGTAACTATTAAAATCAGTAGATTTTTGATGTAATGCAATAGCATTTTGATATATTTTAGAATATTTATCAGGTTGATCTTTTGCTAAGTTAGCCAATTGTTCTAACATTACATTATTTGTTTCTGTTGCGGTAGCAACAGTTTCTTCAAAAGTTTCGTTCATACGACCAAAAGCCGATAGCACTTTTTTACCCATCTGCATTGCTAGCATTGCAATAAAAACAAGGTACATCAGGTTAATCATTTTCTGCCTTGCTGATAGTTTTCCTCCTGCCATAATTTAATTTTTAAATTTGATTAATCTATATTTTGCTTATTATTTTTGCATAGCGGATAACATCCCTCCATAAACACCATTTAATGATGAAAGGTTGCTTGCAAGTGATTCCATTTGTTGTTTTAAGGCAGCAGCATTATTTGCTACATCTTCATTTATTTGAGCTTGTCTGGAAGTACTGTCAATTTGTACTTTATATAAATTGTTTAAAGATTCCATTTGACTTGCAGCTAATGATAATTGCTCACTGTATTTAGCGGTAGCTCCAATTGAATCTACAGCCGGTTTAATTGTATCTGCTGCTCCTTTAAAGTTTTTGATACTTTCCGTTAAGCTGGACATTAAATTAGAATCTAACTGTGCATCTTTTAACATTTTATCTAATTTTTTAGATAAAAGACCTTCTGCATCAGTAGCTTCTTTTTTCTTTTTTGCATTAGGAGTTCCACCTGCTAATTCAGGATAAACTAATGACCAATCTAAATCGTCATCTATTTTTTCAAAAGCAGATAAAAAGAAAATTAATGCTTCAACAACAAGACCTACTGTTAATAAAGTTCCTCCGGGGATACCTAATATAGACGTGTGCATAATTTTACCTAATGCACCCAAAATAACTACAGATGCCCCGAAACTGTATGCCATGTGAAAGATTCTCTTTTTTAATTTTCCTGATTTTGCCATAATTTTAAAATTTAAGTTTAAAGTTGTTTTTAATTGAATTTATTTTCCTAAGTAATCTTGTACTGTTCTAAAACCGATATAGCTTCTTGCTGTATCACCGTATTCGAAATCTCTGGTACTTACTTCTAAGAAATAAGCAACATCTTTCCACGAACCACCACGGATTACCTTTCGATTATTTTTTCTATCTTCAACATTTGGATTCATAGTTGATTCCATATAATAAGAAGTAGGATTGTATGCTGTATTCGTCCATTCCGATACATTACCTGCCATATTGTACAATCCATATCCATTAGGGTTATAAGATTTTGCTTCTACGGTGTACAACGCACCGTCTAATGCGTAATCACCACGTTGCGGTTTAAAGTTTGCTAAGAAACAGCCTCTCTCGCTAAAAGTATATGGACCTCCCCAAGGGTATTTAGCATATTCGTAACCTCCACGAGCAGCAAATTCCCACTCTGCTTCAGACGGTAATCTAAAGTGAGGTTGTCTTGGTCCGGGTTTCTTTTTTGAAGATATCCAGTCATTTTTCTTTTTTGTTCTCCAGTGGCAAAAGGCATTTGCTTGATTCCAATTTACGCCAACCACGGGATAATTATCGTATGCTTGATGCGAGAAATAATCTTGATGCATAGGATCGTTATACGAAAAATGAAAATCTTTTACCCATACGGTAGTGTCCGGATAGATGTTAAGATTATGAGGTTTAATGTATTTACTACGGTCTTTTCCTTTGTGTCTTGCCGCTTCTTCATTATCAAAAGTATAGTATCTGTAATTTATTTTAGACGCATCTAAAATTCGTTTTCCGTCAAAAGTTTCGGTGGTTTGTAAATACATACTGTCCATTACTTCGGTATAATAAGCGTCCGGAAATTCTTTGGTGTCAAATATTAAATCTTCCTCCCAATTTAAAAAACGACCTTCTGTTGGCGAATTTACATCACCCAAACTACCGTAGTTGTCCATCATATATTTGTAATAAACGCCACCGTTACTGGTAGAATCTTTAAACTTATATTTGTCTAAAGAAGAATTGGCATCACTTACTTCGTCTGCCATTATTGCCAATCTGGTGCGTATAATAGAGTCTCTTACCCAATAAACAAATTCGCGATATTCACTATTTGTAATTTCCGTTTCGTCCATATAAAACGGTCTAACGGTTACCGTTCTTCTAGGCGTATTTAATGAACCGGCGATATCTTCATCTTGTTTACCCATAGTAAAAGAACCTCCGGGAACCAAAACGGTACCGTAAGGTCTTTCTGAGAAAAACTTTCGATTGGCGGAAACACCTACTAATTCACCTCGATCATTTGTTTTACAACTATATATAAAAGTTGCTAACAAAAATACTATTATTAGATTTTTACCGAATATATATTTCACTTTTTTTGTTTTAAATACTTTGTATTTCATTTGTTTATTTTGATTTAACTTATAATATAAAATCGTAATTTTATTAAGGTGTTTTTTTCAGGGCGTAAACCTATTAATATTTTTTTAATTACACAATTCTAATTCCTTTTTTTTTGTTTTGATGGTTTTATAAACGTATTAAATTTCTTTTTATTGTAAGTATTATTATAATTTTCTTAAAGTTTTCCACCATCTTTCCGGTATATTTTGGTTATTGGCTTCTAAATAGTCTTGGTAGCTACAAGGTATTAACGTTTCTTTTTTGGTAATATTGTTTGTTATTTCCATCCACCATCTGTCACTTAAGTTACTTTTGTAAAAATTTATTACGTCTTCATCTATAGGTACAATGTATTTTAAGTAATTTTTTTTTGATTGAAACGGATATTCGTTTGTTCTGTAGTTTACTCCTTCAATAAAATACCATATCATTTGTGCAATTAGTTGTGCGGTTTGCTTGCGATTATCTAACAAGTGATTATATTCAAAGATGCCTAATGTTTTTACTTTATCGCTTAAACCTGCATATCTTAGTATGGTACATATTTCTTCGCCATAAAATCCGTTTGGAGAGCTATTGTTGTTTGCCGGAGCTTCGGTTATTCTTATGGCACTTAAATCTGTTGATACAATATCGGCATCGCGTAATACCGGCTCTGCAATAGTGAGGTCTTTATTTACAGCTCCTAAACGATAGCTGTCAAAATATAATTTATCTAATAAATCAATTTCATCTTGTGCATTAAAGAACGTCTGATAACCAATATTACTATAATTAAATAGGTTGTTGGGTTCATTCATAATAATTTTGCTTAAATAATTACGCGAATTTAGTGGTGCATCCATTTCTTCTAAATCGAACTTATTGTCTATTGCCACTAAGTTTATCATTTGTTCCAGTTTGTCAAATGCACGATACATAGCATATGTTAGTGCTTGACTTCCACCAAGCACAATAGGTATGATATTTAATTTAAGCAAATTGTACATGGTTTCCGATAGGGCAAAATTAGTATCTTTAATACTGTTTCCTTTTTTTATTGTGCCTAAATCGATAATATCTGTACTCCAATTTCCTTTATGTAGATTGTACAGTTCTTTTCTTACGGTGTTAAAATTGGTTCCTGTGCCTTTGTTGTTTATTGCATTTCGGTCTTCTGATACTGTTAAAATAGCAATTTTTACAGATGGGTTAATTTCAGGAAATGCTTTTTCTGTATGGAAGTTTACGTTATTGCCCAATTTTTGGGTTTTAAAAGAAGCAATTTCTTCTAAAACCTCTTGTTCTACGGGTTGTAAATAAGTAAAGTCCATTTTAATATTAGATGTTAGTTTTAACGAAAAAAATGAGGGATTTTTTGCAAAAGTACAAAATTATTTCTTTTTTTTCCTTGTATTTTTTTTAATAATTTTTTTTACGTCTTCTAAAGTAAGATTTTTTGCATCGGTTGTTTTAGGTAGTTCAATTTTAGTTTTTCCTTGTATAATGTTAAAGCGTTTCCATCTTGCTTTTTCTACACGGATTCCTTCTTCTTTCCAATTATGAATAATTTTATCAATATCTTTTTGTTTTTTTGTTTCGATTAAATTTTTGATGTCTTCTTCGGTTAAGTTATCAAAATTGTATTTTTTATTTACGTTGATAAACATATTGTTCCATTTAATAAAAGGACCAAAACGTCCAACTCCTTTTTGTACCGGTAATCCTTCATAGGTAGCAATTGGCGCATCAGCTTTTCGTTTGGCTTCAATTAAATTAATTGCTTCGTCTAATGAAACGGATAAAGGATCTGCTTCTTTAGGTAATGATATAAATTTTCCGTCAAATTTAATATAAGGGCCAAATCTTCCGTTTGCAACGATAACTTCTTTCTTTTCATAAAGTCCTAATTTTTTTGGCAATAAAAATAGTTCTAAGGCTTCTTCCAGTGTTATGGTAGCAAGGTTTTGATTTGGATTAAGGCTGGCAAAGATTTTGTTTTCATCGTCTCGGTCTCCTATTTGAGCCATAGCGCCAAAGCGACCCAATCTTACTAAAACGGTTTTACCTGTTTTAGGGTCTTTTCCTAAAATTCGCTCTCCGGATTCGCGTTCTGCATTTTCTTTTACGTGTTCTACTGTAAGGTGAAATTCTTTATAAAATTCTTTAATGGTTTTAATCCAATCTTCACGTCCTAGTGCAATTTCATCAAAATCTTCTTCTACTTTTGCCGTAAATCCGTAATCTAAAATATTGTTAAAGTTACTTACTAAAAAGTCGGTTACAATCATACCTACGTCTGTAGGAATTAATTTTCCTTTAGATGCACCGGTTATTTCTTTTAAAATTTTGTTTTCTATTTTGTTGTTTTTAAGTGTTAGTTGGTTGTATTTTCGTTCTACGCCTTCAATATTTGTTTTTTCTACATAATTTCTTCGTTGTATGGTTGAAATTGTAGGTGCGTAGGTAGAAGGTCTTCCTATTCCTAATTCTTCCATACGTTTAACTAATGTGGCTTCTGTATATCTTCCTTTAGATCTGGAATAGCGTTCGGTGGCTTTAATATAGTTGTAATTAAGAGGTTCATTAATGGTTAGTTTTGGTAGTATTCCTGTTTGATCTTCTTCATTAGAATCGGTATTTTCAAGATATACTTTTAAGAAACCGTCAAATTTAACAACCTCTCCGTTAGCAGTAAAGATTTCTTTATTTTTATTATTGCTTATTTTAGTATGTGTTCGTTCTAATTGTGCATCGCTCATTTGTGAAGCGATGGTTCTTTTCCAAATTAATTTGTACAATCTATCCAAATCGTAATCATCGGCAATGCCTTGTCGCGACATGTTGGTTGGTCTAATTGCTTCGTGAGCTTCTTGTGCACCTTTAGATTTAGATGTATAATTTCTTGTTTTACTGTATTTATCGCCGTATAATTTTTTGATTTCTTCGGCGGCAGCTTTTTTAGCATCATTAGAGAGGTTAACCGAATCGGTTCTCATATAAGTAATATAACCTGCTTCGTACAAACGTTGTGCAATCATCATGGTTTTTGCAACCGTAAAGTGTAATTTTCCGGAAGCCTCTTGTTGCAAAGTAGAAGTTGTAAATGGAGCGGCAGGTGATTTTTTTGCCGGTTTGGTTTGCAAATCACTTACTTTAAAATTGGCAACAGCACAAGAGTGTAAAAATTTTTCGGATTCCTCTTTGGTTTTAAATCCTCTATGGAGTTTTGCTTTAAATTTTTTACCTTGTTGATTGGTAAATTCGGCTTCTATACGATAGGTAATTTCGGGTTTAAAATCTAATATTTCTCTTTCTCGTTCTACAATTAGTCTAACGGCAACAGATTGCACTCTTCCTGCCGAAAGTCCTCCTTTTACTTTTTGCCAAAGAACAGGAGATAATTCGTAACCTACCAAACGGTCTAAAACTCTTCTTGCTTGTTGTGCGTTAACGAGGTTGTGGTTAATACCTCTTGGATTTTCAACAGCATTAATAATAGCAGATTTTGTAATTTCATGAAATACGATACGTTTAGTATTGTTGTCTTTTAGTTTTAGATGGTTGTATAAATGCCAAGCAATAGCTTCTCCTTCACGATCTTCATCACTTGCAAGCCAAACGGTTTCGGCATTTTCAGCTAATTTTTTTAATTTTTTTACAATTTCCTTTTTATCTTTTGATACGACATATTTTGGCTTAAAATCATTGTCAATATTGATTCCTAATTCATTAGACGGTAAATCTGTAATGTGTCCGAAACTGGATTCTACAAGAAAATCTTTACCTAAAAATTTCTCAATGGTTTTTGCTTTTGCAGGAGACTCAACGATTACTAGATTTTTTGTCATAAATTTTTTGTTATCTTATTAAGGAGTGTTTTTTTTGGCAAAAGTATGTAGAATTTTTTTAATCTTACAACTTTTTTATTCTATATTTGTAATTGGTATTATAAAAAGCAGGTGGGTATTCGGTGTTTTTTTTGATTAAAAATAACTGTCAGTTTGTCATAATAATGTATCTTTGCATCGTTATAAATCATTGTATTTTTATAATTTTAAAAAAAGGTACAAATATAAAGAAGGTTCTATGGCTAGTGAGCAAGTAATTGAAGAAAAAAAACAAGGTCAAGCGTTAATAACAAATAATATAAAAGGTAATACCAAAAAACTTTTTATAGAAAGTTATGGCTGTCAAATGAATATGAATGACAGTGAAATAGTAGCTGCAATTTTACAAACTCAAGGCTATAATACAACAAACAAATTAGAAGAAGCGGATTTGGTATTGGTTAATACTTGTTCCATTCGCGAAAAAGCAGAACAAACCATTAGAAAACGTCTGCAAAAATACAATCGCGTTAAATTAGATGAAAATCCTAAAATGAAAATAGGCGTTTTAGGTTGTATGGCAGAGCGTTTAAAAACCAAATTTTTAGATGAAGAAAAAATGGTAGATTTGGTTGTTGGTCCCGATGCCTATAAAGATTTGCCAAATTTATTAAAGGAAGTAGAAGAAGGTCGCGATGCAATTAATGTAATCCTTTCAAAAGAAGAAACCTATGGTGATATTTCGCCGGTTCGGTTAAACTCAAATGGTGTTTCTGCATTTGTAACCATTACCAGAGGTTGCGATAATATGTGCACGTTTTGTGTAGTGCCTTTTACAAGAGGTAGAGAGCGAAGCAGAGACCCTAAAAGTATTATTGATGAAGCCAAAGAATTATGGAACAAAGGTTTTAAAGAAATTACACTTTTGGGTCAAAATGCAGATTCGTATCTTTGGTATGGCGGCGGATTAAAAAAGGATTTTAAAAAAGCATCTGAAATTGCACAACAAACCGCAATAGATTTTGCAAAATTACTCGAAATGGTAGCAACTGCTTTACCTAAAATGCGAATTCGTTTTGCAACTTCAAATCCGCACGATATGCACGAAAATGTTTTACATGCTATTGCAAATCACGATAATATTTGCAAGTATATTCACTTGCCGGTACAATCCGGAAGTACACGAATTTTAAAGAAAATGAACCGTCAGCATACACGTGAAGAATACATCGAATTGATTGATAAAATACGTAAAATAATTCCGAATTGTGCAATTTCGCACGATATCATTACCGGATTTTGTACCGAAACCGAAGAAGACCATCAAGATACACTTTCGTTGATGGATTACGTAAAATATGATTTCGGATTTATGTTTGCATACTCCGAAAGACCCGGAACATTAGCCGCAAAAAAAATGCCTGATGATGTGCCGTT
>Ga0256841_1003815_pt1 | contig 11124 bp, 1 predicted proteins | sample 356308metaG_FD_185971 | JGI IMG/M metagenome (GOLD analysis project Ga0256841, IMG submission 185971) | Hydrothermal vent microbial communities from Mid Atlantic Ridge, Atlantic Ocean - 356-308 | ecosystem: Environmental > Aquatic > Marine > Hydrothermal vents | place: Atlantic Ocean: Mid...
TTGCCGCTGGCATACCGGTATGTCCAGGTCTGCCCCAGTACATCAATCACCCGGCTGAGTTCTTCACCCGTGTATTCGTAAACCACCCGCCGTGACAGGGCCGGGTCGACATGGTCACGCAGTCCCACCAGTCGCCCGTTCGCGTCGTATTCGTACCAGATGACCTGGTTCCCGAAATGGTCCCGAACGCCTGTGCGGACTCCGTTCGCGTCATATATCAGGCTGACGGTAACATTGTTCCGATCACCATATCGCTGCATCCGACCTTCCAGGTCGTATTCCATCCAGTTCCCTTTCTTGTCCTCCCAGCGGTAGCCTCCGGGTATCTCGACTATCCACGTAGTCTTGTCATATCTCGGGCGGAAACGCTTCTCGCCTCTGCTGCGGCTGTAGCGCTTGCCATTGCGCTCTATCCGGCGAGCCCCGCCCGTCTGGCTGTCCAGCGTCAGTTTCAGGGCGTTCCAGCTTCGGTTAATGTGCCATTGCCGTTGATACCAAACCCGCTTCATCTCTACTCGGCCGCCCATAACCTTGACAATCAGGTCAACACTCTCCTCGAAATACTCGCCGTTTCGGAAATCAACACCTGCATGCGCATATCGCAATACCAATAACAGCAGTAAAAACACCAGAAACAGGTGATTGGCAATTCGGGAGGAAATAAAAATCCATGGCATGGGCTTGAGTGTCCTTGTTCTATTACGTTCCATATAATCTGGCGTATTGAGTAACAGTATACAGAGTATCTTTACGGCTCAAACGGACAACACCCTTCGCAGTCAGGTGTGCACTTGGCACCTTCCATGGATGTGTAATTAGGTGTACCACTGACACCTATCGATGGGGTACTGCCCGATCCTATGCGTATGGTTGGTACCACTCGAGTCGCGGTATCACCGCAGGATGCGGCACTCACTGGCACTGTCCAGCAGTGCCGGCCGGTGCCGTCCGCGATCGTGCCGTTGGCGCATTCGTAGTCGTAACCGACGTCGGCGCAGGCCATGTAGGCGGAACAGGCCGCGCCGCCCGTGCCGCTCGTCGCGCCCGGGGTGACGGCCTTGAGCGCGATGACGCGGTAGGGAACGACGATCTGTTCTTCGGCCGCGAGGCTGTCGGGGAGGCCGCCCAGCAGTTCGTAGCGGAAGTATTCGTCGCTCGCCGGGACCGTGACCTGGAGGTTGTCGGCCCGAATCAGGCCGCGGTTGGTGAGCGTGAATTCGCCATAGAAGACGTCACCCGGCGCCATGTTCGGGGGCAGGACGACACTGGGCGGATCGACGACCACCACCGCCGCCGGGACCTGGGTTTCGTAGGTGGCGTTGAGGGTGATCTGGTACTTGTCCTGCAGGGTGATTTCCGTGACCGACCACTCGACCGTGACGAGGTTGTAATTGAGGAATACGGGCTTGCTGATCGTGATGCCGGCCTTGATGCGGAAGCGGCCCAGTTGTTCCTGGTGGTTGGGCGCCGTGGCGCGGAACTTGTACCAGCCGGCGGGCAGGTTGCTGAACAGGGTTTCGCCGTTGGCGTCGGTGGCGAGGGTTTGCCGGATCGTGGGCACCCGCTCGTTCTGTACGGTGATACGGGCGCCGGCGAGCCCCTGGATGAGCTGGTTGTTGGCGTCCAGGGTGGCGGTATAGATGTCCGATACCTTGAACAGCACCCCGCCCTCGCCCGACTGGGTGACGGCGACGAAGACGTTGATGTTCACGGGGTTGTGGTTGGCCGCCGTGACCCGGAGGCGGTATTCATAGATCCCGTCGGCCAGCGCCGCGTCCGGCGCCATGGACAGGGTTACCGGGCGGGATTCGCCCACGGCCAGATCGCCGAGCTGTGCGGGGGTGGTGAGGAAAATCCAGCCCGGCGCGGGGCTGCCATCGGGGTTGGTGAGCGCGACCTGCACGTTTTCCATGACGGCCAGGCCGCGGTTGGCGAGGGTGGCCGTTTCGCTGATGCTGCTGCCCTGGGCCAGGCCGGTTTCCACGTAATTGGGCTCGAACCGGAGCACGGGGACCGCTTCGGAGAAGGCGTAGTTCACTTCCACCCGGCCCAGGGGAATGGCGCCGCTCTCGTCGCTGATCAGCCGCAGGTAGAGGCGGCCGCTGTCGAGCGCCGTGGCATCGGCGCGCAGCACGAAACCGAGCTCGCCCGTTTCGCCGCCTGCAAGGCTGATCGGCGCTTCTGGCGTGACGGTGATGCCGGCCGGGAGGGTGCCGTTCGGCTGGTCGGCCGCATCGAATACCAGCCGCAGGTTGGTTGCGGTGGTGCCTTCGCTGGTTTCGACCGGCACGGCGATCCGCTGGTCGTAGTTGCGGGGGATATTGACCTCAAACCGATCATTGCGCATCGCGACGCGCCGGATGACGAAGCGGCCATGCTCGGGCCGACCGGTGAGATCCGGATGCAGGACGGAAATCCTGTACAGGCCGGATTCGCCGGCCAGCGGCACGAAGGTGTGGGTGAAGTTCCCCGCGCCATCGGTGAACACCGTTGCGGTACGCTCGAAGCCGTTGACGGTGATCACCAGTTCAAGGGGCACCGAGGGCAGCGGCTGGCCCGTTTCCCGATCCACGGCATGGCCGGTGATGACGACATCGGCCTGGCCGTAACTGACGGCAGGCGTGACGCTGTCCACGGCGCCGTAATAGCGGGTGTCGATCAGGCGCACGGCGCGGCGGGCCGTGCGCCCGGCAATGGCGACGTGATCGGCGCGGCCCAGCCGGTGATGATACTTGTCGATCTCCAGGCGCACGCGCACGTTTTCCGGCGCACTGGCCGGGACGGGCAGCGCCAGCGGGGCGGAGGTGAAGGTGGCGCCGGGCGCGATGCGCGCCACGGTATCGCCATTGCTGAGGCGGACGACGCCGGTGCCCGAATCCTGGAATACCGGCGCGGTGGCGAGGACATTGCCATCGGCGTCCACGAGCCGGACGCGGAGCTCGCCGGAGGGGTTGCGCCCGCCGCCGGTGGCCAGGACGACCTCGGTTTCCACGTCGCTCGTGTTCTCGAGCGTGAAGCGGACCTGCCCTTCCCCGCCGCGGGTGAAGGCCTCGGTAACGAGGTCGACCACCAGGGCGCTGTCGGCGATCAGGATTTCTCGGTTGCGGACGATCCGCACGCGCTCGCCGGGATTGGGCACGATTTCGATGGTGGTGATGAGCTTGCTCAGATCCGGCAGATTGGCGAAACCACCGACGATGACGGGAATGGTGGTGGTTTCCCCGGCGGCGAGGGCGAACGGCGCCGACACGTGTTGGCGCCCTTCGAGATCGACGCGCAGCCGGATGTTGTCGATCGCGAGGTTCGACGCATTGGTGACGGCGTATTCGATGCGGTTGAAGACGCCGCGCTGCACCTGGCTTTCCGGGGTCAGGCGGGCGACGATCCGGGGCAGCACCAGGGTACGGCCGACACTCTGGACGCCATTGGTATCGACGGCGTGCAGGGTGTATGTGCGGGTGTCGTTTCGATAGCCGCTGTCGGTGTAGGTGGTGGCCGTGAGCAGGCCGTTGCCGTTGAGCGAAATCGCCTGGGGCCCTTGGCCGAGGAAGAGGTTGTAACCGGCGATGGTGGTGCCGTTGTGCTGCCAGGTGAGTACGGGCAAGGCTTCGTCGATCTGCGCCACTTCGAAATTCGAGACGGGCAGCAGGTCGAAGTTGAGGTAGGCGGAGGCCGAGACGGGCGACTCGTTGCCGGCGGCATCCACGGCCGTGACGGCATAGTAATGTTCGGTTTCCGAGGGGGTCGCGTCCACGGCGGCCAGTTCGCCGATGCCCTCGAGCACGGGGGCGAGCCCGCTGGTGCCGGTGATTTCGGCCGCGCTGCGATAGAGCCGGTAGGTCAACAAGGGTTCGTTGCCGGCGGGCGCGTCCCAGGTGGCGCGGATGCCGCTGCCGGTCAGTTCGAGGGCGAGGTTGCCGGGCGCCGGCGAGGCGACCGAATCGGCCGTGACCGTAACGGGCGGGCTGGTGGTGCTGAGCCCTTCCTGCCCGTTCTCCTGGCGGACGCTGGCGACGCTGTAGCGGTAATCGCCATCCTGGCCGGTGGCGTCCTGATAGGTGGTTTCGGCGACGCGCCGATAGGGGGCGAGTTCGGTCTCGCCCGGCGCCTGGCGGTAGATCTGGTATGCCGCGGCGCCCTCGACCGGTTGCCACGCGAGGCGAATGCGCCCGCCCGGCTCCGGCGTGCCGTTCAGGCCGGTCGGCGTGGCCAGCGGCGGGAGATCACCCTGATAGATCTGGAACCGGTTGGCAACCTGGATCCGGGTGGAGACATTGCCCAGATCATCGGTTCCCTGATAGAGGAAGTTGAGCTCTTCGACCTCGGCGAGGCCGGCATCGGCAGGAAGCGTGAAGCTGCCATGCCATTGGCCGATGTCGGTGCGGGTGAGGTTGTCGATGACGATCGGCGAGCGGCCGGCGCCCGAGAGCCGGTAGGAAAGCAGGGGTGACTGGCCCTCGGCCAGCGGTTCGCTCAGGACCAGGCCGAAACGGACGGTGACCGGGCTGGCCTGGTCGTTGCGGATGGGGGTGGCCGGTTCGACCGTGAGGCTGATCACGTCGGGGCCTGCGGCATCGATCTGGAGGGTGGCGCCGCTTTGCACCGTGGTGCCGCGGTTGCCCACCCGGTCACGGGCCGAGAACACTGCGTAGGCGGTGCCGCTGGGGGTGGTGGGCCGGATGGTGAAGGTCCCCGTGTATTCGGTTTCGCGGGTACGCACCAGGTTGACCGTGAGCGGCACGCCGTTTTCAGGCGCAATGGACAGAAACGGCGTGGTGAGCAGCGGCTCGCTGACGACCAGGGTGACCGCCACGTCGCCGGGCGCCATGCGGCCGGTCGCGGGATCGAGGGCGCCGGTGGGCGTGTATTCGATGGAGACGGCCACGGGCGGGGTACTGTCGGCCTCGATGGAGACCGGATTCGAGGGCTGGCTGGCCGTGCCCGCGGCATTGATGGAAACCACGCGGTAATAGTAGGTGCCGTCGGTGGCGGGCATGTCGGTGTAGGCTTCCGCACGCACGGGGGATGTGTTGATCTTCTGCGCCGCCGACACGTCGGTGAACGGCTGGGCAGCGCGATAGACGTCGTAGGACACGATGTCGCTGCCCGCGGGCCGATTCCAGCCCAGGCGGATCTCGCCGCCGGCCTGCGCCGTGGCGATGAGGCCGCCGGGGGCGTCGGGCAGACTGGTATCGAGAGTGACGGTGACGGCATCGCTGCGCGGCCCTTCGCCGCCGCGGTTGGCGGCGGTGACCTCGATGCGGTTGGCGCCCTCGGCCAGGGTGAGGGTCAGGCTGAAGCGGCCGTCCATACCGCTGTTGGCGACAGCGCCCGCGGGCGTGCCGTTGAGATAGAGCTGAACCCGGGTATCCGGTTCGGCGGTGCCTTCCACCTGCAGCCGGCTTTCGTTGGTGAGCAGAGCCGCGGCAGGGGCGGTGATCACCGGGGCCGGTGGCGGCGCCAGGGCGATGACCAGCGGGATGTCCAGATCCGTGACGTTGTCGAGAGTATCGTAGGCGCGGATCCGCAGGGTATGGTTGCCGTCGGCCAGTGCCTGGATGTCCCAGCTCATGCCGTAGCCGTCGGCGCCGTTGGTGTCGGTGCCCAGGGGCGTTCCGTCCACGAGGAAGGCGATCCGGCCGATGCCGCTGGGATCGGTCGCCGTGACGGTGATCCGGCCATTTTGCGTGACGGTGGCACCGCTTGCCAATGGCGAGCCATTGAACCGGACGACACCCAGTTCAGGGCCGGTGGTGTCGGGAACCGGGGTTTCGCTGACGGGACTGACCGCGCTGCGCTCGCCGCCCGAAAGGTTCACGGTGGTGACCGCCAGATAGTACCGGGTGTTGTTGCTGAGCCCGGCGATCCGGGCCGTTGTGCGGTTGGCCGGCACGGTGATGCGCGGCGTCATGCCGGTGACGTCGGTGAACGGGGTTTCGGCGGCATAGATGGCATAGTGCCGCACGTAGGCAGCGGGCTGGACGGCGCTCCAGGTGAGTTCGACCATGCCGCTGTAGGGGGTGGTTGCGAGATTCGCCGGGTTTTCGAGCAGCGTGACCCCGTCGAGCGTGACCCCGGGGCTCTCGTTGCCGTCCGTGTCCACGGCGGTGATGCGCAAGGGATAGCGGGTGGCCGGGGTCAGCCCCGTGATGGTGTGGCTGGTCGCCGTGGCGGGAAGATCGGTGCCGCCGTCGTTGTTGAAGTACACCCGGTATCCCGACAGGTCGTTTCGGGTGTTGGCCGAGGGCGTCCAGCCGAGGGTGAGGGACGTAGCCTGAACGGTCAGGCGGAGATCGGTCACGTCTTCCGGGGGCTGGTTGTCGCTCGGCACCGCCGTCACCGGGGTGACCGAGGGGTTGCTGTTGCCGTTGTTGTCGTAGGCCACCACAGCGAAATAATAGGTTCGGCCCTTGGTGAGCCCCGTCACGTCGTAGGTGCGGTTGCCGGCCGGCAGGCTGATGGCGGGGCTCAGCCCGGAGACATTGGTGAAGAGGCTGGCGCTGACATAGACACGGTAGCCGGCGATGTCGCCGTGGACGGTTTCGTCGTATCCGCGCCAGTCCATGCGGGCGGTGGTGCCGTTGCCCGTGGCATCCACGGTCAGGGCGGTGACCGGAAGCGGCGCGACATCGTCATAGACGATTTCCACGCTCACGGTGCCGCTCTGGTTGCCGGCGGCGTCGCGGCTATAGGCGTCGAGCCGGTTGACGCCGGGCTGCAGTTCGATGGTGTAGGCCCAGGTGGAGCCGGGATCGGGGGGCACGACTTCCGTGCCGTTTATCCACAGCGAGGAACCGGGTTCCTTCGTGCCGCCGAGCGCCTGGGTCCTGGCGTTCGTGGGGCTGGTGACCGGATTGAACGACGGCAGGGCCGGTGGTGTGGCATCGTAGGTGAAACGGGTGTTCAGGGGGGTGACGTTGCCGGCATTGTCGCGCAGGCTGGCGGTGATCGTGTACGTGTCCTCGGTGAAGGCGGTGGCCGGGGTGAAGATCAGGCGGTCCCCCGCGTCGAGCGTCCAGGTGCCTGCGACCGTGGCGCCATTGCCGCGGGTGACGGATGCGCCGGCGATGGTTGAGGCCGTATCGAGCCCGCTGGTGGCCTCCTGAAACGTGACGGTGACGTTGGCCGGCCGCAGGGGGATCACGCTGCCGGGGGCGGGCACGATGTTGGTAACGGCCGGGGAGACGGAGTCGAGGACGATGGTGACATCGACAGCGGGACTGTCATTGCCGGCCGCATCCCGCGCCACGAGGGAAAGCGTGTTGCCGCCCTCGACGAGGGGTTGATCGACGCGCCAGGTGGTGGCCGCGTCGGCGGTGACGGCCAGAACCCCGTTGATGTAGACGGCCGTGCCGGCCTCCTTCGTGCCGGACAGGGTCACGGGGCTGGCCGTGACGGGGCTCGTGACCGGATCCAGCGTGACGGGCGTTGGCGCCGCCGTATCGATGGTGAAACCGAAATTATAATTCGTGGTGTTGCCGAGCGGCAGATCCGAGGTGACGATGCTCACGGTGTAACTGCCCGGCGCCAGTGGCGAGGCCGGTACAAACCGCAACTGGTTGTATTGCAGGCTCCAGTTGCCCGGCACCGGCGCATTGTCGGCATCGACCACGGATGAGCGGGCCAGGGTGGCATCGGCATCGATGCGCGAACCCGGTTCGTACAGAACCACTTCGATGACCCCGACGGCGGTGTTCAGAACGGCGCCATTGGCCGGGGTGGTGGCAAACACCTGTGGCCCCAGGGTATCCAGGACGATTTCCGCGTTGACCGTGGGGCTGTGGATGCCCTGGTCGTTGACGGCGTAGATGGCCAGGCTGTTCGCCCCTTCGGTCAACGCCAGATCATGGCTCCAGGTGGTTGCGGCATCGACCGGGACGACGAGATTGCCATTGATTGCGATACCCGTGCCGGCCGCCTTGGTGCCGCCGATCGTCTGCACCGGCGTGGATGTGGGGGATTGGACAGCGGTCAGCACGGGGGCCGGCGGTTCGTTGATCGCCGTCAGCCAGCCGGCATAGTCGATCGTACCCAGGGCAGCGTCATCGAAGCTGTCGTACAGGTTGGCCATGTTTCGCGGATGGGTACCCGTGGCGAGGAGATTCGTGGTGTCCACGCCCCACCAGGCTCCGGTGGCGTCAACAGCATTTGCGGTGGTGTTGGCGAGATCGTAGTAGTTGGCGTAGAGCTGATGATTGGGGAGCGCGACCGGGGCCGTGGCGCCGATCCGAATACCCGTGTTGTTGTTATAGGCGATGTTTCCGTCGAACACCGGCACCAGCGTGGAGGCGCTGCCAAAGCCGGTTTCGATGCCGTTATAAGCATTGTCGTGCGCCGTGTTGGCGGTCAGGGAAAGCGCGAGCGTGGTGCGATAGTTGTATGCCTTGATCCCGGTGGCGTTGTTGTAAACCTCGTTGCTGCTGACCGTGTAGCGGGTCGAGGATGCCGCATAGGAGGTTTCCAGATAGATCCCGTTGCCGCCGGTGATGTCGTGGACGACATTTCGATCGATCGTGATGTCGCCACGTCCGTAGGAAGTCGCGCGGGCGTGGATGCCATGGGTGGCGTTGCTGAAGATCGTGTTACGGCTGATGTCGGCGACGAGGTTGGCATAATTGTATGCGTAGGCATAGAGACCGACCGCCCCATTGTCGTTGATGGTGTTGCCGTTGATCCGGGCGTTCACGTTCGTGCCGAGCCGGTTGGCATAGACGTATACGCCCTGGGAGGCATTGTTGCGGATCAGGGTATTTTCGAGAACGAAGGTGTGCGTGCCGCTGCCGTTGGCATCGAAAAACACGCCACGGCCGGCCGTGGGCCCGATCCGGGAGGCGCGGATCGTACAGGCCGCCGGCGGCGCCCGCGACAGGCAGTGCACGCCAAAGTTGCCATATTCGATCCGGACGTTTTCCAGCGTCGCGTTGCCGGAGACCCGGATTCCGGTCCAGTCGCCCGTCGCCGGTACCGCGGCATCGGATGTCAGCGTGATGGGCTGTGTGTCGGTGCCCACCGCGATCAGGCTGCCCTGGACGTTCAGCTCGACGCGGGAGGGATCGATCCCTGCGCCGCGATCGTCACGCAGTGCAGGAAACCGTATGACGGTGCCGGGCAGCAGGGTCAGGGTGACGCCTTCCGGCACGACCACGTCTCCGGTCAGATCGACGGTTCCAGACCAGGTTTCATCGGCCGACAAGATGCCGGAGGTGGTCTTGTAGGTGGCATCGATCGTCACCAGGTTCCCCGCACCGGCCGTCTCGATCACCCCGTCCCGCGTCACCACCCGCGACCGGATCCGGTAGCTCCCGTCTCCCGACGGCACCGTCCACTCGTAGCGCCAGCTCACCGTCCCCGTCGCCACCGTCCACGTCACGCCGTCGTCCGTGCTCACTTCCACCCGGTCGATCGCGCTCCCCGACGAGGCGCTTCCTTCGATCGTGTACCTCGCCGCCTTCATCACCACCCCGTCCACCGGGCTCTTCACCCACGACCGCGGACTCACCGGCAGCGGCTCCGCCTGCTGCGACACCAGCCATTGGCCGTAGTCCACCGACCCCCGCGTCGGGTCGTCGTACACGTCGTATATCCCGCTCAGGTTCTTCGGGTTCGCGCTCCCCGTGATCTCCGCCGTCAGGCCACCCCACCAGTTGTAGCGGGCATCCACCGCGCCGCCCGCGTCGTTGGTCAGCGCCAGCCCCGTGTTGGCGTAAATATTGTTGAAGTTGACCCGCGTCAGCCCCGGCGATTGCACGTAGACGCCTCGACCCGCGTTGTCGTGTACCGTGTTGTGCACCACCGACGAGGCGTTCCGCGCCCGCAGCATCACGCCGTCTCCGCCGTTGTTCCGCACTTCGTTCAGCAGGACCGTGACGCCATAGTCGCTGCGCATGTCGCTGTAGCTGTCCTGCAGCCGCAGGCCCGCTCCGCCGTTTCCGTACACCGTGTTGTGCACCGCTTCCGTGCGCACGTCACCAAGCCGCACCCGCTCCCACAGCCCCGCCCCCGCGTTGTCGTGCACCACGTTGTCCCGCAGCTCCGTGCGCACGTTGCTGTAGTCACTGTACTGGTAGAATCCGCTCGCGCCGCTGCCGTAAATCTCGTTCCCCGTCACCACGTACCGCGTGTATTGCCCGGTCGTGGCGTAAGGACTGCTGTTGTTGTAGAGCCGCACCGCTACCCGGTCGTCCGTCACCGTCGTCCCACCGCCCGTGGTGTGCACCACGTTGTTCCGCAGGGTCAGTTCGTTACGGCTGCCGCCACTCCCGTTCACGTAAATGCCGTTCAACCCCGTGTTCGATACCGTGCTCCCTTCCACGATACCCTGCACGAAACTGCCGTTGTCCTGGCTGTACAGGTGGATCCCCCGGCTTCCCACCGGGCCCACCGTCGCGTTGCGCACCGTGACGTTCAGTTGCGCGCCGCCGCGCGCGTCAAAGTACATGCCCGTCCCGCTCAGCTGCCGGAAGACCACGCCCTCCACCACCGGCGCCCCGCTCACCGCCCCACTCTTGCGATAGTCCAGGCCCGTCGCCGCGTATTCCACCACGGCGTTGCGCAGTTCCACTTCCCCGCCGTTCACGACCCGGATCCCCTGCCAGTCTCCCGCCGCCGGGCTTGCGCCGTCGCTCGTCAGCGTCACCGGCGAGGCCGCCGTGCCGGCCACCACCAGCCGGCCACCGTCCACAATCAGCTCCGTGCGCGAGACATCAATACCGAGGTTGGCCCCATCGGTACCGGCGGTGAACGCGATCTGAGCACCTGGGAGAACGGTCAGTGAAACGCCAGGGAGGATCCGGACGTCACCATTGACGAGGTGTGTGTCGGTGGCGTCCCAGGTGGTGTCCTGAGTGATGTCACCAGAGTGAATGATGACGCCGTATGCTGCGCCATAGGTGAAGAGGCCCCAAAAGACCAAGAAAAGACGTGTAATTTCCCCAAAAAAAGTGCGCATCCGCTGCGTATTCCCTGTTTCATTCCCGAAGAGTCGCGCTTCGGGCTATCCCCGGAACCTCAAGCATCCCCTCATTTTCTACACGATACCAAAGACGTCGGTGAAGAGGCGCTGTTCCTGCAGCATTTCGGCAAATCGTTGCATAAGCGGGCACAGCCGTTCTTCAGGCATGTTGG
>Ga0256841_1003816_pt1 | contig 11123 bp, 9 predicted proteins | sample 356308metaG_FD_185971 | JGI IMG/M metagenome (GOLD analysis project Ga0256841, IMG submission 185971) | Hydrothermal vent microbial communities from Mid Atlantic Ridge, Atlantic Ocean - 356-308 | ecosystem: Environmental > Aquatic > Marine > Hydrothermal vents | place: Atlantic Ocean: Mid...
ACGCCACCCTGGATGGCAACCCCCCGGGCACCATAACCCTTCTGAAACCTAAATTCTCTTCCGATTATCCCCCCACCTTGAGCGCCCATGATATCGGGTTGAAGGATTTGTTGGATGCTCTGTATTTGTTGGAACAGCAACCGGAGATCGTGTTGTTTACCATTTCGATAGCGGATATCTCCCGGGTCTCGGTGGATTTATCCCCGGAAATTGAAGCCGCCATTCCGGAGGTGGTGGATGCCATTCGTGACTACCTCAATAAAAACCCATAACATCCTGGAGAGATCGAAACTCCGGTTTCAATCTCTCCTTTGTTGCTAATCTCTGGTTGGCAATGGGAGAAGGAAAACAGCGTTCTGGCAGGAGAGCAATTCGTAAGACGGAATACCAGTGGAATGAGAGAGTTCTCAATCCCATACATTCATTTTGGAAATCAACCAATGTTATAAAAACGCCCCGTTGCAATTTTTATCCAACGGGGCGTACCGGTTCGGAAAAAGCCTATTCCATTTCTTTCGGTTCAATTTTCTCTTTCTCTATCTGTTTCCGGCGTACGAATTTCCAACCGCCGACCATAGAAGAGATGGTGCCGGTGGCTTCCACATAATCATGATAAGCCGTTAAATAAAAATGAATGAGGAAGAAGCACACAAAGAACCACAACATCAAGTGATGCCAGAGCCGGACAACGTGATCACCGCCCATCAGGGGTGCAACCCAGGCAAACAGGTTGGCAAACCAATTCGTACTGGTGGCAGCATATAAGCCGAAGCCGGTAAACATCTGAAAGAGAAAGGCTAAAAATCCTACCAGGTATGCCACTCCAGCCAGGGCATTGTGCCCGATGGAAAAGGTCGCACCTTTCCAGATTTGCAGTACATCCATCCGCAGCACCCGGAAAATTTCATCCCATTGTTCTTTCCGATACGGGAGGTAATTTTTGAATCGAATATACTTGTTACCGACAAATCCCCAGTAGAGCCGCCCCAGGGAATTAAAGACCCACACATAGGCAGTAAGGAAGTGGATAAAGCGAACGGTGCCGAACCAGTATTGTTGTGAGGCTTCCGAAGCGCTGTGGATTGCCAGCGGATTTCCGATTAAATACCCGGTTATCCCCAGGATAAAGATGCAGAACGCATTTATCCAATGGAAGAGGCGTACCGGAAATTCCCAGACATACACATAGTAACGGAGGTGCGGAGTTTTGGTGTTTGGTGTCGCCATGGTTTCCCCTCCTATAATACGCTGACTTGGTTAAGATGCTCACCTTCCGGATCGTATAAATGCACCGCACAGGCGATGCAGGGGTCGAAGGAGTGGATGGTGCGCAGGATTTCAAGGGGTTTATCGGGGTCTGCCATGGGCGTTTCCAGCAGGGATGCTTCGTAGGAAGAGCGGTTGCCATTGGCATCCCGGGGAGAGGCATTCCAGGTGCTGGGTACTACCAGTTGGTAATTGGCGATTTTCTTGTCTTTAATGACAATCCAGTGTGCCAGGGCGCCCCGGGGCGCTTCGCTGAGACCGACGCCTTTGGCTTCTGCCGGCCAGGTTTCCGGTTCCCACTTCTCCGCAGTAAACATCCGGGTGTCGCCATTCCGAATATTGGTGAGCAGCATGTCATAAAATTCTTTCATCCAGTGAACCACCAGCCGGGTTTCTAAGCCTCTGGCAGCGGTTCTGCCCAGGGTGGAAAAAAGTGCCCCCACCGGTGCTTTCAATTTCCCTAACGCTTCGCCTATCACTTCCTTGATGTCGTCGCTGCCAGCCGCATACCCCACCACCAATCTCGCCAGAGGACCCACTTCCATGGGATTTCCTTTCCAGCGCGGCGTTTTCAGCCAACTATATTTGCCATCCACATTCAGGTGCTCATAAGGCGGCTGGGGTCCGGTAAAATTGAATTCCGTTTCACCTTCCCAGGGATGGAGGGATTTCTCATTTCCCACGGAATATTTGTACCAGGAATGGGAAATATATTCGCGAATCTGATCCGGATCGTCCCCTTTTACTTCCATCACTTCATTCAAATTCCGGTTTAACACCGCGCCGCGGGGAAATTTAAAATGGGATGGATCGTTATAACCATTCACCGGCAGGTCGCCATAAGCCAGGTAATTTTTTAATCCGCCGCCAATGGAAAACCATTCCTTGTAAAAAGAGGCAACCGCCAGTAAATCGGGCAGGTAAACCTGTTCCACAAAATCCATTGCCTGATTGATTAAAGTCCCCACATACGCCAGGCGTTCGGCATTCAGGGCATTGGCGTCATCCGGGTTTAACGAGCAGGGAGCGCCGCCCACCAGGTAATTGGGATGGGGGTTCTTCCCACCGAAAATGGTGTGGATTTTCACCACTTCTTTCTGCCACTCCAAAGCATCCAGGTAATGGGCAACGCCAATCAAGTTGACTTCGGGCGGGAGTTTATACGCCGGGTGTCCCCAATATCCGTTGGCAAAAATGCCCAACTGCCCGCTTTCCACAAACGTTTTGATCCGTTTCTGGACCGACTTCAGATAAGTCTCGGAGTTCTTCGGCCAGTTGGAGAGGGAACGGGCAATGCGGGCGGCTTCTTTCGGATCAGCTTTCAGGGCGCTGACCACATCCACCCAATCCAGGGCATGGAGGTGGTAAAAGTGCACCACGTGATCGTGCACATATTGGGTGCAGAACATGAGATTACGAATCAGTTCCGCATTAGGCGGCACGGTAATATCGAGAGCATTCTCCACTGTTCTGACCGAGGCCAAGGCGTGAACAGTGGTGCAGACGCCACAGGCGCGTTCGGTGAACGCCCAGGCATCCCGCGGGTCCCTGCCCCGCAAAATGATCTCCAGTCCCCGCACCATGGTGCCGGATGAATAGGCGTTGGTAATCTTTCCGCCGTTCACTTCCGCTTCAATGCGGAGATGACCCTCAATACGGGTGATGGGGTCAACGACAATTCGTTTTGTCATCATTCACCTCCTTTCTCTTCCGAGGCGCTGGTTTCGATTTCCTGTTCGATCAATTTTCGTTTCCGAACATTGGTGGCAATGGAGTGGGCCGCGATACCCGCCACTGTCACCGCACCCACGGTCATACCGATTTTATCGGCGTTGCTTTCGATGCCAAATCCCGGGAAACTTGCCAGGTGGTTATAGAACGGCCCGTTATCCCAGAAACCCTCTTCACTACAGCCAATGCAGGGATGGCCGGATTGGATGGGATAGCTGGTGCCATTGTTCCAGCGAATAATACCGCAGGAGTTGTAGGTGACCGGTCCCCGACAACCCATTTTGTAAAGGCAGTATCCCTTTTTGGCGTTTTCATCGTCGAAGGATTCCACGAACAAACCGGCATCGTAGTACGGTCGACGATAACAGGAATCGTGCACTCGTTTGGAGTAAAAGGCTTTGGGTCGATTGAGTCGATCTAATTGGGGCAGCCGGTCAAATGCCAGCACATGCACGATAACACCAGCCATCACCTCAGCGATAGGCGGGCATCCCGGAACCCGAATGACCGGCTTGCCGGTTAAAATTTTGTGAATGGGGGTGGCGCCGGTGGGATTGGGATTTGCCGCTTGAACACAACCGTTAGAAGCACAACTCCCCCAGGCAATGATCGCTTTCGCTCCCTCGGCAGCTTCCCGAACGATATCCAGTGCTGTTCTGCCGCCGATGGTACAGTATATTCCACCGTCTTTCGTGGGCACGGAACCTTCCACCGTCATGATATACTGCCCGTGGTAATCTTTCATGGTTTTGTGCAACGCTTCTTCCGCCTGAAATCCGGCTGCCGCCTGGAGCGTTTCCGTATAATCCAGCGATATTTTATCCAGCACAATCTCAGCAACCATCGGATGAGAAGAACGGATAAAAGATTCGCTGCAGCAGGTGCATTCCTGGAAATGGAACCAGATCACCGGCTGACGGGGTTTGGTCTCCAGTGCTTTAACAACTGAGGCAACACCTGTGGAGTGTAAACCGATAGCTGCGGAAATAAATGTGCAGAATTTCAGAAAATCCCGCCGGGTGTACCCCCGCTCCTGAAACTTTTCCCAGTAAGTGGGCTGTGGGTGCTTTTGCATCATATACCTCCTCTGTTTTAAAAGATCGAAGCAAGCTGTATAAGTTGGTATGCCTTCCAGTGAAAGCACATCTTAAGCGTTCAATATCAAAAGGTATATGCCGCAACAGCTTACAATATGCAAAAGCCCGGCGTTCATTGAAGAATGACAGTAAGAACCATCGAATCACAGAGTGTTTCAAGCCACCGTTGCGGTCGATGTTAAAAAGGCTTGTAAAAAAATTTCAATCAATAACAGGTTAAGAGAAAGGAAAGGATATAAACAATGACAAAAATCAGGTTTGAATATGATCTTTTGCAATTATTGCGCCGCGCGCAAACAGGGGTTAATAAGGGATGGTGCGGGCGGGAATCCAGAGGGAAAGGCGAGTTCCGGTATCCAGTAGCATTTTTTGAAGCCGGATGGCGGTCAGGTCAGCAGAACCGGCAACCAATACCGGAACAGATTGTCGGAAAAGGGAGATGTATCCTCCGGAGACAGTGCCACGGGGACGAATCCGACGATGACCCTTCTCCCGGTAGAAGATAATCCCCAGACCGCCCTGTGTAAATGCCCGAGGATTGGTTTGGTAATACTTGCCAAATGCCACATTCAAGTAAGTGTGGGAGTTGTAGGGAACCTTTTTTTTTCGATAAAACAATTGCCTTCCACCGATGGCAATATCAATAAATGAAGCGGAGGGGCTTAAAATTTGGAATGAAATTTGAGCGGAGATGGTTACACCGGAACCGACCTGCCACCCTAACCGAATGCCGGGTTGTACCGCTAAATAATAGTCCCTGGCAAAAGATGCGGTGGTAATACACCAGAACAGGAATAATCCCCGGGCAATTTTTTCCATTTTAAAATTCCATTTCTAAAAAATTGATGCCCGCTACAGACATAAACGGTTTTTTGATTTGATTGCAATCAGCTAACTGTTTGATGACGGTATCTGGAAAAATGAAAGAATATTGGAACGATTCGGCTTTACCTGCAAAATGGGATATTCTGGATAATATACCGGCGGCGAACGAAAGTTGACAGTCGGAAGTCGGAATGAGAATGAAATGTGGTATTCTTAATAACTTATTTTTCATCGTTACTTTTCTGCAAACTTTTTAGGGTAAAGGATTTTTTATCATGGAATTAGTGGATATTCGGATTGGCGGTATAACATTTAAATCATCATTGGAATGGATTTTTCATCCCACCGAGAATTTTATTTTAGCCAGGCATGATTCTCAAAAAGGCATCCTCAAAATCGCCATTGCAGAAACGGCGATTGGTTCGAATGGGGATGCGGTTTCTTTGCGCAGGGAAGCGGAATCATTGATTTCCAGCGATCAACCTCTGGAAGCGTTCGACCTCTCCGAAAAGCGGCAGGGTGATACCTTGTTCGGCACCGCCAGTTATCATGTCTATAAAGATGACCATCAATATCTAACCCGCGTATGGTATATCGTTCAGAACAATAACATGGTGATTGCCACTTATGGCTGCCCATGGGACCAACAGAACACCCCGGAGGTGGAAAACGAAATCCAGCAGTGCCACCAGATGATGCACACCGTAGAATTTACCCCATCAATCGATGAAGTGGAGGAGGGGTAAAGCGAAGGAAATCTTGTGAGAGATCTTCATCGGGCGTGCAGATTATTTGGATAAGAGAAGGACTCTGCCGTAAGGTTGAATCATTTCAATAGATTTCCTGAGCTTCCGGCGGATCACTCCAACTCCCTGTCCGGTGCGTTTTTAATTTTGGTGCCGCGAATCAATACCGACGGGTCTTCCTGCAAAATCCGGGAAAACTCCTCGATATACCCAGTGGCAATTTTTAGTTTTCGCATACTTTCCACCCAATCCGCTCCGCCTCGTTCAATCCCATGGTCCATCAGGATTAACAGACGATTGGTTCGTTCTGCTACTTCCCGCATCTCACCAATTAACGCCACCAGGTCCGCTTCTTTTAATTTTAACGATACCGCCCGGGTATTGGCAAGAATTTGCCCCAGGGTATCGCTTCCCACAATGCGATGGATATCACCGGCAGTCTCCTGCAAAAGTTCCATGGTGGTATCCAGACGGGCGGTTAGCCGCCGGGTTTGAACCAGGGTTAGTCGTAATTGGTCACGATTCTCGGTCACCAGTTGGTCGATTTGTTCAAACGTATGGCTGGATTTCTCCGCGAACCGGGTGATTTTGTTCAGATTCTCCGGGCGGGTAAAAACCTGTAAATTGTTAATCACCTGCTCCAGCTTTTCGGAAATCACCTCCGCCCTGCCGGTAATCTCCTCGGTAATGGAGGTCCCGGCGGGGATGTATTCACCGGGTTTCAACAGAGGTGCCTCGTTGGTGCCGCCCCGAATTTCAATCGTTTTCAACCCGGTAATACCAATGGCAGCAATCAGCGCCTCCGCATCCGCTTTAATGGGTGTGCCTTCTTTTAAGGCAACTTTTACAATCACCCGATTCACATTCTCCGGGTCAATCGAGATGTCATCCACCACCCCCACCTTGATGCCCAGGTATTTCACCGGGCTCCCGATTTCCAGTCCCCCGACGGAGACATTCTCATAAGCAATGTAATAATAATCCTGTTTCTGCAGGAATTTTTGCCGGGTGATGAGCGCCAACAAAATGAGTAAAGCTGACAGGGTGAGGACGATAAAAATTCCCAAACGAACTTTTTGACCTTTGGTAGGCATGGTACTTCCCGGTTATGGGTTGGATAATTGAAAACAGTTTCACTACAAATTGTGAGGGCGGAATGGGTGATAAGCCCTCTATGGCAATGTTATTCGGAACGGGTTTGTCACAAAACGCACCACAGGTGGACCTTCTCAAATAATCAGCCAGCGGATAATTTGAAACGCTTCGGCGTAATGTACCCCGCTTTGCACCCCTCGGGTACGTGCCAGGCTGCGTACAAATTCTTCGTTGGCATAGCGTCGTCCGGCATTTACCTGCGATTCGTAACAGCCGATAGCCGCTATCTTTTTCTCGATATGACGCTCTTCCAGCAATACAAATGCGTTAGTGGTAATCGTCAGGTTGTTCCAGGGCATCTCGTATCCCAGGATACGGGTAAACTTAAACGCCCGTAATCCCTCATGGTATATCGTCTGGTGATCCTGGTGTAAATCATCGTTAGAGGGGAGAAAAACCAGGTCGGGATGCAGCTTCTTGCGTAATTTTACCAGGTCTTCCAGGATATCCTGTCGGTACCGAGGGAAATGGCGCACCCGGTAACGGAAGTTGATCAACTTTTCCGCTTTAATGCCCAGCGTCTGACTGGCTTTTTTGACCTCAGTGAGTAAAATATCCTTGGGCATCCCTTCGGGGACCGATTCCTCGGCAATGGAAAAGGTGGCGTAATAGACCTGTTTGCCTTCTTCCACAAACTTTGCCATTGTTCCCCCGCAGCCGAATTCCCCATCATCCGTATGGGGACCTAATACCAGAATCGTTTGAATATCTTTCATCTTTCCTCATCGTTGGTTTCCCCGGGAAAAGGCAGCCCGGTCATCATGTTAGAAATAGTGTTCGATTTCCACGTCACGTTCCCGGAAGGCATCACTGTCCAGGAACATTTGTTTCCAGATATAGAAGCCGGTTAACAGCCAGATAAAATTGTAATGCCAGCGCATTGATGGCCGCGGCGGGGCATCCAGAATCCTGCGGATGTAATCGTAATTAAAGACCCCGTGGGCTTCGATGCGCTTCTTCGTTAAAATTTTCTTTGCAGTCGTTTTCAAATCCTTTTGAAATTGCAAGTAAGGATTAAAGGTAAAGCCCCATTTCTTTTTTCGCAATATTTTTTCCGGCAGATAGGGCTGCATGGCTTTCCTTAATAAATATTTGGTCTGCATCCCTTTCATCTTCATCTTGGCGGGAATGGAAAAGCCCAGTTGCACCAGATCCAAATCCAGAAACGGCACCCGTTCCTCTACCGAATGGGACATGGACATCCGGTCTTCGGTAAGCAGGTAGTCATTGACCATCTTACTGTGAAATTCCGCCCAATAGACCTGATCTAAGGGCGTCAGGGTTCCATTGTGCCGAAAAAAACGGGTAAATTCGGTGATGACCGGTTTGATTTCTCGCTGTAAAAATTGAGGTGAATAGATACGCTGCCAGTGAGCGCGGTCAAAATCCCATACATTGCGAAGAATCAAATAAAATTTGGCGATATTGCCGGTTGCCAGCGCCATCTGCAAGCCGCGCCGGTATTCGTCGCTGGCATAGCTACCCCATCGCGTTTGCAGGGCATAGCTCAATGAACTCAATTTTGCCAGCACCGCTGCTTCTACCTTCTCCGGCACTATTCGATGTAACCGGTTGAAAGGATAGATGAATTTGTGAATATCATAGCCGGAAAATAACTCGTCGCCACCCAATCCCCCTAACACCACCTTGACATGCTGCGATACGAATTGCGACATCATAAACCCCTGCAAGAGATTGATTTTGGGCTCCTCGGCATGCCAGATCACATGGGGGAGATAGCGCATGGGGTTCATCTCCATCCGGAGAGTGTGATGATCGGTTTGATAGTAATCGGCAACGATTTGAGCGTCATCTAACTCATCGGTGGGTTCGTTAAATCCCAAGGTAAAGGTATTGATTTTCTCCACCCCAATCTCCCGCATCATGGCAACAATAGAACTGGAATCCATTCCCCCGGAAAGATACACCCCGATGGGCACGTCACTCACCAGTTGACGCTGCACGGCTTGTTTCAAATATTGAGGAATCAGTTCCAGCCATTCCGCTTCGTTTTTGCGGTAATCGATCTCGTATTGGAGATTGTAATAGGGGGCAATCTTTCGGATTTCTCCATCTTCGACGATCATATAATGCGCCGGGGGAAGCCGAAAGATACCTTTGAAAAGCGTTTCATCCGATTGGGTATAGCGCAAATTGATATGATAATGCAATGCCTGTTCATTTAATTCCCGGGATACCTGTGGGTGCAGCAAAATGGCTTTTTGCTCTGATGCAAAGAGAAAGCGTCCTCCGGCAGCGTGATAATGCAGTGGCTTGATACCAAAGTGATCCCGCGCCAGCACCAGTTTTTGAGTGCCTTCCCGCTTATCTAAAATGGCGAAAGCAAAAATGCCGTTTAGTCGAGGGAAGGATTCCACTCCCTGATCTTCGTATAACTTCAAAATCACCTCGGTATCGGAATTGGTGGAAAACCGATACCCCTTTTCTCGCAGTTCTTCCCGCAACTCCCGATAGTTATATATCTCGCCGTTGTAAACAATTACCAGGGATTTATCATCGTTCAACATGGGCTGGTCGCCGGTGGAGAGGTCAATGATGCTCAACCGGCGGTGACCCAGCCAGACATCCCCGGAATGATAGTTGGTAGACGCATCCGGTCCCCGATGTGCCAGTATTTTGCACATCTCCTCAATTAACCGTTGGTGATTTCTGCCTTTTTCATAGATTCCGCATATTCCGCACATAAAAAACCTTTCCGATATTGAGAGGTTGGGATATTGGAAGACCGGGATATCAGTTATTGGGTATCGGGTATTCAGTAAGCGTGAGGTGTGAGTTACCTGATCACTGAAAACGATCAACTCCGTTACCCATCTACCCATTTACCGCTATATGCTTTTACCAATTTGTATCCCCTGTTTTTCCTTACTTTCCGCATTGGTAATAATGCAAGAAAAGCAAATACATTCAAGTATTTTTTTATTCCACATCGAAGCAAAAAATTTTTCTCTTGAAAAAAATATAAAAACACCCTATTTTTACAAAGACATCAAAATTGATGTCACACACAAATCGAAAATCAAAACATCATTAATCGCAATAGAACTTTTTTATTAGTCATAACTACTTGTCAGGGGACAACACAAGTAGCTTAAAAGCTGGAATCTCGGTAAATTGAGATTGAAAAACTCTCCCCAGCTTTTTGGGTTTTTATTTCCTGTCATATTGTTTTCCCCAGGATTTTAAGTTGTGAAAAATATGAATCTTCTACAGGGACCTTGGGAGGGGTCCCTTTGTATTAATTCATTTCCTCCCTGTGATATACCCGGAGGAACTGGTCATACATTAAACCATCCGGAGGTACGTTATGTTTTTCAAAAGATTTTCCAGGAAAGATGAAGTTTGGAGAGGCAATCAGAGGGACTTACTTCGGTTCTCAAAGTATGTTGTGTTTCTTTTGTGTATTTTAGCCGGGGTTGCTTTCGGTCAAACTTTTACCAAAGTGACAACCGGACCGGTTGTGAATGATGGGGGGAATTCCCATGGTGGGAGTTGGGGAGATTTTAATGGTGATGGTTTTTTGGATTTGTTTGTTCCAAACCATCAGCAAAACAACTTCTTATATCAAAATAATGGTGATGGAACTTTTACTAAAATAACGTCAGGCGATATTGTGAATGATGGAGGAAGTTCCTATGCCGGAACCTGGGGAGATTACGATAATGACGGTGATTTAGACTTATTTGTAGCAAACTTAGAAGGTCAAAATAATTTTCTTTATCAAAACAATGGTGATGGAACTTTCACCAAAATCACTCATGGTGATATTGTTAACGATGGTGGTGACTCCAGAGATGCCAGTTGGGCAGATTATGACAATGATGGGTATTTAGACTTGGTGGTTGTAAATGGATTTGATGCAAATAATTTTTTATACCACAACAATGGTGATGGTACTTTCACAAAAATAACAGATAGCCCAATTGTAATGGACGGAGGAAACTCTACTGGCTGCAATTGGGGAGATTATGATAATGATGGATATATAGATTTATTCGTAGCAAATTTTACTCCTAATCAGAACAACTTCCTTTATCATAATAATGGAGATGGAACATTTACTAAAATTACAACAGGAACTATTGTTAATGACGGTGGAGAATCCCAAGGTGCCACTTGGGGAGATTATAACAATGATGGATATCTGGATTTATTTGTACCGAATAAAGATCAGAATAATTTTTTATATCAAAATAATGGTGATGGCACTTTTACAAAAATTACCAATAGTGTAATAACCACTGATGGTGGTAATTCTGCTTGCAGTACTTGGGGGGACTTT
>Ga0256841_1003818_pt1 | contig 11120 bp, 9 predicted proteins | sample 356308metaG_FD_185971 | JGI IMG/M metagenome (GOLD analysis project Ga0256841, IMG submission 185971) | Hydrothermal vent microbial communities from Mid Atlantic Ridge, Atlantic Ocean - 356-308 | ecosystem: Environmental > Aquatic > Marine > Hydrothermal vents | place: Atlantic Ocean: Mid...
GGGCCCGAGGTGCGGACCCGCTATGGCCCCGTCCAGGTCCAGGTGACCATCGAGAACGGGAACATGGTCGACGTCCAGACCCTGGAGCTCCCCAGTCGGGCCCGCACCTCACGGTGGATCAACGACCAGGCCGGGCCCATCCTGAACTCCGAGGCCCTGAGGATCCAGAGCGCCGACATACAGCACTTGGGTGGCGCCACCTACACCTGGAGGGCCTACACGGAGTCGTTGCAGGCGGCCCTGGACCAGGCCGGATACCAGGCCCCAACGGCCGTGGCCGGCTGAGTCCGGTCCCATGAGGATCCGGCGTTCGCCCATTTTCGAGGACAGTTCGCTGGCTGAACCGGCCGTACCTCCCCTCGAGGGGGTGAGGCGGGTCGAGAAGATGATGGGCACGGCCATCGTGGTCGATGTGCGCCAGCCCGTGGATCCCGATCTGGTCGAGTCGGTCTACGACTGGCTGAGATGGGTGGAGATGACCTTCTCCGTGTTCCGGCCCGAGAGTGAGATCAGCCGGATCGGCCGGGGAGAGCTGCACACCGACCACGCCAGCCCCGACGTCCGCCGGGTCCTCAACCGCTGCGAGGAGTTGCACGAGGCCACCGAGGGCTGGTTCAACCACCGCCCCACCGACCGACCCGATCGCCCCCTCGACCCCTCCGGACTGGTGAAGGGCTGGAGCATCGACGAGGCGGCCCTCATGTTGAGAATGGCCGGGGTGGAGAACTTCGTCATCAACGCCGGGGGCGACATCTGGGCCCACGGACGACCCGACGAGGATCCCTGGCGGATAGGGATCCGCCATCCCGACGTACCCGGGGCCTCGGCCGCCCGGTTGTCGGTGACCAATCTGGCGGTGGCCACGTCAGGCCGGTACGAGAGGGGAGATCACGTGTGGGGGGAGGCCGACGGGGGCTTCCTCCGCAGTGTGTCCGTGATCGGACCCGAACTCGGTACGGCCGACGCCCTGGCCACCGCCATACTCGCCTCCGGAGAGGCCCTGCCGGATTGGCTGCGGGCATTCCCGGGCTACGACCTGGTCCTCATGACCTCCGATGAGCGCCTGCTGTGGACCCCGGGAGCCGACGGTCTGCTCCTCAGGGATCCACCGTCGGGCCCCGGCCAACCGGCGGTCACTGGACCCCATCTACCACCCGGGGGGAATTGCGACCGGTGAGGGCGGCGGGCCTCGGTATCGTGGCCCACGGACACCCAACCGGATCACACCGGTTCGGGCCCCACCCGATTCACCCCAGGAGCCGGTTCCAATGAGTTCTGAAGTCCGCGTCGTGCTGCCCGACGAGAGTGAGCGCACTCTGCCCGCCGGGGCGACCGGAACCGATCTGGCCCGGGATCTCGGTGGTAGGGCCGCACGGGAGGCCCTGGTGGCCGTGGTGGACGGCAACGAGCAGGATCTGGGGGCTCCGCTGCCCGAGGGGGCCCACGTGTCGCTGGTGTTCCCCAACACCGAGGAGGGCCGGGAGGTCCTGCGTCACTCCACCGCCCACGTGATGGCCCAGGCCGTCACCCGGCTCTGGCCGGGGGCGAAGTACTCCATCGGACCGGCGATCGAGGACGGCTTCTACTACGACTTCGAGCTCCCCGACGGGGCCACGTTCTCCGAGGAGGATCTGGAACGCATCGAGGCCGAGATGAGGCGGATCATCGCCGAGAGGCAGCCGTTCACCCGGGACGAGGTCGACTCGCGGACCGCCCTGGAACTCTTCGCCGACAATCCCTACAAGCTGGAGATCATCGAGGGAGTGGCCGAGGACCCGTCCTCGGGCCCCGAGGGTGGGGTGATCTCCACCTACCGCAACACCGAGGACTTCGTCGACCTCTGTCGGGGGCCCCACGTCCCCGACACCGGCTATCTGGGCCACTTCAAGCTGATGAGGGTGGCCGGGGCCTACTGGCGGGGGGATGAGACCAAGCCCATGCTGCAGCGCATCTACGGCACCGCCTGGGCCACCAGGAAGGAGCTCAAGGCCCACCTGCAGCGCCTCGAGGAGGCCGCCAAGCGCGACCACCGCAAGCTGGCGGCGGAGCTGGACCTGCTGAGTTTCCCCGAGAGCATCGGCCCCGGTCTGGCCGTGTGGCACCCCAAGGGGGCCATCGTGCGGGGGATCATGGAGGACTACAGCCGTGAGCGGCACCGCACCGGTGGCTACGACTCCGTCTACACCCCCCACGTGGCCAAGGCCGACCTGTGGCACACCAGCGGCCATCTGGACTTCTACTCGGAGAACATGTTCGCCGGGATCGAGATGGACAACACGGAGTACCGGGCCAAGCCCATGAACTGTCCCCTGCACATGCAGGTGTTCGCCTCCCGCCAGCGTTCCTACCGGGAACTCCCGATGAGACTCTTCGAGTTGGGCACCGTCTACCGCTACGAGCGTTCCGGCGTGCTTCACGGCCTGATGCGTCTGAGGGGCTTCACCCAGGACGACAGCCACATCTTCTGCACCCGTGAGCAGCTTCCCGAGGAACTCCACAGTCTGCTGGAGTTCGTGCTCAGTGTGCTGCGGGCCTTCGGTTTCGAGAATTTCGAGGCCAGCCTGTCCACCCGCCCCGAGGGGAAGTCCGTCGGTGACGACGAGCTGTGGGAGTCCGCCACCGACTCCCTGCGCAAGGCCCTGGAGATCGAGGAGTTGCCCTACGGCGTGGACGAGGGTGGAGGTGCGTTCTACGGCCCCAAGATCGACGTCCACGTCCGTGACGCCATCGGTCGCCGTTGGCAGCTCTCCACCATCCAACTGGACTTCAACCTCCCGGCCGCCTTCGACCTCACCTATGTCGGAGCCGACAACCAGACCCACCAGCCGGTGGTCATCCACCGGGCCCTGTTCGGGTCCATCGAGCGCTTCTTCGGGGTGCTGCTGGAGCACTACGGCGGCAACTTCCCCGCCTGGCTGGCGCCGGTGCAGGTCGTGGTCCTCGGGGTGAGGGACGACCACGACACCTACGCCGAGGAGATCGTGGAGAAGCTCACCGCCGAGGGATTCCGGGCCGAGATGGTGCCCGCCGACGATCCCCTGGGGGCCCGGATCCGCCGGGCCAAGATGGAGAAGGTGCCCTACATCCTGGTGGTGGGCGACGAGGACGTCGAGGCCGGCACGGCCGGGGTCAACCCCCGGGGAGGTGAGGTGGAGCGCGGAGTCGACCTCGGTGATTTCACCGAACGGCTCCGCACCGAGGTGGAGGCCCGCCGCTGACCCGGATCCGCACCGGGCGGTCACAGGTCGATTTCCCGGTCCGGTTGGGGGTGGACGGGGTCAGCCCAGGAGATGCTCGAACAGGTGGCCCAGAGGAGGAGGAACCGCTCCCTCCTCCACCGCGCGATTCCTCTGGGCGATGAAGGCCCCGAAGTCATCATCGGTGTAGATGTAGAACTCACCGAGACGAATCCCCTCAAGCACCCGAGTCGCCACCTCGGAGGGATCTAGAGCGGCACCGTATCCCCGGAGAATCTCATCCCTCAGCCGTTCCCGTTCCGGACGGGGAGCCGCCTCACGGATGTGGTCGGGCTGATTTCGTCGTGACCTCACTATCGCGGTGTCGACGAACCCGGGGCAGAGCACCGAGACCCTCACGCCCTCCCTTCCGGTGGCCACGAGCTCGTGGTGGAGACTCTCCGACAGCGAGATCACCCCGGCCTTGGAGACGTTGTAGGCGGCCATTCCCGCGAATCCCAGGAAACCCGCCACCGACGCGGTGTTGACGATATGACCGCGACCCCGCTCGATCATGCCCGGGAGGAAGTTCCTGACCCCGTGGATCACGCCCCACAGGTTCACGCCGAGCACCCAGTCCCACAGATCCAGATTGAGTTCGTCCAGGGGACTGGAGCCCCCGACCCCGGCGTTGTTGCAGAGTATGTCGACGGGACCCCCGATGTTCCCCACCCGCTCGGCCAGCTCGGCCACCGAGGCCGCGGACGACACATCGGTCACCACCCCGTGGACGTCGGACCCCTCCGCCGACAGTTGGACCACCGCCCGGTCCAGGGCCGGACCCTCGATGTCGGCCAGCACGACAACCATTCCCAGCAGGCCGAAGGCCCGGGCCAATTCAAGGCCGATGCCGGATGCGGCCCCGGTGACCACGGCCGTGCCACCGGCCCGGAGATTCAGTCCCGGTCCGCCGGACTGCACTCAAGCACCAGTCGGGCCAGGCGGGTGAACTGGTCCCGCTCCGCCGGCGAGAGACACGACACCCACTGCCGCTCCCTCTCGTTGTGGGCGGAGAAGGCCTTGGAGATCTTCTGCTTGCCCAATTCGGTGAGGCGAACCGTGACCAGACGCCGGTCCTCCGATTCGCGTAGCCGCACCACCAGCCCGTCCCGCTCGAGGGTGTTGAGCACGCTGGACACGCTGGCCCGGGAGACGTCGGCGAGGCGGGAGATCTCCCGGGGTTCCAGTTCACCGTAGACCATCGTGGCCAACATGATCCTGAATCCGGCCCAGCTCCACCCCGCCTCGGAGTGGACCTGGGACTCCAGATCGGCCACCAGACGATTGGCCAGCCTGACAACACTGAAAACCAGGGAGAACGACGCCTCGTCCACGGGACCGGAGACCTCGGACATGCGCTCGATCACGTCGGACTCGAAATCGCCGAACACTTTCTCTCTCTCGGATTCGGATGCCATGTGGACTTCTCGCGGTTGGCGGGCCCCGGTGCGTGAGACGGCGAGCCTAGCCCTCGACTCCGATGGCCCGGACCATCGGGGCCGGAGCGGTACCCGACCGCGGGACCGAGGCGCGGGTCACGGGCCGTCACCGGCCCGCGGACCGGGATCGGACCGGGGATGACAACGCCGTATGGTAGCCGGATCACGGACCGTATCCTCTCATACAATTAGAGACTTGACGATCAGAGCTGGCGTTACTACCGTGCCACCGCAAGTCAGTACAGGGGGCCACCTACGTGGGGCAGGTGTACCGAAACACCGAGATGACCAGACGACTCGAGGGAAGCCGTACCTACATCAGCGGAGGTGCATCGGGCATCGGTAGGGCATGCGCCGAGCGACTGGCCGCCGCCGGATCGTCGATCGCGATCATGGACCTGCCCGCTTCGCGGGAGGCGTCCGGCGAGACCGTGGACTCCTTGGAGCGCCGCGGCTCGGTCGCCATCTCCGTTGATGTGGACGTGACCGACCCCGGTCAGGTCTCCGCCGGGGTGGCGAGGGCCACCGAGGCCATCGGGCCACCGGACTTCGTCATCACCGCCGCCGGAGTGGCCACCGCCCCGAGTCACGACCACACCGTCTCCCTGCTCGAGACGGAGGCCGAACACTGGAGTTTCGTGATGGACGTCAACGTCAGCGGGAGCCTCAACCTGATACGGGAGACGACCTCGTCCATGATGGACCGCTCCGCTTCCGGTTCGGTGGTGACACTGTCCTCGGTGGCGGCGCTGAATCCCACCCGCGGTGTCTACTCCATCTCCAAGGCCGCGGTCTGGATGATGACCAGGATCCTGGCCCGGGAACTGGCTCCCTGTGGTATCCGGGTCAACTCCATCGCCCCGGGTCTGATCGACACGCCAATGCTCCCAACCACCCGGGGCGGGGAGGACCTCGAGACCTGGGCCACCCGACAAACGGCCCGAATCCCGCTGGGTCGTCTGGGCTCACCGTTCGACGTGGCGTCGGCCGCACTGTTCCTCGTCTCGGAGGACTCCTCCTACATCACCGGATCGATGATCCGGCCCGACGGCGGGTTGACCATGGGCAGCGCCTGACACCGCCCGGAGGTTCAGGTCCGTTCGTTCAAGGGCGACCATCGCCCTCCAATCCGATACACCGAACTCAATCCAAGCCCAATCCGAGCCCAATCCGAGCCCAATCCGACAAGGAGAGCAGTCTTGAGTTACGAGCCGATACCCGAGGAACACTGCCAGCACGACTTCTACGACGGATTTGACCCTCGGGACCTCGGCTCGGCATTCAAGTGCTCCCGTCTCGACGTGTTCCGACCCGAGGACGGCCGTCTCTTCTGGCCCCTCGACTTCCACTACCCCAGGGGATTCGTGCCGTTGAGCTTCACCGTCGTGGCCGACGGGCCGGTCTGGGGTACCCAGATCTCGGCCGACGCCACCCCTCTGCCGACCAGCAGGGGACTTCAGGCCCGGATGGTCGGTCCGCACCTGTACGTGAGTGAGATTCAGATCGAGGACGCCTGGGAGGTCCAGATGAGGGCCGAGAAGGCCGGACAGACCATTCCCGCCTTCCTCGGTGATTTCCCCCGGATCTGGGATGAGAGGGTCCGGGAGCTCGAGACCTGGCTCCACCATCTGGAGGCATTCGACCTCACCGGAGCCGACCTGTCCGAGATCGGGGACTTCTACGGGAAGTCCATCCGCTTCCTTCGCCGGGCCTGGGAGATCCACTTCGAGGTCATGTACCCCCTGGTCGCCAACTACGTCGGATTCTACGGACTGTGCTCGGAACTGAACATCGACCCCAACCAGATCGGTCGGTTCCTGCAGGGTTACGACACCAAGATAATGGAGACCGATCGAGAGCTCTGGGGGATGACCCGCAGGGTCAGGGACCTCGGGCTGGAGGACCTCTTCGCGGTGACCGCCCCCGCCGACATCGCCCGCGAACTGGCCTCCGCCGGTCCTGACGCCACCCAGTTCCTCGAGGAGTTCGATCGCTTCCTCGACACCTACGGGAGACGCAGCGAGGGACTCATCGACCTCACCTCCGCGCCGTGGATCGAGGATCCGACCTCTCCCCTGGGAAGCATCAAGACCTTTCTCCTGATGGACAGCGACCACGACTTCGAACAGGCCAACCGTGAGGTGGTGGCCGAACGGGAGGAGGCCATCGCCCAGGCGCGCAGCCGCCTCACGGTCGAGGAGCTGGAGCAGTTCGACGCGGCCCTCGCATCCTGTCAGCACGCCAACTTCAACTGGTGGAACGAGGAGCACAACTTCTACATCGACCTGCGGGCCCATCTTCCCGTCCGCCGGGCGGCCGTCACCCTGGCCGAGGCCGTCGGGGCCGAATCGCCCGACGATGCCCTCTTCCTGTTCGGTTCGGAACTGGACCAGGTCCTGCGCAGGGAGCGGAAGTGGTCAGAGTTCGGTGACCTCATTTCGGCCCGACGAGCCTACTTCCGGGAGTGGAGCGCCCGACGGGCCGACATGCCCAAGATGCTCGGATCGGTGCCCGACGAGGCCGTGGATCCGGTCATGAAGGAGGTGTTCGGTATGGGTGAGCACTTCTTCGCCGCCGTCTCGGGTACCCCCACCGATGTCCTCAAGGGGGTACCGGCAGCGACGGGGACGGCGGAGGGGCCGGCCCGCGTCCTGTTCTCCGCCGACGACCTGCACACGGTCATGCCCGGAGAGATCCTGGTGTGTGAGGCCACCTCCCCCAACTGGACCCCGGCGTTCGCCAAGATCGCCGCATGTGTCTGCGATTCGGGGGGCACTCTCACCCACGCCTCGATAGTCAGCCGGGAGTACCGCATTCCGTGTGTGACAGGAGTGGCCGTAGCGACCAAGCAGATCCGTACCGGTGATCAGATCCTGGTGAACGGCACGACCGGGGAGGTGACTCTGCTCGACCGACTCGACGGGGAGGACGGCGAGAGCACCGAACCGGGACCGACGTGAGCGGTGATCGGGAACCCTCGATCCTGTGGGTGGATGAGATAGACACCGATCTGACCTCGGTGGCGGGGCCCAAGATCGCCAAGCTGGGAGAACTCCGAAGTCTGGCCCTGGACATCCCGAGGGGGTTCGTGGTCACCACCCACGCATTCACCGACGTGGTGGGCACGAGTGAACTGGCGGCCGCCATAGACGCCCGACTCACCGGGGTGTCACCCTCCGAACACAGGCGGGTCGGCGACGCCGCCAGGGCCATCCGCACGATGATCGGATCACAGCCCCTCCCGGCCGGGCTGCGCTCCGCCATCATCACCGCCTACGACGAACTGTGCCGTATGTGTGGAACCAACACCCCTACCGCGGTCAGGAGTTCCGCCACCGGGGAGGATTCCACCGACGCCAGCTTTGCCGGACAGTTCGACACCTATCTCGGGGTCACCGGGGCCGAGGCGGTGGTCGACGCCGTGAAGTCGTGCTGGGCCAGTCTGTTCACGGACCGGGCCCTCGCCTACCGGCTCGAGCGGGGGGTGGACCATCGCGAGTGCCCGATGGCCGTCGGAGTTCTCGAACTCATCGAGGCCCGGGCCTCGGGGGTGGCGTTCAGCGTCCACCCCGTGACCGGTCGGTCGGATCGCATAGTCATAGAGGGTTCGTGGGGTTGGGGAGAAGCAATCGTCGGAGGTCTGGTGACTCCCGACCGGGTCGAGATCGGCAAGACCGACGACCGGGTGCTCGACTACGTGGTGAGCCACAAGGCGGTCATGTCCGACTTCGATCGCCGGGCCGGAATCGTCACCGAAGTGGAGGTACCGCCCGAGATCCGCGATGTCCGGGTCATCGAGGACCACGAGCTGTCCCTCATCACCGCCGCCGTCCGCCTGATCGAGGAACACTTCGGTCACGCCGTGGACGTCGAGTGGGTCCTCTCCCACGACAACGACCGGAGCCGGGTGACGATCGTGCAGGCCCGTCCCGAGACGGTGCACGGGCCCGGTGGTGGCACCGAGGGTGTGAAGTGGGACCCGGCGGGATACGCCATGAAGTACGCCTTCGGTACCGAGGATTCGCCTTGAGAATCCGCGGCGGTGAGATCCACCTCGAACCACCCGGGAATCTCACGACATTCGAGCGGGTGGTCGTGGACGTGGACGGGACCATGCTGCTGGGTGACCGGGCAACCCTCGGGGCGCGGGAGTTCGTGGAGGCGTTCCTATCGATCGGCTCCACGGTCTGTTTCGCCACCAACGCCTCGTTCGCCACCGGCGAGGACGTCGGACGACGTCTCCGGGCGGCCGGAATCCCCGCCGAGGACCATCTGGTACTGACCGCCATCGAGGTACTGGCCGGGTACCTCCGCACCGGCCACCTCCGGTCAACCGGGGAGACCGGACCGATCGCCTTCCTGGGCTCGGACCCGGCCTTCGGAATTCTGAATCGCGCCGAGCCCGGTGTGATCCGGGCCCGGGACGCGGACCCCGCTGAGCCGATCGGCGACCTGGTGATCGCCGGACTCTCCCGTGATGTCGATGACGTCGAGGTGGAGTCGGCGGCGACGGCGCTGGCTCCCGAGGTCCGGGTCACGGTGCCGAATCTCGATGTGGGAATGGTGGATTCCACGGGCGTCATCCCCGGCTCCGCCACCGTCCTGGCCCGCCTGACCCGGCTATCGCCCGCTCTATTGGATGTCACCGATGTCGGGAAGCCCACCACCGTGTTCGCCGACGCCCTGGACCGTGTCGCACCGTGCCGGGGACGGACCCTCATCGTGGGTGACTCACTCACGTCCGACACCCCCCTGGGGACGGACAGGGGCTGGAAGTCGTTGCTGGTGCTGACGGGAGCAACCGTCCAGGCCGGGCTGGCCGGGCTGGAGGGCGAGCCGCCGGACATGGTCGCGGCGAACCTGCAGGTGGCCCTGGAGCGGGGATGGGGGTCGAGATGACCGGTCTCTCCGACGGGGCGCCCACTGCCGGTTCCGCCGACAGGGCACCCGAGAGGGTGCGGCTCTCCCGGGCCCGTATGCGTATCGCCACCAACATGGTCCGGTCGCTGGCCGTGAGCCCCCACGTGACCATCTCCGTCGACGTCGACTACCAGCGGGTGGAGCGGTCCAGGCGCCGGTTCGGCCCTCAATGGCGGGAGACCCACGGTCTCACCCTGCCCTACCTTCCCTACGTCGCCCACATGGTCTGCGAGATACTCAGCGACCACCCCGACATGAACGCCACGGTGGAGGAGGACGAGGAAGGGTGTCTGACCGTGGTCAGACACCGGGCGGTGAACCTCGGAATCGCCGTCGACCTCGATGGGCGGGGTTTGATCGTGCCGGTGATCCGGGACGCCGATCTGCTGTCCCCCGCCACCCTGGCCCTCGCCATCGCCTCCGCCGGAGCGGCGGCCCGGGAGCGCCGGCTGCGGCCCGATGACGTCAAGGGCGGCACCTTCACCATCACCAGCCCCGGACGTCGGGCCGCCGATCGCTCAGACCCCATCATCCATCAACCCCAGGCCGCGATCCTCTCCATCGACGCCATCCGTCCCCGTCCCGTGGCCTCGCCCGACGGGACCACGGTCGTGGTGCACCCGGTGGGAGCCCTGTCCCTCTCCTTTGACCATCGGGTCATGGACGGGGTGCAGGCCATGGCCTTCCTGCGCGATCTGCAGGACGAACTGGAGGGGGCCGGGGTGGAGGAACTTCGGTTCGAGGCCGATGGAGGTCGGTCAATCTAGTTTGATATCAGATCATCAATGCTTGTATAGTTGTCCTCGCATGGTTGTCACGGCCCCCTGGTTCGGGCCGTGATCGATCCCGCGGAGAGGAGGTCCCGGTGCCCCGGATGCGTATGAACCAGGCCATCACCGCCGCCATCCACGACGAGATGGCCGAGGACGGCACCGTCGTCCTCCTGGGGGAGGACGTGGCCGGCGCCGGTGGGGTCTTCAAGACGTCGGTGGGTCTGCTGGACGAGTTCGGCCCGAACCGGGTGAGGGACACTCCGATCTCGGAGATGGCCATCCTGGGAGCGGCCGTGGGTGCGGCCACCGCCGGTCTCCGGCCGGTGGCCGAGATCATGTTCGTCGAGTTCTTCGGGGTCTGCCTGGACCAACTGGTCACCCAGGCGGCGAAACTCCATTACCTGACCGGTGGCGCGGTCACCGTTCCATTGGTGGCCCGGGCATCGGTGGGGGCGGGACGCGGCTTCGGTGCCACTCACTCCCAGACGTGTGAGACCTGGTTCACCGCCACGCCCGGACTCAAGATCGTCTCCGTCTGGGACGCGGCCGGAGCCTACGGACTCCTCCGGTCGGCGATCCGCGACGACGGCCCTGTCGTCTTCCTCGAACCCAAGTGTGCCTATGGGAACCGGGGGGACATGATCCGGGGTGAGGGGGGGATCCTCCCCCTCGGTGAGGCCTCTGTACTCAGACCCGGCGACGACGTGACCCTCATATCCCTCGGCCAGATGGTCCCCGTGGCCCTGGAGGGG
>Ga0256841_1003819_pt1 | contig 11116 bp, 10 predicted proteins | sample 356308metaG_FD_185971 | JGI IMG/M metagenome (GOLD analysis project Ga0256841, IMG submission 185971) | Hydrothermal vent microbial communities from Mid Atlantic Ridge, Atlantic Ocean - 356-308 | ecosystem: Environmental > Aquatic > Marine > Hydrothermal vents | place: Atlantic Ocean: Mid...
AAACCATCGAATGAAATAAGCAAAACATAAGGTTTAGGTTGAGCAGTTAGGAGGGAAGATGAAAGAAAAAGTAACCAAATAAAAAATATTTTTTTCATACTATCCATATATAAAAGTGTTAAAATTTTTTACTAAAATTTAGTACTAAAAGTTAATAAAAATATACGGTAAAGTTTGTAATATAAATACAAATATTACGGGAAATTTTTTACATATAAACATTATAAGCGGGTGTAATTATAAACAATAAAAAAGCCGTCCAAACGGACGGCTTTGAAAATAGAACTATTTAGGAAAAGATTATAATAAAATACTAATTCCTAAGTTAAAGGTTCTTGGCAAACTAGAAAACTTACTTCCGCTTCGATTATTCCTATTATTTCTTTTCTTTTTTGATTTCAGATATTATTTCGGATATAGTCATTTTATTAAATGTTTCTCTTCTTTCTTCAGTATAATTACCATATCCGGTTGTAAATTGATTAACAAAACGTAATGTATTTGTCAATCCGATTTCTTTATAAAGAACATTGAATGCTTTTATATTAATTTCATTTAATGGTTGAGTCTGAGTTATCATTGTTCAATCTCCTGAATTAATTCAATTGGGGAACTTACTTTTATTTTTAGATCCTTTATCCTTGGAATTTTTTTTAGAAACTTATCATCACAAGTGCAAAAATAATCGGCATTCCCAATTTCCGCAGAGGCTAAATGAAGAGCATCAATTGCTTTTATCCCATATTGCTCAAATTCATTTGCTCTATCCTCAATATCAGAATTAACGCTAATGTGAATTGAAGATTTTTCTAATAAGTCTATTATATATTCTCTACGTATAATATTAGGTGTCTTTGTTACCTCAAAAACTAATATATCCGATGATAACAGTTCAATTGTTTTTAATTCAAATAACGAAATGATACCAAGTACTGCCTCAGATTCCAAGGCAATACGAATCTGACTTTTATCATCAAGTGGTCTTTGTATAGCACAATTGTCTAAATATATTTTCATAGCTTTCATTTTATTTACATTTTAAATATGAATAAATTTATTTGTATAAGCAAGTTTCTATCTTTTATACAAAAAAAAAGCCGTCCAAACGGACGGCTTTGAAAATAGAACTATTTAGGAAAAGATTATAATAAAATACTAATTCCTAAGTTAAAGGTTCTTGGCAATCCTAAGAATATTTCAGCATCATCAGCAGAGTGAGTTTTGCCATTTCCGGTATAAGCATTGTATTTACTATTATCAGTAGCATCTTGAACATAAATAGCATCAAGCGCATTAAATACATGACCGAATAATTGGAAATTAACACCTTTAAGTTTTAATGGTAAATTATAAGTAAAGTGGAAATCAACAACAGTATAATCCGGTGTTAACCAACTTTGTGCTCTATCATTTGCATCAGTTCTGTCAAATGGATTCCAATTAGCATAATGATCTCTATAATGTTTTACAAGTCCACTTAAAGCTAATCCTTTAACAGGGAACAATGTAGCTGTAAATACAACTGCTGTTTGCGGTTGGTCACCAACTTTAAGATCTTTTACATAATAATTAAAATCTTCATAAGCAGGTTGTCCGTTTTGATAAGTTGAATATCTACCACTAACATCATCAGTTAAGGTCCAATTACCTATTGAACCGGAAAGATCAAATCTAACCAATCTATTAGGCATGTAGGCAGTTTCCAATTCAAATCCCATATGACGAGAATCCATACCTGTTAAGTTGATTATGCCTTCACTTCCATCTTCATTTAATACAGAACGTCTGTTAGATCTATCTTTCCATGTTGTATAATAAACATTTGCTTTAACATTAAGTTTTCCATCTAACATGTGAGAATTGATACCGGCTTCGATATTAACAAATTTTTCGTTTTTCGGACTTGTAACAATTGACCCGTCTCTGTCATTTATTACAGCATCAAAAATAGGAACTTTACTTACAAAACCACCGTTAGCAAAAACATTTAAGTTAGGTGAAATACGGAAACTAGCACCACCTTTAACTTGAAATCCTGAGATAGCATCAGGAGTTGCAGTTAATTCACCACCATCAGTTCCTTTTTTGAAATGATCTGTAAATGTATATTTAATCATTGACCAACCACCCATTGCATAGGCAGTTATTTTATCTTTTGTATATTCTCCTTGTCCGTAAAATCCAAACCAGTCAACAGTATTGGTGTTGTAATATGCAATTTTATCACCAAGTTTCGCATGTTTGTTAGGATTAAATTGATCTGAATTATCTAAGAAGTAAGAGCCACCAAGTAGATCTCTAACTTCTCTATAGTGGTCTATCTCAGCAGTTCTCCAATCAACACCGAACGATGTTTTAAAATTATCACTAACTTTATAATATGCTTTTGAGATAAGTCCAATTGTATATTGGTCATTTCTACTATTTCTAATAACTCCTTTAGAACCAAGGTCGTTTCCTAATGAATCTGTGTTATTTCTATTAGCAGCAATTGTAGCATCCCAATCCCATGCCCAAGGAGGACTCTTATACCATTTGTTACCGGCAACTGCAGGAACTCTAGTTAATTTTCCAATTGTTCCTGTTCCACCACCGTGGCCGCCTGACCAGTAGGCTGTAGTATATAAGCTAAGTTTCTTTGAAAGAATTGAATACCAGTTTAAGTTGAAAATTGGTTTGTGGAAGAAATTTTCTCTTTCGTTAATAAAGTTTTCATCATAACGGTCAATTTCACTTCCTTGGGAACTTAGTACACCAGTAGCCCATTGTTTACCTTTATAAGAAGAACTAACAGGAGCCCAATTTTGGTTAAATGTTCTTCCTTTTTCAGCAAAGTAATCTAAAGCTTCTTGTGAAAATCCTAAGTCTTTAGCAAAATCTTTATTGTAAACTGCAGCATTTTGTTTGTAGAGATTTTGACCATGTCTTTGTGGAGCACCTAAACCGTAAAGTTCTATTCTGTTTTTATCATTAATGTTATAACTAGCGCCAAAATAGTATGCCCAAGCATTTGTCCATGTTTTATCTATTAGACCGTTACCGGTTTTTTTAACAATAACAGCACTTAACGCAAATTTATCGTTAATTAAACCGCTATTTAATGCTAATGTTGTTTTAAAGAAAGAGTCATTACCAAATTCTTGTTTTAATTTTGCACCAAAATTAGCAGCAGTAGGATCAGTAATAATATTCATTGTTCCACCAATAGATGGAGTAGCAAGATTTACAGCACTAAGACCTCTTTGAATTTGTATGGAAGAAGTTGCATCACCAACTCCATCCCAGTTAGACCAATAAACCCAACCGTTTTCCATATCATTAACAGGTACACCATTAATCATTATTGCAACATTACGTTGATCAAAACCACGTACATTAATTCTTGCGTCACCGGAACCACCACCTTGTTCAGTTGCGTAAACACTAGGTGTAGTATTTAATACCATTGGTATGTCTTGAGAACCTAATTTAAATTCAACATCCTTTTTCTCAATATTTGTAAATGCAACTGGTGTTTCTTGTTCTTTAGCTCTGTCAGCAATTACTTCTACATTCAATGAGAATTCGTAATCTTTAAGAGCAAAATTTAATTCCATATTGTTTGTTACATTAACGTTTGTAATTTGTGCAGCTTCAAAGCCAATGTAACTACAAATAATTGTATAACTTCCTTTAGGTAAATTGAACTCATAGTGACCGTTTGCATCAGTTGCGGCACCAATTGCCAAACCTTTTACATAAACGTTTGCGCCAATGAGATCTTCACCGGTTTGTTCGCTTGTTACTTTTCCAAAAACCTTATAGGTTTTTTGAGCAAAAGTAAATGAACTTACTATTAGTAATAATAGTAAAGTTAATTTGTACGTTTTAGACATAGAGCATTCCTCATTTTTGTTAATAGAATATATTTTTATTATCATTGGTAATAATAACCAAATCGATATTTAATTGTAAACTTCAAGAAAATTTTTAACAAAAACTTAACAATAAACTAATTTCCCTTAGTAAATTTATCTTCATACCTAATAATATATGAAATCCTTTTAACTTGTAAAAAGAAAAATTTTGCGCTGAATTTCTTATTAAAAACAAAAAATTATTATCACTTTTGTATCTTGCTATAATACAATAAGTTAAAGGGTGTACTTTATAATTTGGTTTAAGATGCTACTATCAAATTTTTTTTTGTTATTTTTCATTATTCGTTTAAAAATCTTAGGTGCTGTGTGAAGAGTTACATAATAGAAAGTCAAAAAAATAAAATTGGTAAAATTAAATTAGTAATATCTGATGTTGATGGTGTTTTAACTGACGGAGGACTTTATTATTCAAAAGAAGGTTTAAGTATTAAAAAGTTTAATGTTAAAGATGGAATGGGTGTTTTGCGTTTACGTGAAACGGGAATTAAGAATGCTATTATCACTACTGCCAAATCGGATTTGATGCGTAAAAGAGCAGAAGCATTAAAATTAGATTATTACTTTGAGGGCGTGTGGGATAAAGAAACAAAGCTTTTGGAAATATGTAAAGCTGAAAATTTGTTGCCTGAAAATATTGCTTTTATTGGTGATGATGTTAACGACCTTACTATTATTGATGTTGCCGGATTTACAGCGGCACCAATTGATGCTGTTGATGAAGTTAAAAATTCTGTTGATATTATTCTTTCAAAAAAAGGTGGCGAAGGTGTGTTTCGTGAATTTGCAGAGTTAATTATTTCAAATCAAAAAGGGAATTGATATTATTATGATTATTGATAGAACCATAAAACCGGAGCCGAAAGGAAGAGTAAATTTTAGACTTCCTGAAATAGAGACTTTTAAATTAGAAAATGGTTTAACAGTTTATTATGCTCATAAAAATACATTACCTATAACGCAGTTTAATCTTATTGTACATTCAGGCAGTAGGTTTGATCCTGAGGGGAAAAATGGTTTGTCTCAGCTTACATCAATGCTGTTAGATGAAGGAGCCGGTAGTTATTCAGGTTTGGAGATTGATAACGAAATTGAATCACTAGGTTCTATTTTAAGTATTGATTCTACTAAGGAATATTCTTCTATATCTTTACTTACATTAAATGAAAATATTTATAAATCATTAGATATTTTTTCTCTTATTATTCAAGACCCCAATTTTAACAAGGAGGATTTTACAAGAGAAAAAGAAAAATTGATTACACATATTTTACAACAAAATGATAATCCGTCCTATTTGGCTAATGTGGAATTTAAAAGTTATTTGTTAAATAAAACTCCTTATCAGTTCCCTAATACCGGATTTGCCGATACTGTAAAAACAATAACCAATAAGGATGTTAAACATTTTTATAAACAAAACTTTGTACCGGCAAATAGTTCTTTGATAGTAATTAGCGGTTCGGATAGAAAAGATATTTACTCTTTAGCTGAAAAATATTTTGGAACTTGGAAATCCATTAGTAATTCTAACGGACTTAATGTTAGCTTCAAAAAAACTAAAAAGAAAATTGTTTTAATCAATAAACCTGATGCGAGCCAGAGTGAGTTAAAAATAGGACATATTGCAAAGTCTCGCAAGTCAAGGGATTTTTATGCTACGTCTGTACTTAATACTATTCTCGGTGGTCAATTTTCAAGTAGAATAAATCTTAATTTAAGAGAAGACAAAGGATATACTTACGGAGCGCATTCTTCGTTTAGTTATAATTCATTCGGAGGTTTTTTCTCTGTTTCTTCTTCTGTTAAAACGGAACATACCGGTGATGCGATAAAAGAAATTTTATTTGAGTTGGAAAATATTAAAACCACACTTACTAATAAAGAAGTGGAGTTTGCTAAATCTTACTTAATAAGACGCTATCCTGCATTATTTGAAACATATTCTCAACTTTCAAGTAATTTATCTTTAATTTCTATTTTTGATTTGTCTAAAAATTATTTTAATAATTACACAGCTAAAATTTCAAAAATTACTTTGGATGAAGTTCGGAAAGCGGCTATTGATAATTTATTAACCGATAATTTAACAATTGTAGTTGTGGGAGATAAGAAAAAAATTGAACTCCAACTTACGGAATTCAATTCTTATGAAATTATTAAAAAGGATGTTGAAATAATTTAGTCGGCAATACTATTTTATTTCCTTTTTTGATATAAGAATTTAAAACCGGTTGTATATTTTCCCAATCATTAACACTGATAAAGAAAAGTTTTGATTTGCCTGTAGGTAATTTGTTTAAGTGAAAATTTAGCAAAGAGTTTAAATCTCTAGCATCTTCTCCTTTCAATTTTAGGAATAAATCTAATTTTAAAATTTCTCTGTTGCGTTTTCTAAATTCATCAGACAAAAAATTAATAAAACTATTAGAGAACCCGGTTCTTTTTTTACTGATAAAATATTTACGTGGTGTATTAAATGAAGAAACAATGGATTTTATATTCCTTTTTAATTCGTTAATTCCCAAGTCTTCGTCAAGTTCAAAGCTTATCTTATCGCCATCATCATCCAAGTTTATAAAATAATTTCTTTTTGCGGCTAAAATCTTTTCGGCAATATTTATTGAGGAAGTTCTGAGAGGAAGTAAAACACCAAACTTTATTGGAATTGCTAAAAGAATTTTCAGTTCATCATTACCTAAGCTTTCCACATCAGTTAATATAAATGCAATAGAAGAAAAAGAACGTTGTAATGATGTATTGTATTTTAAGTCGGCCAATAGTTTAAGTTTGTTATTAGATTTTATTCTTAATTTTGTTAAACCGTTTATTTTTTCTTCTTTTGATGTAAGGCTGATATTTTCATTTTTTAATTTTAATGAAAGTTCTTTAATAATCATTGGAATGGGAACGGAGGAAGGTACTTCAATTTCATATTTATATTTTAACGAATCATATTGTTTTGCTCTTTTTGGTTTTTTCTTTATCCAGTTATTTTTTATTCCATAATTACTAAGTGTTTTTTCAAAAGATTGTTCAATTTTTATTCGGGATAGAGAAGTTCCGCCAACTTCCGCTTCCCGGTTGTAATTAGTATTTTGTGAATCTAATAATGCATTGAGCAATAATAGAATTATTGTAAAGACTACAAGAGAATATATAATGCGTTTTTTTATTTCCATAATCATAAAAAATCCCCACATACAAAAAGTACAGGGGAAAATTTAAAATACTTTCTAAAATTATTTTTTCTTAAAGTTAGGTTTTCTTTTTTCCAGAAAAGCTGCCGTACCTTCTTTAAAATCTTCGGAGCCGCAGCAAACACCAAACAAATTAGCTTCTAATTTCATACCTTCGGCTTCGCTGATATTGTCTGTGCTTACAAGAGCATCAAGAGCAAGGTGAACAGCTATTTGTCCCTTTGAAGCTATTTTGTTTGCCAATTTATTTACTTCATCTAATAATTCATTTGCGGGGAATATATGATTGACTAAGCCAAGATTATAAGCTTCGTTTGAATCAATCATATCACCTGTTAAAATCAATTCCGTTGCTCTGCCTCTATTTATAATTTTTGCCAATCTTTGCGTTCCGCCGTAACCCGGTATTATTCCAAGATTAACTTCCGGCTGCCCGAATTTAGCTTTATCGGAAGCAATTCTTATATGACAGGCTAAAGCAAGTTCCAAACCTCCGCCCAAGGCAAAACCGTTTATTGCGGCAATTACCGGTTTACCTAAATTTTCAATTAATGTAAATACATTTTGACCTTTTTCGGAAAATGCTTTTCCGGTAATCGAATCGCATTTGTTAAGTTCGCTAATATCAGCTCCGGCAACAAAAGCTTTTTCTCCGGCTCCGGTAATTATTATAACATCAATACTACTATCTTTTTTGATGTGTGTGAATAATGTTAGCAGTTCGTCAAAAGTTTCCCCGTTTAATGCATTTAATTTGTCGGGTCTGTTAATAGTTACGGTAGCAATTTGTTTGTTAGTTTCGAATAATAAATTTTTAAATTCCATAATCACCTCTTATTAAAGAATAACTGCCAATGGCATTGTTAAACGCAAATCAACTGAAAAAAATTGATTGCCGTTTAGATAATTGTAATTTCCCATAATTTCCATTAAAAAAATAGTAAATCCTCCGCCAATATGAAATCCGAATCTAGTAAGAGATTCTTTTACATCCGGTCTGCGCCTATCAATTTTAAACTGATGTAATTTTTCCAAATATGCTACAGTAAGTCCTCCTTCGGCTATAGGCATTAATAAAACCACATCATTTATAAGAGGAGGAAAATAATATTTAGCACCTCCGCTGAAAGAAATTATATTTGCCGTAAGGGAAGAATGATCCGAATTTCTATAATAATTAAAATCTCCGGGAAAATTGTTATATCCAATCTTAAGAAAAACAAATATAGGAAGAATTACATTGTCGGTATAAGAAAGTATAGATTCAAAACCGATTCCAATGGTTTGTTGTTCGGCAAACTTGCCCACAGGAAATCGCGGACCAACAGCCACAGAAAAAAACATTCCCTTTGCTTCACCAATGTTTGCACTTTGTGCATAGTTTGTAGTTGATGCAATAAAAAATATAAATATAGGAATAGCTAAGGCAAATATTTTTTTAGGTGTAAAATTCTTTATCATAATTGAGCTTCTGAATCTTTGAAAATTAATAATGTAAAAATAACAAATAAATAATGAAGTAGTGCCGGTATTTAATTTTATTACGGAATATTTTTATAAAATATCACCTAATTAGCAATAAATAAAAATGACACATTTGCGTCATTGAAAATATGATTATAATAATTCATTTTCCATATAGTAAATTATGTCTTATGAGGGAAAACATATTTAAGGTTAAGCACAGTTAAAAATTTTCGAATTAAGCGGTTAATTAATCAAATAACAAAAAAGAGAGGGGAAAATGAAAAAATTCTTTGTTTTGGTTGCTCTTGTAGCATTCACATTTAGTAATAATTTTTTTGCTCAAGGAATTACGAGTAAAGGTGTTGCTGTCGGACTAAATATGTCAAATGTAAGCGGAAAAGAGATAAAAAATAATAGTATGAAATTAGGTTTTGCCATAGGTGGATTTTTAACTTATAGTATTAACCGTCAATTGGCAATACGACCGGAAGTTTATTACAGTGCTAAAGGATTTGAATTAAAATGGGGTGAAGCTACATTAACAGTATCTTATAATTATATTGATATTCCTATCTTAGGTGTATATTCAATAAACAGAAACATTAATGTTTTTGCCGGACCTTATGTTGATATATATCTTAGTGGTAGCTTGTCAACTTCCGTATCTAATGAAACGGAAGATATTAAATCCGATGAAATGACTATCCCCGGTTTCGGTTTAACATTTGGGGGGGAATATCGGTTGAACCAATTTAGTGCCGGAGCAAGATTTAATTTAGGATTATCAGATATTGCTAGTAACACTAACGAAAGTGAAGGTAAATACACGCATAGTGTTATTCAAATAATTTTAGGGTATTATTTGTAAAATATATTATTAGAGTTTCTGCAAAATAAGAAATATCGCTCATTCTGTGGAGTCTGCCGTGGTGATTAGGAAAATATAAAAATTATCCGAAACGGACCTTCGGTACATCTGCTTGACTTGTATCGAGATTCTTACAAACATTTTGAGAAAATAGCTTGCCCGAATTATTTTAGAAGGGAATTTTTTTAGTTTTATTTTTATTTTGCAGAAACAAATTGGTTTTCCCAAAGAGAGCTTGGAGCGGATTTCCAATTTGTCCTCTTTTACGATAGAGAGAATTTAACATGCCATACAGCTTGTTAGGCGTGGGCGAGTTATAAAAATAAACTAATCCGATCGCAGATTCTAACAGAAAAAACAATTTGTTGTTAGTATGATAAAGAATTTTTTATTAGAAAAAATTTAAGATGTATTTAATCACTTCCAATTATTTATGTTAAAAATGACACATTTGCGTCATTGAAAATAATCAATTCCTTCTCCATATTACAAAAGATTTATTTTATTTAATAATTATATGAAAGGGGAAAAATGCAAAAGTTTACAAATTTATTATTCGTTAGTGTTATTTTGATATTCTTTACTTTTTGCGGTAAAGATGATAATCCTACTTCACCAAACGGGGGAAGTCAAAACAAAACCGGTACATTTACAGATAGTCGAGATAATCACACCTACAAGTGGGTAAAAATTGGAGACCAAACTTGGATGGCGGAAAACTTAGCTTATAAACCAAGCAGCGGTAAATATTGGGCTTATGATAATAAGGAAAGTAATGCTGCAATATACGGCTACTTATATGAGTGGGAAACTGCTCAAAATATAGCACCGGTAGGTTGGCATTTACCAAGTCAGGCGGAATGGGAAAAGCTTGTATCCTATTTAGGAGGAAAAGAAAAAGCATATCCCAAACTTGTTGAGAAAGGAACTTTACATTGGAGAAGTCCTAATAATGGAACTAACGAAAGCGGATTTACCGCATTACCGACCGGTTATTTTGATCAGCGAGATAATTCTTTCAATAGTTTTGGTTTCCTTACAATGTTTCATTCAACTACAGAATACTCCGGAGATAACACTTCAGCGATGGGTTTACTTCTTAATCAAAATTTTAAGAAAGCCAGTATAGAAGGGAGACCAAAATTGCTTGCATTGCCTGTACGCTGTGTAAAAAATTAACTAAAATATTATCTAATAAAGGATTGTTCATGAAGACATTAAAATCAAATTTAATATTATTTATTTTTTTAATTGGAGCTATAGTAGTTTTACCAAGATGTGGAGCAAACGATCCCGAATCATCTGATTCAAATATTCTTGCGGGAGATACAAATGTTCCATTAGGTGAAGTAGGAAATACCGGATATACTGTTCTTGAACTGAATGGGCAATACGGTAGAATTGATGATGTTAAAATAACCCATAACGAAAATGGTGTTGCAACCATACATGTTTCTGCTGATATATCTAAAATTGATGGTTTTAGAAATATTGCCGATTTACTTTCCGGAATATATCCATCTTTTACTAATGATAACGGAAAAATAAATACGGATCTCAAATACAAAATTACTTCGGAAGGAATACAAGACTTTAATAACATTGACGGTAAACCGCACACAATTGTAAAATATGATTGTAATGTGGGCGATACTTATACGTTA
>Ga0256841_1003820_pt1 | contig 11110 bp, 10 predicted proteins | sample 356308metaG_FD_185971 | JGI IMG/M metagenome (GOLD analysis project Ga0256841, IMG submission 185971) | Hydrothermal vent microbial communities from Mid Atlantic Ridge, Atlantic Ocean - 356-308 | ecosystem: Environmental > Aquatic > Marine > Hydrothermal vents | place: Atlantic Ocean: Mid...
ACGAGGGGTGGATGCAAAAGCGCCCCTCCATCAACGCCACGGATAGACCCATCAACATCTACGAGGTCCATCTGGGATCTTGGAGGAAAAAGGAGGACGGCTCCTATCTTAGCTACAAAGAGGCGGTCCGAGAGCTCGTGCAGTATCTAACGAAGATGCACTATACCCACATAGAGCTGATGCCTATCATGGAGCATCCTTTCAAAGGCTCCTGGGGCTATCAGATCACGGGCTACTTCGCTCCAACCGCACGATACGGCACTCCACAGGAGTTCATGGAGTTCGTCGATACCATGCACAGTGCCGGCATCGGCGTCATCCTCGACTGGGTCCCCAGTCACTTTGTCACCGACGGGCATGGGCTTGTGGCTTTCGACGGGACGGCCCTCTACGAATACGAAGATCCAAGAAAAGGCTACCATCCGGAGTGGAAGAGTGCCATCTTCGACTATGGCAAAGGAGAGGTGCGAAGCTTCCTACTCTCCAGCGCCCACTACTGGCTGGATCGCTACCACGTAGACGGGATCAGGGTGGATGCGGTGGCTTCCATGCTCTATCTCGACTATGCCAGAAAAGAGGGGGAATGGGTACCCAACATCCACGGCGGCAACGAAAACCTGGAGGCGATAGCCTTTTTGCAAGAGCTCAACAAGAGCTGCTACCGCGACTTCGAAGGGATCATGATGGTGGCCGAGGAGTCCACAGCCTTTCCTGGCGTCACGGCTCCCGTGGACAAAGGGGGACTTGGATTCGGATACAAATGGAACATGGGCTGGATGCACGACACCCTCAAATATTTCAAAACCGACCCCCTCTTTCGAAAATACCACCACAACCAGATCACCTTCAGCATGTGGTACAACTACGACGAAAACTTCATCCTTCCTCTCAGCCACGACGAGGTGGTCCATATGAAGGGAAGTCTCATCGGCAAGATGCCAGGGGACGTCAATCAAAAGTTCGCCAACCTCAGAACCCTACTATCCTACATGATCGCCCATCCGGACAAGAAGCTCCTCTTTATGGGAGGGGAGTTTGGCCAGTGGAAGGAGTGGGACTACAAAGATCAGCTGGAGTGGTATCTTCTAGACTATCCACTCCACAAAGGGCTTCAGAAAATGGTAGCCACATTGAACCGACTCTACAAAGAAGAGCCAGCACTGCATAAGCTGGAGATGGAGCGGGAGGGGTTCGAGTGGCTCAACGAAAAAGATTGGGAGCGGGAGGTGCTGGTCTTTGCAAGAGAAGGGAAAAAAGAGAGGATAGTGGTGGTCTGCAACTTCGCCGACACCATTTACCCAGACTACCGGATCCCTTTGGCGGAAGATGGGATCTACAAGGAGATCTTCAACTCCCAGGCAAAAGAGTTCGAGGGGTGGGACGAAAGTCAAAAGAGGATCTTAGAAGCCCAGGAGATTCCCTGTTGTGCCCATCCCTACTCCGCTTCCATCGATCTGCCGGCACTTGGCGTGCTCTTTTTTAAAAAACGATGAGAATTATTGGCTTGATCTAGCAATACGCTAGTATCTAGTATAAAGTTATTTTTGGATTATAATGGGAATTTTATAGTTAAAATGAAACAACTTAGATTTTATTAGGAATAATGGAGATTAGATGGTGCGGCAGAGAGGATTTGAACCTCCACGGGCTTGCGCCCACCAGCCCCTCAAGCTGGCGTGTCTACCGTTCCACCACTGCCGCGTGGAGAACGTTTTTCAACGTGGGCGGCATTATATCCGCCCCACGCTTAAAATCCGCTGATCTTAGCCGAGAAAAGGGTTGGCGTAGAGAGCGATCAGGGCGATAACCAGGGTATAGATGACCTGGGCTTCGATCATCGCCAGGGCGATGAACATGGTGGTCATGAGCTTGCCGCCCAGACCGGGGTTGCGTGCAGTACCGGCGATAGTAGCCGCTGCCGTGTGTCCCATACCGATGGCGCCGCCCAGAGCAGCCAGGCCGAGGCCGACACCGGCCGCGACGACGGAATAGGCCTGAATCATCGACTCGCCTTCACCGGCCAGAGCAAACGCACCCATTGCAAGAAACAATGCGAAAAACTTTTTCATTGAAGATCCTTCATCTATTTTTCGGTTTTGGGTCCCGTCGACCGTCTTTTCGGAATCCGTTCGGCTTGCGTAAACGTATCCCGGGGATACGCCAACGGCGACATAAATGCCGTCCGTTTCCCTACTTATCATTCCTATAAAGACGGAGGTATTATACTGCAAACTTGTTTAGGCCCTGCCAAAAACCATGAAAACATGACGGAGGATTCTGCTAAAATGGCGGCATGAAAAGAGATATTTCGTTCCTTATACTATTAACTACGGCAATAATTTTCCCCCTGTGGGGACGGGAGGTTATTCCCCTGAGTAAAACGCGTTTTGAGATTCTCTCCGATAATGGCATGAGCCGAATCGTCAACTTACGCGGGAAAGAGTTTATCGTCGTCTCGGTCCGGGAACCCGGCAGCGACGGTCGTTTTTACGCCGTGGGTCGTGACGGCGTAGTCTGGTGGACCGGTGCCATCACTTCAGGAGCCGATGATTTCAAAACTCCCTCGGGCATCTACCCCGTCCTCTACAAAAAACGCTTCCATATGTCCAAGGCATACCCGGATCCTAGCGGCATCAACAATATGGACTACAGCATCTTCTTTACCCATCAGGGTCACGCCCTTCACAAAGGAAGCGTCAACTGGATGAGCCACGGCTGCATCCATATCGATCCCCGGGACATCCCCACCCTCTTTCGCTGGGCCAAACCCGGCAGTACCAAAGTGGTCGTCACCCGCCACAGCTACATGCCCTTCGCTCGGCCCGATCTCTTAAAATATCATCTTAAGTAGCTTAGACCGTAAAAAAGCTGTTTTTCAGAAGCCCTAATAAAGTCCCCGTTAACGCTTAGCTCTGTGTATATTCGGGAAGGGCCAGTTCCACCTTGCGGCCTTTTTGATCCAGCACCTTGACTTCGATACGATCGCCAATCCGGAAATCTGAAACCTTTTTACCGGGCATCTTCGAGACGTGCAACAAAGCATCGAAACCTCCGGGCAGTTCTACAAAAAGGCCGAAGTCCACCATCCGTTTGACGACGCCTTCATAAACTTGTCCCACTTCATACTCGGGGACCTTCGGCTCTTCCCGGGAAGCAATCTCTTCAATATGTTTCCTGGCTGCTTGGACCTTCTCCCGCTCGTCTCCGGTCACCTTAACCCGACCCTTCTCCCGATCCATATCGATCTTGACCTCGAACTTCTCGATAATCTCCCGAATCGTGGAGCCAGCCTTGCCGATGACATGGACGATCTTGGAAGGATCAATATGAAAGTGCTCCGCAATGGGAAGCGCCCCGCTGGGGGCGATAGTCTTGCGGGCCTCTTCCATCAGATCCAGGATCTCCATGCGGGCACGCTTCGCCTGCATCAGCGCCTCTTCAAGAATCGCCAGATCCAGCCCTCCCAGCTTGATATCCATCTGCATCGCGGTGATGCCCTTAGCGGTACCGGCGACCTTGAAGTCCATATCGCCGTCCTGATCCTCCAGACCCATAATATCGGTCAGGATCGCATGGCGATCCTTCTCTTTGACCAGCCCCATCGCTACGCCGGCGACCAGGGAGGCGATCTCTATCTCCGCCGAGACCAGGGCCAAAGCCCCGCCGCAGACCGTCGCCATAGAGGAGGAGCCATTACTTTCCAGTATCTCCGAGACCAGACGGATCGTCTCTCCCAACTCCCGGTCGATCACCGGCTCAAGCGCCCGTTTGGCCAAATAGCCGTGTCCCAGTTCACGGCGGCTCGGCGCACCGATGGGACGGGCTTCAGCGACGCAAAAAGGAGGGAAGTTGTAGTGCACCATGAAGCGCTCGGTCCGGGGAGACCGTTCGGTCAGAAGCTCGTACATCTGCCCCTCTTTGGCCTCTCCCAGGGTCGCCGTGACCAGGGCTTGGGTCTCTCCCCGGGTGAAGAGACAGGAACCGTGAACTCCCGGCAAGAAATTGGTCTCGATGCTGATGGGGCGTACTTCATCCAGACGCCTTCCGTCGGCCCGAAGTCCCTGATCGAGGATCATGCTTCGGACCCGCTCTTTCTTGACGGTCTCGATCGCTTTGAATAGCTCCAGCTTCTCCACGGTGTAGCCAGCCTTGTGCAGAAACGCCTCCGCCTCCTTCACCAGGCGGTCCATCAGATCGCCCCGCTCGCTCTTGGAGAGGCCGTCCAAGGCTTCGGCGATCTGCGGTCCAAACTCCTTTCTGATTATCTCGACCAGCTCGTCACTCTGCTCGGAAGCCTCGGGAAGGGACAATGCCGGTTTTTTCAGTGAGAGAAACTCTATCTCATAGTGCCGACAGGCTTCGGTAATCGGCTTCAATCCTTTGCCGATGATCTCCACCAGCTCCTTCTCATCTATCTCGTTGCTCTGTTGATGAGGCAGCAGAATGGGGGCAGGTCCCATCAGGGCATCGAGCTCCGGCAGGTCTTCAAAACGCTCCGTCGCCCGGGCAGCCATTTCGATCATTAGAAGCTCTTCGCCGCTGCCCACGAGTAAAAGGTCCAGCTCGCTCTCCTCCATTTCGGAACGCATGGGATTGATCAGGATCTCTCCCTCCCGTTTTCCAAGGCGCACGGCGGCGATACTTCGGGTCACCGGCACGCTCGAAACGAGCAATGCCGCATTGGCCGCATGAAGTGCAGCAACTTGCAGATCAACCTCGGGGTCGGCACTGAGGACCATCACCGTCACCACTGTCGGATAGGCAAAGCCTTCAGGAAAAAGAGGCCGCAAAGAGCGATCCACGATTCGAGAGGTCAGAATCTCGAAATCACTGGGTTTGCTCTCCCGTTTGACGAAACCGCCGGGAATCTTAGCCGCTGCATAAGCCCGCTCCAGATATTGGACCGTCAGAGGCAGAAAATACTCCTCCACCCGTTTCTCTTCGACGGCGACCGTCGCCAGCAACACCGCTTTTCCCTGGCGATAAAGTACCGAACCGTCGGCCTGTCTAGCCACTTTGTCAAAGGTATAGCTCTCTTCGAGATTATTGAGTCTGATTTGTGTCGTTTTTTCCTGCATAGTCTGCTTATCCTTTAAAATTTGAACTGTTTTTTGTACTGGGATTCGGGATAGTGACGCCGGATCTCCTCATCGTCGAAACGAAAGCGGAAATTTTCCACGTACTCCATCACTGTCTCATAAGCCCGGTTGATCGCTTCCATTTTCTCTGCATCTCCTCGATCTCGATCAGGATGATGCTCTCTCGCAAGACGGCGGTAACGCTTTTTGATCTCTTCCCGGGTCACCATTGGTGGCAGCCCCAGAACTTTTAGCGCCTGAAAAAGGTCGTTTCTCTCCTCCATCGTCAGATCGAAGCTTTCTTTCCGCTTCCCACTCCACCGAAGGGTACAAGGTTGAACTGGAAATAGACTTTATTGTTCCGGATCGAGCTGCTGCCGTCGTTGGTCAGTACCGGAGTGATCTTCTGTTCAAAGACCACCTTGAAATTCCAGCATTTTCGATCGATCAAGACGCCGGCATGCCACTTCTTGCTACGGTTTTCTTTCAGATCATAGGTATAACCGCCGTACCAGGTAAGGGATTCGCTGGAGCGGTAGCGAGCCGAAAGCGTCAATTCATGCTGATCCAGCATATTGTTCCACGAATCGTCCAGCGTCTCGTATTGGCTGGTCTCTTTTCGGGTGTGTTCCAACTTCACACCGAATCCCTGATCCGAATAGCTGATAGTATTGCTCAGTTGAGCCCAAGAGTGATGATAGACCGAATAATCGACCCGGGAACTGAAAGCATAGTGACCGTAACGGAGGTGCAACTCCTGCCTCAGAAGATTCCATCGTGAATCGTTTCCGGGATAGTAGTCCGCTTCGGCAAGATAATCCAGGGATAAATCATCGTCAAAACTTTCCCAAAAATGGCGCATTTTGAATGTGATTTTCGAGTCATAGACCATATCCAGGTTGTAATCGGAAATCAATGTCTCGTCAAGGTCTTTAAAGCGAAGATCACCTTCTGCCAAAAGCGTACTCTTGCTGAACAAGGCCGAAAGGACCATGGTATGCAAGCCGCTATCATATCCTCGGATCAGATCACTGGAAAGTTCGATCCCGTGATGCAGAACGACGGCGGCATAATGATTTTGGTCAATATGAAGCGAATTCTCTTGGAAAAACTTCGTATCGGATGCACTCAGCTCCTCCCGAATCTTCAGGCTGAGATAATCACCGAACAAAGAGGTATGAAACTCCAGGGGAAGCGAGGCGACCCCTCGCAGTGCCCGTGTGCCGTCTTCCCTCCAAAAGTTATAGAGCTGGGCATCGACACCATAATCCACGATACCGTCGATCAGTGCGGTACTGAACTTGTGATACTGAAGGGAGGGCAACTCCTGGATCGTTTCGTTGTTTTCCTTGGAGGTGGTATCGATGAAATAGCGGGTACGAAAGCCGAAGTATTGAGCGTCATTATAGAGAAAAGCATTGAGTCTTGACTCTTTGTAACGGCTGGTCTCTTCAAGATGTTGCAGGGGAGAGTACTGGAGGCTGTGATAGTCGATATCGTTAAAGAGATTGAGATTCGCATAGAATCCGTCCCGGTATCCCTCCGGCTTCCAGGAGCCCAAAAAGTTGCTGCTCTCATAGAGCAATTCAAATCCGTAGTGGCGGTTATATGCCAAGTCGTGCTTCTGTGTATAGGAGGCTTTATCCTTGAAATACCCCAAGCGGATTTTTCCCGAAGACCAGGGAGAATCTACGAAACGAAACGTGCCGTAGAGCCCGTATCCCCGGCTCGTACGGATCGAAGGGTTGATCTCAAGATCCATACTGGGGGATATGGCCCAGAAATAGGGCTGTTCATAGTAGAAACCCTCGTCCCCGCTATATCCCAGGCGGGGCATCAACAATCCCGAGTGGCGCTGACGCTCGAGGGAGAAGCCCAGGTAGGGGGTATAGAGGACCGGGACTTTCTTGGCATAGAGCTTGACATCCCTGAGGCGCATATACTTGGTCGTGGAGTCGTAGACCGCTTCCTTGAATTTTACCGACCAGTCGGGATCCTCCATAGAACAGCTGGAGAGCACGCTGTTTCGAAGGGTGTAATTGCCGTCTTCCTTCTGGGCTTCGTCGGCATAGACCCAGATATCGTCTCGATCGCTCTGGTAAAAGTCCTTGAAGGTGACGCGGTTTTTGCCTACTTCAAAGACGACGCGATCCGCCAGGACTTTGTTGCCACGATTGCTGAGGATCTCTACGTTCCCTTCGACGACGATGATCTCCGCCTTGCGGTCGTAGGTTGCATGATCTCCGAGGAAAAGCGTGCCGTCATAGGTGAGGACTACATGCCCCGATGCGGTGACGACATCTCCTTGGCTTTCGAACTGATCGGCGTAGAGCTCCGCTAGCTTCCCCTGACTCTCCTCCGCTACGGCGGAGAAACCCAGGATGAGAGCAAGCAGAACAATCACCTTACGCATAGCTCACCATGACTTTCTTGGAATAAGAAAAAAAGATGCCGCCGCTTCATCGGCTTTGAAACAGACGGCCGCTTTCATGGCATCACTTTTTCTGTAGATCAACACTACGCCTCCAGGGCCTGCCAGGCGATATCGGTACGGCACTGTTTGCCGACGAAGTGGACTTGACCTACCAGCATATAGGCCCGGTCCCGCGCTTCTCGGATCGATTCGCCGAGACCCACACAGATCAGAACCCGACCGCCGGTGGCGTAGAGCCTGCCCTCCTCGTCCCGACTGACTCCGGCGTAGGAGATGTGGCTGTTGGCTGCCAATTCCTCGTGGTGAATCTCGTCGACGATGATCTCGGCGGGTTCGCTGGAGCCGTAGGGGTAGTTCTTGCTTGCCATCACTACGCCGACGGCATAACGGTCGTGAAACTCGATCTTGGCTTCCGCCAGCCGTCCCGTCGCCGCCTTGTAGAAGAGTTCGCTCGCCGGTGATTTGAGCAGAGGCATCAGTACTTCGCACTCGGGATCGCCGAAACGCACGTTGTACTCCAGAATATAGGGCTCACCTTTCACGACCATCACCCCCATGAAAAGCACGCCGGTAAAGGGCATCCCTTCGGCCTCCATGCCTTTGAGAGTCGGGCGAATGACCCGTTCGTCCAATTTACGATAGATCTCTTCATTGACCAGCGGCGTAGGTGCATAGGCACCCATACCTCCGGTATTGGGTCCTTTATCATTGTTGAGGAGGCGTTTGTGATCCTGTGCCGCGGGCAAGACGACGTAATCCTTCCCGTCACAAACGGCAAAAACCGAAAGCTCGTACCCGTCGAGGAACTCCTCCACGACGATCTTGCTGCCGGCCTCGCCGAAGGATTCGCCGCTGAGCATCCCCTGAGCCGCCTGTACAGCCTCCTCCCGCGTCGGAGCGATGATCACCCCTTTGCCGGCGCACAGTCCGTCGGCTTTGACCACGATGGGAGCCTCTAGGGTTTCGATAAACTGTGTAGCCTCCTGCAAAGAGCCGGTCTCAATGTAGCGGGCAGTGGGAATACCGTGTCGGGCAAGGAAGTTTTTCATGAAGATCTTCGATCCCTCCAGTTGGGCCGCCTGGGCACTCGGGCCGAAAATCGTCAGTCCCTTTTCTTTAAAAAGGTCAACAATTCCGTCAACCAAAGGAGCCTCGGGTCCGACGATCGTCAAATCCACTCCCTCCCTTTGGGCAAAATCCGCCAGATCCCGATAATCCGTGATCGAAAGATTCTCTCCCAGTTGATCTGTCGCTCCGTTTCCGGGAGAAAACCAGATCTTCTCCACCGCTTCGTCTCTCTTCAATGCCAAACCGATGGAATACTCTCTTCCTCCGCTTCCGACGATCAATACTTTCATCCCTGCTCCTGTGAATAGTGAGCACTAAGTAATATTTCATTCCCCATTACTTACTGCTCATTCTTCATTGCTCATTCGTTGATCCCCCGGGTGGCCGTAATTGCTATGTGTCGGCCCTAATAAGCCAACGGTGGAGGAGCGAAGCGGTCTTCAGGGGGCAGCGTCTCGCCCGTTGCCGGGCTCAAGCGACGTCGTCCACACACCGACCGCTTACCGGATCCTCCAAAACTTTAATGTTGGACCCCATTTGCAAGTTGACGAACCACCCAGGTTCATTTTGATTATAGCCAAAGGGGAGTTAGCGAAAAATAAAAAAAGAGGGAAGCAAAGGTGATATCTTTTAGTATCACTCTTCTTTCGCCCAGGCATGTGCCCGAACGATACAGGCAGCGACACTCGGTGCTTCGGCGACGGCGACTCTCGTCCCGGCAGGCAGATGCTTCAACGTCGCTCGACCGATAACGACGGCACGGTAACTTTCACGCCAGGAAAAATTCTTCAAAAAACAGTGAATGGTCGAAGGAGACGTAAAGACGATGATCGCACCGTCAGGAGGGGCCTCTTCCGGTCGGTATTGCCGACAGCCGGTGCGGTAGATCACCTGCTCTTTAAGTTCGATACCCGCTTTCTTCAAAAAAGCCTTGCTATCAAAAGATACCTTTTCGGGCCGCAGGTAGAGAAGCTTCTTTTCTCGAAAAAGTTCCGCCAAATCAGCGGCAAGAATTTCTCCGTAAAATTCCCGGGGTTGATAAAGGACCCGGCCCCCGAGTTCCCGTATCCGTTGGGCCGTAGCCGGCCCGATAGCAACGGCAGGATAGCTTTTCCACCCCGGATCGATCGCTTCGGCGCTGCGCACCGCCTCTTTGGAAGTGAAGATCAGGGTATCGCATCCCTGATAGTCGATCCGGTCCGCGATGATTTCAAAGCGTATCATCGGCAGAGGGATCGTCCCCTCCTTCCTTTGAGGCGATGTGAGGTAAATAGGCCGTTTCATTCCTTGGATTCTGAGGAGTTCCCTTCGCAGACATATTTGACCCTGCCCTCATAGTAGATCTCATTGATGTGCTCATCATCATAGGGATCGAAATGGGGCGTAATGACCCAACCCTTGTTGGGATCGAGGGAGGCGATCTTGCACTCGATCTCTTCGGCGATATTGTGCGCCTCCTCCAGGGTCATCTCTGGGCTCAATACGAGATGAAACTCCACGAAGTTGTGGGTGCCATCCGTTCGGGTTTTCAGCCAATGATAGCCGTTGACCTTGGGATGGTTGCCGATAATCTCCCCGATCTTGGCGACCTTGTCGCTGTCAAGAGAGCGGTCGAGGAGGATCATGATCCCCTCGTGGATGATTTCATAGGCCGAATAGATGATATAAAGCCCGATCCCCAGACCGAAAAGCGCATCCACCCAGTCCCAGCCGGTGAGATAGACGATCACCAAAGCGACGACGACGGCGGCATTACTGAGCAGATCGGTCTTGTAGTGCAGAGCGTCGGCCTTGATGACGATGTTGTCCGTCGCTTTGGCCACCCGTAAAAGATAGCGGACCAACAGCCAGGTCACCAGGATAGAAAAGAGCATGACCAGCACGGAGACCCCAAGATACCCGGTCCCCTTCCCGTGGATGATCTTACTGATTGCTTCGTAGATAATGTAGAGACCCGAAAGGGTAATAATGGTCCCCTCGATCACCCCGGCAATTGCCTGGATCTTCCCTTTACCGTAATTAAACGTCTCATCGGGATGCTCTTCGGCTTTTTTAATGGCGAAGAAGTTGAAAACCGAAATCGCCATATCGAGGATCGAATCGATGGCCGAAGCGATGACGGCAACCGAACCGCTAAGGATCCCGATAACCAGTTTGACGAGGGTAAGGAGTGCTGCCGAGGAGGTCGCGATAAGCGTCGCCCGCCGCTGGGCAGACATCTCCCCTATCTTGTAGGACAATGTAGCCATTCGTTAGCGGTAATCAGTCAACGGATGCGACGGGAGCGTGGGGGCGTGCCGTATTTTTCCCTTTGTAACCGCCGCAGTATCCCGCAGGCTCTTCACCCGGGAAAAAATGAGCGATGGCCATACAGTTGTGGGGACCGCGGACATAGCGCTCCGACTCCACGACCGAATAGGCATCCTTGGCGCAGGGATCTTTCATGAAGTCTTGATTGCAGTCGACAGCGGCATGGAGCGTTCCGAAGGCCAGGAGCATCGCTCCTGCTCCCATGATCTTTTTGAAACTT
>Ga0256841_1003821_pt1 | contig 11107 bp, 13 predicted proteins | sample 356308metaG_FD_185971 | JGI IMG/M metagenome (GOLD analysis project Ga0256841, IMG submission 185971) | Hydrothermal vent microbial communities from Mid Atlantic Ridge, Atlantic Ocean - 356-308 | ecosystem: Environmental > Aquatic > Marine > Hydrothermal vents | place: Atlantic Ocean: Mid...
AACAAGCCGGTTGGCAGACTCAATCCTTTCTTCATTGAAAGAGAGAGGGATATTAGCTAATCTTAAAAACCAATTTTAATTTAGTCCATATTAGCATAAAAACTTAGATCTATTAAAAACTTTAATAACAAATTTAATATTCTTATAATATTGCTTTATCAGTAAATATTAACCGCCAAAATCATCCAACATAATATTTTCTCTTTCAACACCAAGATTCTCCAGCATTTGAATAACAGCATTATTCATCATAGGAGGACCACACATGTAGTATTCACAATCTTCAGGAGCAGGATGATCTTTTAAGTAATTATCATAAAGTACTTGATGAATAAAGCCGGTAAATCCGGTCCAATTATCTTCCGGTAAAGGTTCCGATAAAGCCAGATGCCATGTGAAATTTTCGTGAGTTCTGGCTAATTCATCAAAATCTTCAACATAGAAAGCCTCTCTTAAACTTCTGGCACCATACCAGAACGAAATTTTTCTTTTTGTATCAAGTCTTTTTAACTGATCAAAAATATGAGAACGCATTGGAGCCATACCGGCACCACCGCCAATAAATACCATTTCTGCATCTGTTTCCTTAGCAAAAAATTCTCCGTACGGTCCGGATATAGTAACTTTATCACCGGGTTTAAGATTAAAAATATAAGACGACATTTGTCCCGGCGGAACATCCGGCATTCTTGGAGGCGGAGAAGCAATTCTTACATTTAACATTATTATTCCCTTCTCACCAGGATAATTTGCCATAGAATAAGCTCTCACAATCGGTTCATCAACTTTAGAAACATAACGCCAAAGATTATATTTATCCCAATCACCTTTATATTCTTCATCAATGTCAAAATCTTTATAATAAACCGTATGAGGTGGTGCTTCAATTTGAATATATCCGCCTGCACGGAAATCTACATTTTCACCTTCCGGTAAAGTTAGTACAAGTTCTTTAATAAACGTTGCAACATTGTTGTTGGACTTAACAGTACAATCCCATTTTTTAATTTCAAAAACCTCGGCAGGAACAACAATTTTCAAATCGTTTTTTACAGGAACTTGACAAGACAATCTATAATGTTCACGAATTTGTTTTCTTGAAAGTTTACTTGTTTCCGTAGGAAGAACATCACCGCCTCCTTCAAGAACTTGGCACTTACATTCACCGCAAGTACCGCCCCCGCCACAAGCCGACGGAAGATAAATACCACTATCTGCTAATGTAAATAGTAATTTTCCGCCAATGGGAGCTTCAAGAGTATGTTCAGGATCTTCATTTATTTCAATTTTCACATTACCCGAAGCAACAAGCTTTGATTTTGCAAAAAGAATAAGAAGAACTAACAAAATTACTATTAGCGTAAACATAATTACGCCTAAAACTATTAAACTAATTCCTTCCATAAAAAGCAATCCTTACAATTGAATTCCTGAAAATAACATGAACGCCATTGCCATTAAACCTGCAGTTATAAATGTAATACCTAATCCTTTTAACCCTTTGGGAACGTTACTGTATTTCATTTTTTCTCTTATACCGGCTAATGCAACTATTGCTAAAGCCCAGCCAATACCCGAACCAAAACCGTAAACAACACTTTCGGCAAAATTATAATCACGTTCCACCATAAATAGTGAACCGCCTAATATTGCACAGTTAACCGTAATCAATGGTAAAAAGATTCCAAGTGAGTTATATAATGACGGAACAAATTTATCCAAAACCATTTCTAAAATTTGAACCATTGCAGCAATAACACCAATGTAGGTAATAAGTCCTAAAAATGTTAAATCAACATCCGGTAAACCTGCCCAAGCCAAAGAACCTTCTTTAAGCACATGTTGATATAATAAATTATTAACCGGTACTGTAATAGCCTGAACAACTACCACAGCAATTCCAAGGCCTACCGCAGTACTAACCTTTTTGGAAATTGCCATAAATGTACACATTCCGAGGAAGAATGCCAGTGCCATGTTTTCAATAAATATGGATTTAACGAATAAACTCAGATAATGTTCTAACATTTAGTTAATCCTCCTCTATTTGTTCTGGCTTAAAAGTACGTATCAGCCAAATGATTAAACCGATTAAAAAGAATGCACTTGGCGGCATTAGGAATAAACCATTACCTGTGTACCATCCTCCGTCGTTGACCAATGGAAAAATTGAAATACCAAATAATTTACCGGCACCAAAAAGTTCTCTTATAAAACCAACAACCAGTAAAATAAAAGCATAACCAAATCCGTTACCAATTCCATCTAAAAAACTGGCAACAGGTGGATTTTTTAATGCATAAGCTTCGGCTCTTCCCATAACAATACAGTTTGTAATAATTAAACCAACGTAAACAGAAAGTTCTTTACTTACATCATAAGCAAATGCTTTTATTAATTGATCGGCAATTATAACAAGAGAAGCAATAATTGTCATTTCAACTAAAATTCTAATACTGCTCGGTATAAATTTTCTTATTAAACTAACAAAGAAATTTGAAAATCCGGTAACCAATGTTACGGCAAGTGCCATAACAACAGCAGTTTCCATTTTTGAAGTAACAGCCAGTGCAGAACAGATACCAAGTATTTGTAAAGCAATCGGGTTATCGTTAAAAATCGGATCAAGAATTATTTCTTTATAACTTTTCATGAATTTTCTCCATGTAATTTTTTGATGTATGGACCGTAACCATCATCACCTAACCAAAATCTTACTAAATTATTTACACCTCTGGTAGTTAAAGTTGCCCCGGATAAACCATCTACTTCATATTTTGCATTCGGGCTATTTTCATCTACTTTTCTTTTAATTACTCTTATTTTCAGATTCCCGTTTGTATCATAAGCTTGTTTACCAATCCAAATCTTTTTCCATTTGGGATTATCCACTTCCCCGCCAAGTCCGGGTGTTTCACCATGCTCATAAAAAGAAATTCCTTCTATTGTATGCAAATCTTTACCAAGCGATATAAAAGCAAACATTGTTGACCAAAGTCCTTTACCGTAAATGGGTAAAATGTATTTTTCCACTTTATCGTTTTTCATTACCTTATATATAATCATATATTTTGGCATACGTTTTATTTTAGCAATATCTTTATCGCCAGGAATATCCTTTCCCCATTTTTTACTGTTGGCAACAGTAAGTATATCAAAGTCTTCTAGATTAACAATTTTATCGAATTTTTCTTTCGGTAAAACTTCTCCGGTTTTAAGTTCAATTATTTCCGGTGTGATATTTTCTTCATAAACTTTATTTATATCTTCACCCTCTTTATATAAACCGCCAACGGTTAAAATATTTTTTAACAAATCGGCTTTTTTATTTTCTTCTTGAATTGGTTTTAATCCCACAGCAGCAGTGGCAACTAAAATAGAGGCTATAAAACAAATACTAAAAGCCACTAACAATGTATTTTTAAAACTAGATGACATTTCTTAATTGTCTCCTTTTAATATTTGCGTTAATTACAATTTTATCAATAATAGGAGCAAACATATTACCAAATAAAATTGCTAACATCATTCCTTCAGGGAAAGCCGGATTAACAACTCTAACAAGAACAACCATAATTCCAATTAACAATCCATAAGCATATTTTCCCGACTCACTCATGGCTGCAGTAACAGGATCAGTTGCCATAAAAACAGTTCCAAAAGCAAAACCGCCAAGTACCAAATGCCAAATAGGTGTTACTTGAAACATAGAATTTGTAGTACTTCCAATTGCATTAAATGTTAATGACATTGCAATCATTCCTACCAAAACGCTAAACATTATTCGCCACGAACCAATTCCGGTAGCAATTAAAATTACTGCCCCAATTAATATTGCCAATGTAGAAGTTTCTCCCATAGAGCCTGGAATTAAACCAATGAAAGAATCCCACCAACTTGCAGAAACATGTAACGCAGAATCTGCAAAACCTGCTAATGGTGTTGCTCTGCTTAATCCATCAACAGCTACCCAAACTTTATCTCCGGAAATTGCAGCCGGATAAGCAAAGAATAAAAATGCTCTTGCTGTTAATGCCGGATTTAGAATATTCATTCCAACACCGCCAAAAACTTCTTTACCAATAACAACTCCGAACGAAATTCCTATTGCTACTTGCCATAATGGAATATGCGGAGGTAATATTAATGGAAAAAGTAAGCTGGTAACAAAAAAGCCTTCATTAATTTCATGTTTTCTAACAATTGCAAATAATACTTCCCAAAAACCACCAACTGCTACTGTAACAAGGTAAACCGGTAAAAAGTAGGTTAAGCCATGAATCATATTTCCTAAAATGGAATTAGGTTCAAACCCGATACCTAACCAGCTTACAAAAGTTTGCTGCCAGTATGACGGTTCAAAATTAGGCATTTTTGAGATTGCTAAATTTGCTTGATACCCTGTATTATAGAGTGCCATTATTACTGCAGGAATAAGTGCTATAACAACAGTAAGCATCATTCTCTTCAGATCTAAAGCATCTCTTACGTGAGAAGCTCTTTTAGTTGCAGTTTTAGGTGTATATAGAAAAGTATCAATAGCTTCGAACAACGGATAATACTTTTCTAATTTACTTCCTTTTTCAAACTGCTTTTCAGTATTGTCTAATATTTTTCTAAGAAATTTCACTATCCTTCCTTATCAATTAACGTTAAATTCCTTCTTAAATTTACTCCGTGATCTATTTTTGAGGGACAAACAAAAGTACAAAGAGCTAAATCTTCTTCGTCCAGTTCCAAACCGCCTAATGCTTCAATTTCTTCAATATCGTCCACAGCAAGAGACCTTAATAAAAATGTTGGCAAAATATCCAAAGGCATTACTTTTTCGTAACTACCTACAGGCACAATTGCTCTTTCGCCACCATTTAATGCGGTATTAAAATTAAATTTTTTACTTGGGGTCAAAGCAGAAAGCAATACTTTTTTAACGGAAAACAAATCGGCTTTGGGAATTACCCAACCTAAAAAATCTCTTTTATTATTTTCCGGAAGAACGGTTACTTGTTGATGATACCTACCTAAAAAATCTTCCGGTTTACTTGCTTTTCTACCCGAAAGAACCGAACCCGAAACTACACGAGTATCATTGCCTTTTAATTCCCCGCTACACAATTCTTCCAAGGAAGCACCAATCCTTGTTTTTATATGTCTCGGATTACTAGCCGAAGGTCCGCCTAAGGAAATAATTCTATCAACATTTATTTTACCAGTAGTAAATAACTTTCCTATTGCAACAACATCTTGTAAACCAACATACCAAACTTGTTTTTTTCTGGAAACCGGATCTAAAAAGTGAATATGTGTTCCAGGCAATCCTTTAGGATGAATACCACTGAATTCTTGAACTTTTAACGAGGATATATTTTCCGTAGGTATTTGTGTTCCTTCATCTTTACATAGAAATAAATTGCCCTCGGTCAATTTGGATAAAACCAATAAACCGTTTTTAAAATTTTCTTCATTATCTTTTAGTAAAATAGTAGTAGAAGGTGCCAAAGGATTTGAATCCATTGCCGTAACAAAAATAGAATGCGGTTTAGTTTTAGGATTAGCAACTTTACTAAATGGACGTTCCCTTAACGATGTCCACAAACCGGATTCAATTAATTGCTCTTTTACTTTACTACCATCTAAAGATGAAAGCTCTGCTTTGCTATATTTATTGAATACAATTTCATCATCACCTTCCAATTCAATAACAAGCGAAAGGAAAACTCTTTTTGCACCTCTATTTATTTCAACTACCTTGCCAGTTCCGGGGGAAGTATATTTTACACCTTCCATCTTTTTATCGGTAAAAAGTAATTGTCCTAATTTAACATAATCACCAACGGAAACTAACATTGTAGGTTTAAGTCCAATGTAATCGTTCCCTAAAATAGCAATTCGTTTTGTTTTTTTTGAATCAATATTGCTGGCTGGTTCACCGGAAATTGGTAGGTCAAGACCTTTCTTGATTTTAATAACACTCATATAAATTGTCTCAAACGGAAATTATAAATAATTAAGTTGTAAATTTACAAATATAAATTATTGTTAAAAAGTTTTTTTTTCGGGCAGTAAAATAGGATAATGATAATCATTAAGCAAATTTCTTTTTATTATTTTTCCTTTTTTCAAAAGAGATAACTTAATCATCACTTTTAGAAAAAAAATAATTATACAAATCCTACCAACTAATACTGCAAGGCTTGCATTTAATTCACATTTCCATTTTAATTTTTGCTTCCGAATTGCTATCTAATTAAACCACAATATTCCAATATATTTTTTATCTTTAGCTAGTTATTCATAAAAATTATTCCATAATATATAGGTAATTACATTATGAAAAATCTTGAAAATTATTTTCTACCTTTCAGAAATAAAGTTATCGGCATTAATCAAACATTTGAAACACCTTTTGGGAATAAAAAGATAATCTATGCCGATTGGATTGCCAGTGGCAGATTATATGAAGATATAGAAGATAAAATGCTAAATAATTTTGCTCCTTTTGTGGGCAATACTCACTCGGAATCGAGTATAACCGGAAGCTTAATGACTCAGTCTTATCATAATGCACATAATATTATAAAACAGCATGTAAATGCAAATGAAAATGATGTAATTATTACTGCTGGATTTGGAATGACTGCGGTAGTAAACAAATTACAAAGAATTTTAGGGCTTAAAGTACCTGAACAATTTAACGATTGTATTACATTTAAAGAAAATGAAAAACCTATAGTTTTTATTACTCACATGGAACATCATTCTAATCAAACTTCTTGGTTAGAAACTTTAGCCGATGTTGTAGTAATTGAACCCGATGAAACCGGATTGGTTAGTTTATCGCATTTGGAAGAACTTTTAGAAAAATATAAAAACAGAACAAAAAAAATCGGCTCTTTTTCTGCTGCATCCAATGTTACCGGAATCAGAACGGATTATCATAAAATGGCAAAATTAATGCATAAGTATAACGGTCTTTGCTTTGTTGATTTTGCTGCATCTGCTCCTTATGTAGATATCAATATGCATCCGGAAGACCCCGAAGAAAAACTTGATGCAATCTTTTTTTCACCTCATAAATTTTTAGGTGGTCCGGGCACATCCGGAGTGTTAATCTTTAACAAATCCTTATATAGCCGGAAAATACCGGATCATCCCGGCGGAGGAACCGTGGATTGGACAAATCCGTGGGGCGAACGTAAATATGTTAATAGTATAGAAGCCAGAGAAGACGGAGGCACACCCGGTTTTTTACAAGCAATAAGGACTTCGTTAAGTATTCTTCTAAAAGAACAAATGACCACAGAAAAAATTCTTGCCCGCGAAGAAGAGCTTGTGGATATTGCTTTTAACGAATTTAACAAGATTGAAAAAATTCATATTTTAGCAAATGATATTAAAGATAGGCTCGGTGTAATTTCCTTTTATGTAGAAGATATTCATTATAACTTAATTGTAAAATTATTAAATGACCGATACGGAATACAAGTTAGAGGCGGTTGTTCTTGTGCCGGTACTTACGGACATTATCTTTTACATGTTGATCCAACCCGTTCCCATAGAATTACTGAGAAAATTTCTCATGGTGATTTATCTGAAAAACCCGGCTGGGTGAGAATGTCTTTACATCCTACAATGACTAATGATGAATTATATACCGTTACAAATGCTCTAAAAGAAATTATAGACAATATAGAAGAATGGCAAAAAGATTATAGTTACAATATTCACACAAATGAATTTTACCATAAAAATGAAATTTCTCTAAAGGAAAGAGTGGCGAAATGGTTTAACAACTAAAATTTTAATAATACTTTAACCCAATAAAATTGTTGACTATTTGAGCAAATAAACCGGAATTCATTTTAACATCTATTTGAACTCCATAATAATTCATGTTTTCCATAGTAAAAGAAATTTCTTCGTTACTGCCATTTATAATGGAAGTTGTATATAAGTTTTTAGATAAGTAATTGCTATTCTCTATTAAGACATTTTTATCAGTTAGTCTATTTAATAACATTGATTTTTTTAGAATTGCCACTTCCCTTTTAACAAATTTGCTGTTACTATTTTTAACTATTGAATTAACATCAATATTAAAAAACCCAAGCCCTGATTTGTTAAAATCAATAATTTTATCACACATTAACATCATTCCATTGTTAACACCCAATATTGGAATCTTTAATATCCTTAACATGCTATATAAGTTCATCAATTGCATTTTTTTAATTAACTTTAGCAATAAATCTGCATCAGGTAAAATTATATGGCTTGCCTTAGAAATATCTTTTTCCTTTAATGAAATTTTATATTCAATATTCAGATTTTCACATAACGAAGAGTAATACTCTTCTGTATTCGAATCAAATTTTAATATTACCAACATATTGTTTATTTAACTCACACATTATTTTATAAACATAAGATAAGAATATCTTCGCACTAATTTTAAATAACTTTAATAAAAAGCTTTTTCTGTTGAGGAAAAAATAAAAAAAACAAAATTCTTTAAAATTAGATTTCTAATTTACCTAAAATATCTTTATATTTGAGATTCAATTTTACAGCTACCCAAATTTTTCGGAGAGGTGGGTGAGTGGCTGAAACCAACGGTTTGCTAAACCGTCGTACTGTTAACACGGTACCGCGGGTTCGAATCCCGCCCTCTCCGCTCTTTTTATTTTTATTTAATTTTTTATCACTTTTTCTTTTCTTCAATGTTTTATACGTATATTCTTAAAAGCATTAATCACAACAGATTCTATTTCGGACATACTAAAGATTTGGATATGCGTCTTGCTCAGCACAACGCCGGAAAAGTTCGCTCCACTAAAGCTTACCGTCCTTGGAAAAGTTTATTCCAAATTCTCCTTTAATGCAAAAAAAATCCAAATCAAGCCAAAAAACTTCTGAAATTCGTAAAAATATCTGTAGAATATATGCAATTTGGAACTTCTAAAACAATTAAACTGTTTAATTATATTATACTTATATCTTTTTATTTAGAAAAGGATTAACTTTCTTATTGATAATGATTATCATTTTCTTTATATTAGTTTTGTCATGAAAACAAAAACATTAAAATCAAATAATCACGATATTTTTTTCAAGTTCAAAACAAACGGACACAGATTAACTGCTCCGCGTAAAGCAATAATTACAATTTTAAGTAATACAAATAATCACCCTAGTGTTGAAGAAATTTACATGGAAGTTCATAAACAATATCCTTCTATTGGAATTACTACTGTTTATAGAACTTTAGACCTTCTTGTTAATTGGGGATTGGTACATAAATTCGATTTTGGCGAAGGTAAATCCAGATATGAGTTGATAGAACATCCAAATGGTCTGGGACATCATCATCATTTAATTTGTGTTAATTGTAAAAAAATTATTAATTACACTGATTTTATTAACGATGAAATTGAATTATTTCAAAAATTAGAGACACGACTATCTAACAAATATAATTTTAAAATTAAACATCATATAGTAGAATTCTATGGAATTTGTGAGGAATGTATCAACAAATAAAAATAAATAGTTTTATTAAGGATTCAAGAATTAGAATAATTCATTAGCTTTTGTTCCTTTCTAACTTGAAATATTGAAATAACCAATTATTTTATAATCAAGCAAAGGAGGACACAATGGGAAAATTAAAATTGGATGATTTTGTTAAGCAATACGAAACTATTGAGGAATTAATTTCCTTTGAAGACAAATTGGGAGAAATTACAAGCGATACAAGGAAAAACATAAGTGCAAATTATTCCTTGGATATCAAAAATTATTTATCAGCTATCGACAACCTGGTAAATGAGCATAAGAATAATATTCAAAATATTATGTTGCCGGAATATGAAAACTTACAAAATATAATATAAAATTCTAAACGGAGTAAATCATGACTCATACAACATTTCATGTTTTAACAGACAAGCACAACAAATATATTGATACATTACAAGATGCGAAAAAAGCAGCTCAACAATGGAAATCACAAGGTGATAGTAAAATTAGAATATTTAAAATTACAACGGTAGAAATTGGGGAAGATGAAATTTTACTTAACGAAGAAGCTATTGTAGAAAATAATTAGTTATTTAAAAAGTTTATCTTTGTTACAAACCGATGATTGTTTTTAGCATCTATAATTGCTCCAAATTTAATTATTTAAGGAGAAATGGAAATGGCTGTAAAAAAAGAATATTCCCGCGATAAAAAAAGTTGTAAAGTTACATTCTCAATTCAAAAAAGTTTAGGAGAAAAATTTGACACAATAAGTTTAGTCGGAGATTTTAATAACTGGGACCCAAGTGTTAATATGTTTACAGAAACAAAATCGGATGGAACATTTACTGCTTCAGTTGTTCTTCAGTCCGGCAAAGAATATCAATTCAGGTATTTAGGCGATGGAACACATTGGTTCAATGAAGATGAAGCTGATAAAGAAGTGGAAACATATTTTGAAGGTGCAAGAAATTCGGTTGTTGTTGTTTAACCCCTAAAGTTTGTTTATTAGAGAATGTTTATAAAGTAATTATTTTATATTTGGCTGTTTATAAAATAACCATAATAAGTTAATACTTGGGAGCCATTTTTACTAATTTTCCATAGTTTAACTTATAAATCGGAAACTTTTTATGGGAATAACAAAAGAAACAATACTAAATGAAATTACAAAAGTTATGCATCCGGAAATTAATCATTCTCTTATTGAATTGGGAATTATAAACAATATTGAAATAATAGAAAATAAAGCACAAATAATTTTTGCTTTTCCTTTTCCTGATATTCCAATTGCGGATGTGCTAATTAAATCTGTAGAGAATCCGATAAGAAATTTAGGATTGCAACTAAGTTACAATGTTAGACTTATGACCGAAGATGAAAAAAATAAATATATGATAATTGAATCTAACTTTTGGAAAAGCGGAGTATAAATTTTATGTCATCCGGTAACATATTTAGAATGATAATTTGGATAATTATGCTTGTTGGCGGAACCTTTGCAGGATATTATTTGGATTCAATTTTATTCTCTCATTTGAAGTATAACATTTTTTTTAATATTACTAGTTTGGTTATTGGTGTTATT